>Ga0207421_10005387_pt1 | contig 14324 bp, 11 predicted proteins | sample SodLakKL_010_SED_4_FD_187542 | JGI IMG/M metagenome (GOLD analysis project Ga0207421, IMG submission 187542) | Alkaline sediment microbial communities from Lake Tanatar, Kulunda Steppe, Russia - 8KL_010_SED (SPAdes) (version 2) | ecosystem: Environmental > Aquatic > Non-marine Saline and...
GCGCTGCCTCGTCCGCCGCGGCCCTCCGGTTGGGTGCGGATCGCCCCGGACCTGGCCGGCATCTGTGCCTCCGACCGGGCGACGCTGAAGCTCGCGATCGGGCGTCCCGTGCTGGCCTTCAGCGGCTTGCCGAGGGCGGGCATCGTGCCGGGCCACGAGGTCGTCGGCACGGTGGTCGCGGCCGACCGCGACGCCGGCGTGCAGGCGGGCGACCGGGTCGTTCCCGAGCCGCTGCTGGCCTGTACCCACAAGGGGTTGCCGGGCTGCGCTCGCTGCGCGGCCGGCGACAGCCACCGATGCGCGCACCAACCCGACGCCGGGACGGCCGAGCCCGGGTTCGGCTTCGGGTTCCACGCCCACTTCGGCGGCGGCTGGTCGACCGAGCTCGTGGTACCGGGCGACCGGGTCCACCGGGTCGCCGATCACCTCGACGACGCGACCGCGGTGCTCATCGAACCCACCGCCGTCGCCGTGCATGCCGTGCTCCGCGACGCCCCGGCGCCAGGCGAGCGGGCGCTGGTGATCGGCCCGGGAACGATCGGGTTGTCGCTGGTGCACGCGCTGCGGGTCCTGACCCCGGACGTCGAGATCCTGGTCGCCGGGCTGAACGACGCGACCGACGCGTTGGCCCGTCGGGCCGGCGCCGCGGCGCTGGTCCACGGCGCCCGGGAGCGGTTGCTCGCCGAGGTGGCCACCCATCTCGGCTCACGCATGCGGGGCGGTCGGCTGTCCGGACCGGTCCTCGACGACGGCGTCGACGTCGTCTACGACTGCGTGGGCTCGGCGCAGACGATCGACGACGCGTTGCGTGTCCTGCGTCCGGGAGGGCGGCTGGTGCTGTTGGCGACCGCGGCCCGACGCACCATCGACCTCTCCCTGGCCTGGCACCGCGAGCTGACGATCCGCGGCAGCGGCTACTACGCGGTCGAGGAGGTGCTGGCCGGCGCCGGGATCCCCGCCGGGCGGCGGCGGGCCGTCGCCATCGCGATGGAGGTCCTGGCGGAGGTCCGACCCGGACATCTCGTGACCCACCGCTTCCGGCTCGACCAGGCGCGCCACGCGCTGGCGGTCTCCACCGCCGGGCCCGCCGCCGGCGCGGTGAAGGTCGTGTTCGAACCGCAGCGTCCACCCGGGGTTGTCAGCGCCTGAGGCCATCCGACCCGGTGGCACTGGCGAGCTCTGCGGGCACACCTCTAGGCTCGGGTGACGCACGATCGGTTGACCACCGCATCGCGAACTCCCGTCACCCGTCACCTCCCACCCCCTCCGCTCGGAGCCACGTCATGCCAACCCTCGTCCTCGTCCGACACGGTCAGTCGCTGTGGAACCTCGAGAACCGTTTCACCGGCTGGGTCGACGTCCCGTTGACCGCCCTCGGCAAGCAGGAGGCGACGCGCGCCGGTGAACGACTGACGGGCCGGCACTTCGACGTCGCCTACACCTCGACGCTCAACCGGGCGCAGGAGACGCTCCGCCTGATCCAGGAGACCGCCGAGCTCGATCTGCCCGTCATCCGTGACCAGGCACTCAACGAACGCCACTACGGCGACCTGCAGGGGTTGAACAAGGCCGAGACCGCCGCGCAGTACGGCGAGGAACAGGTCCACATCTGGCGGCGCTCGTTCGCCACGCCACCACCGAACGGCGAGGCGCTCAAGGACACCGCCGCCCGCACGCTGCCGTTCTTCCAGCGCGCGATCATCGGCGACATCAAGCAGGGCAAGGACGTGCTGGTGGTCGCCCACGGCAACTCGAACCGTTCGATCGTGATGCAACTGGACGACCTCAGCGAGGACGAGGTGCTCTCGCTCGAGCTGAGGACCGGCATCCCCCTGGTCTACGACCTGAGCAGCGACGGCGAGGTCGAGGGCAAGCACACCCTCGAGTAGCCGGTGGGTGCTCGGGCTGCGGACCCGTCGCGATCGGGCGCCGGGAGCCCGGCACCGGTCTCGCTACCCTCGCGTCCGTCGACAGCACGTCACGACCAGGAGCGGTGCGAGGTGTTCGAACCAGCGAAACCGGGTCTCGGATGGGGTGTGCTGCACCTCATGCTGAAGGTCGACCATGCGGCGGTGCCCGCGCTCCCCGACGGCGCGGCGAAACAGTTCGCCACCGTCCTGGAGCAGTGGCAGGAGCGGCTGCAGCTCCATGTCTTCTCCGTGCTGGGGCACAAGGCCGACGTGATGCTCATGGCGATGTCCGACGACCTCACGCAGCTCCGCGCGCTGCAGACGGCGGTCGCCGCGACGGTGGCCGCACCCGCGATCTCGCTGGACTGGTCGTATCTGTCGCTGACCGAGGGATCGGAATACACCTCCACGCCCGAGCGCTACCGCGAGGAGATGGCCGAGAAGGGCGTGACCGGTGAGGAGCTCGACCGCCGGGTCGAGCAGTTCGCCGAGCGGATGGAGAAGTACACGGAGGCGAAGCTGCACCCGCAGATGCCCGAGGACTGGCAGCTGCTGTGCTTCTACCCGATGTCCCACCGCCGCGAGGGCAACGACAACTGGTACGCGCTCGACTTCGAGGAGCGCAAGCGCCTGATGGCCGAGCACGGCAAGAGCGGCCGGGCCTACACCGGTCGCGTCCTGCAGCTGGTGTCGGCGTCGACCGGGCTGGACGACTGGGAGTACGGCGTGTCGCTGTTCGCCCATGACCTCACCGACGTCAAGTCCATCGTCTACACGTTGCGCTACGACGAGGCATCGGTGCGCTACGCGGAGTTCGGTCCGTTCGTGATCGGCGTGCGCCGGGAGCCCACCGACCTCGTCACCGAGATCGGGCTCGACCGACGGGCGTGAGCGCGCCGGCGCAGCTCGCGGCGAGCCTCGCTCGGCAGTTGGAGATGCACCTGCCCGGTGACGAGCGCGAAGCACGCTCGTTGCGTCGTATCCGACGCCTGATCGAGTGGCTGCCCGAGCCACTCGACGAACATGCCGACCCGACCCACGTGACCGGCTCCGCCATCGTGCTCGACGGATCCGGCCGTGTGCTGCTGCACCGCCACAAGCGGCTGGGGATCTGGCTGCAGCCGGGAGGCCACCTGGAGGGCGGCGAACGTCCCTGGGACGCCGCGGTCCGCGAGACGCGCGAGGAAACGGGCATCGCGGCGGTCCACCCGGGCACGGACCCCTGCCTGGTGCACGTCGACGTGCACCAGGGTCCGCGCGGCCACGTCCATCTCGATCTGCGTTACCTGCTGCGTGCCGATGGCGGTGCACCGTTCGCTCCGGGCCCGGGCGAGTCGACGGCGGTCGACTGGTTCACCACCGCGCTCGATCCCGGGTTGGCCGATGCCTCGCTCCGGGCCGCGGTCCTGGCCGCCCGACGTCGCTGACACCGGAGCATGGCACGCCCCGCACGCAGCGGCTCCCGGCGACGGCCCCTCCGTGCGAGACGAACCGACCTCCGGCCCGGGCCGACCGCTCGGGCTCAGAAGAGGCGGGGATGCAGCTCGTCCTCACCCCGCAGCGCGCCGACGTCGACCTCGACCCAGCCGATGCCGCGGGACTCCGCCAGGACCCGCGCCTGGGGCTTGATCGTGGTCGCCGCGAACAGACCCCGCACCGGCGCGATCAGCGGGTCCCGCTGCATCCGTTCGAGGTACCGCGTCAGCTGCTCCACCCCGTCGATCTCGCCGATGCGCTTGATCTCCACGGCCACCGCGGCCCCGGCCCGGTCGCGGCAGAGCAGGTCGACCGGACCGACATCCGTGCGGAACTCGCGCTGAACGAATCGGAGACCCGCCTCGAGGTGGTCGGGGTGATCGGCGAGCAGGACCTGCAGCTCCTTCTCGACCCCGTCGAGGGTGAGCCCACGTTCGGTGTCGAGGGGATGGGTCACGTCCTCGAGGACCTCCTCCAACTCGATCACCAGCCGCTCGCCCTTCGGGTTGGTGACCGTCCAACGCTCCGCGGTCTCCTCCAGGTGGTTGGGCGCATTCATCCAGTTGACCGGTTTGTACGCGCCCACGTCGGCGTGGATGGCGACGCAGCCGTCGGCCTTGACCATGAGCAGCCGGACCGCCGACGTCAGGGTGGACGACAGGCGGCCGTCGTAGGTGGCCGAGCAGCGGGCGATGATCAGGCGCATGCGCGGACCGTAGCGACCGTGTCACCGGCGGGGAAGCCGGCGCGCAGCTGCGGTAGTCTCGGGGGCTGGGCCGACGGCGTCGAGCCACCACGCGTCTCCTCAACGCGCTCCTCGGCCGATCGCCCGGGCCCGTCTCGGCGTGTGTGTCCCGCGCGGGCCGCGCACGCCTCCCCCACCAACCCCTCGCGAACGGAGCCCTCATGGCGCTTCAGGTCGGTCTCGTAGGCCTACCCAACGTCGGCAAGTCGACGTTGTTCAATGCCGTGTCCCAGGCCGGGGCAGATGCCGCGAACTTCCCGTTCTGCACGATCGACCCGAACATCGGGGTCGTGGCGGTCCCCGACGTGCGTCTGAACCGGTTGACGGAACTCGCGGGCTCGAAGAAGACCATCCCCACGGCCATCGAGTTCGTGGACATCGCCGGGCTGGTCGCGGGGGCCTCCAGGGGCGAGGGACTCGGCAACCAGTTCCTCGCCCACATCCGCGAGGTCGACGCGGTCTGCAACGTGGTCCGCTGCTTCGAGGACGACGACATCATCCACGTCAGTGGCACCGTCGACCCCGCCCGTGACATCGAGATCATCACCACCGAACTCGCGCTCGCCGATCTGGCCACCGTGGAGAAGCGGCTCGAGCGAGCCAACCGCGCCGCACGCACCGGCGACAAGGACGTCGTGCGCGAGCGGGACCAGATCCTCGGCCTGCGCGACCACCTCGCGGAGGGGCTGGTGGCACGCACCTTCCCCGGCGAGCTCTCCCCCACCGTGACCCGCGAACTGTCGCTGCTGACCGCGAAACCGGTCCTGTACGCCGCCAACGTGGCCGAGGACGAGCTGCCCGAGGGCAACCACCACGTCGACGTCGTGCGCAAGCTCGCCGAGGAGGAGGGCGCCGAGGTGGTGGTCATCTCCGCGCAGGTCGAGGCCGAGCTCGCGGAGCTCGACGGCGACGAGCGTGAGGAGTACCTCGAGTCGCTGGGCTTGGAGCGTTCCGGGCTGGAACGGCTCATCGAACGCGCCTACCAGCTGCTGGGGCTCCTGACCTACTTCACCGCCGGTCCGGAGGAGTCACGTGCCTGGACGGTGCCCGGTGGATCCACGGCCCCGCGCGCCGCACGCGAGATCCACACCGACTTCGAGCGGGGGTTCATCAAGGCGGAGGTCATCGCCTTCGAGGACTACGACCGACTCGGCACCGAGGCTGCGGCCCGCGACGCCGGGCGACTCCGTATCGAGGGCAAGGAGTACATCGTCGCCGACGGTGACGTCATCCACTTCCGGTTCAACGTCTGAGTCGTGCGACCCGAACGGCTCCACACCCGTACGTCCCATCCCGAGCACAGGATCCTCATCATGAGCCGCACCGAGCCGATCACCCGCTTGGAGGTGGCCGCCTGCCCGACCCACCGCATGGACGTTCGCCACTACTCGCCGTTCGCCGTGGGCTGCGCGTGCCTCAGCGAGGAGCGTCGCGCCGAACTCGGGCGGCGTCTCGAGGCCGCGCGCGCGGAGGGCAACCCCCTCGCCGAGATGGCGGAGTGACCCGGCCGCGGTGACCGGCGGCGACGAACCCCGATCACGTGAGCAGAAGCCGGTACCGCAGCGGTCCCGGCAGCGATCGTTCGAGGAACGAGGAACACCTTGGCACGCAGGGGACTGGGAGGTCGCATCGACCGCGGCTCGCGTCTGGCGCGCACCGGCTTCAAGGGCGCGTCGGGGATCGCCGGGGCACGGGCCCGGAAGGTCACCGGCAACGAACGCGATCCCAACGCCCACCACGAGGAGATGGCGGCCAACCTCGCCGACGTACTCGGGGACATGAAGGGTGCCGCGATGAAGCTCGGGCAGCTGCTCAGCTTCGTCGACCTCGATCTGCCGGCCGACGTCAAGAACGTGTACCACGACGCCTTGGCGCAGCTGCGGGACGCCGCCCCGGCGTTCGACCCCGACGCCATCATCGAGGTCATCACCGAGGAATACGGCGAGGGACCGGAAACGGTCTTCGCGTCGTTCGACCCGGAGCCGCTCGCCGCTGCCTCGATCGGTCAGGTCCACGTCGCCAAGCTCCACGACGGCCGGGAGGTCGTGGTCAAGGTGCAGTACCCCGGTGTGGCCGAGGCCGTGCGCGCCGATCTCCGCAACGCCGAATCCTTCGCGCCGCTCGCCCGCTTCCTCGCACCCAACCAGGAGGTCGCGCCCCTGCTCGACGAGCTGCGGGAACGCATCGACGACGAACTCGACTACGAGCGCGAAGCCCAGTACCAGCGGGCCTTCGCCACCCGCTACGAAGGACACCCCTACATCCGGGTGCCCGACATCATCGGTGAGTTGTGCCGCAAGCGCGTCCTGGTGTCCGAACGCATCCACGGCGAGCGGTTCACCGACTTCGCCGATCGCGCATCGGAGCAGGACCGCCAGCGGGTCGGGGAGATCGTCTTCCGTTACGCCTTCGGCTCCATCGGCCGCTTCCGGCTGTTCAACGGCGACCCGCATCCCGGCAACTACCTCGTCGAGGCGCCCGGCAGCGCTGCCGACGGCGGCGTGCGTGTGGCCTTCCTCGACTACGGCTCCGTGAAGATGTTCACCCGGGAACGCTACGGATCGATGCAGCTGATCGAACGGGCCATGGCGACCGGCGACCAGGACACCGCGCTCGGGGCGCTCCGCGACGCCGGCTTCCTGCCGCGCAACGCCGTGGTGGACGAACGGGCCGTCTACGAATGGTTCCGGCTCTACACCCGGGCCGTCGTCGAGGAACAGCCGTTCGTGTTCACCCCGGAGTTCGCGGCCGAGGTGATCCGTTCGACCACGGACCCCAAGAGCCCCTATCGCGACGTGCTGCGCAAGCTGAACCTGCCCTCCGATTACCTGATGCTCAACCGCATCCAGTGGGGCCTCAACTCGGTGCTCGGCAAGCTCGCGGCCGAAGGTGACTGGCGCGCCATCCGCGACGAGTACGTCCTCGAGGGTGCGGCGGCCGCGACCCCGCTGGGGGAACTCGACGCGGCGTGGTGGGCCGAGCGTGACCCGAGGGTCGATCCCCCGGCGTGAGCCGCGCAGACCCGGCGAGCCGTTCGCCGGCTACCCCTGCAGGTGCGAACGGATCTCGTCGGTGAGGCCATCCATCCGCTTGCGGTTGACCCCGAGGTCCGACGATCCGACCCGTGATGCCGACCGGTAGTGGATCTGGCCGGCGTCCTCGTCGACCTGGAACTCGACGTCGTCCTTGAACCGCAGGAGCCGCGAGGTCACCACCAACCGCACGTAACGCGCGTCCTGCTCCCGGATCTCTGCCCGCTCGAGCCCCTGCACCGCCACGAGCACCGCCGCCATCGCCTCGTCGGCGCTCGTGGTGAAGGCGACCGGCTCCGCGTGATGCTCGGCATCGTCGGGCGGTGCTTTGGTCGAGACGGCGTTGGGCGTCTCGGGTGGTGGGGCCATGCGTTGCTTGGTCACGGGAGAGCTCCTGGCGATGGACGTCGGACGGGGCGAAGCCGCCCTGCCTGCAGCCCGGCGTCGGTCGCCTAACGCTCCTGCGCACCATAGATCGAGTCGATGTACTCCTGGTACTTCTCACCGACCACGTCGCGTTTGACCTTCATGGTCGGGGTCAGTTCCCCGTCGTCGACGGTCAGATCTTGGGGCACGACCCGGAACTCCCGGATCTGCTCGGCGCGGGAGACCGCCTTGTTGGCCTCGTCGACGGCTTCCTGGAGCGCGGCCCGGAGGTCCTCGTCCTCCGCGAGATCCTCGGGTCGGTCGCTCGACTTGCCGTGTTGCTCGGCCCACCGCGGCAGCTCCTCGGGATCGAGCGCGATCAACGCCCCGATGAACGGCTGCCCGTCACCCACCACCATCGACTGACTGACCAGTCGGTGCGCACGCATGCGGTCCTCGAGCACCGCAGGAGCGACGTTCTTGCCTCCGGCGGTGACGATCATCTCCTTCTTGCGACCCGTGATCTTCAGGTGGCCGTGACGGTCGAGTTCACCGAGGTCCTCCGTGTGGAACCAACCGTCGTCCTCGAGGACCTTGCGGGTCTCCTCCTCGTTGTTGAGGTAGCCCTGGAAGACGTTGCCGCCCTTGACCAGGATCTCGTCGTCGTCGCCGATGCGGATGGTCACCCCGGGCAGCGGAGGACCCACCGTGCCGATCTTGTAGCCATCGGGGCGGTTGACGGTCGCCGGGGCCGAGGTCTCGGTCAGGCCGTAACCCTCCAGGACGGTGATGCCCATGCCCGCGAACGTGTGGCCGACGCGTTCCCCGAGCGCCGCACCGCCCGAGACCGCGCATTCGACGCGGCCACCCATGCCGTCACGGATCTTGGCGTAGACCAGCCGGTCGAACAGGCCGTGCTGGAGCTTGGTGGAGAGCTTGATCCGGCCTCTGGCCTGCTGGCGCGAGTACTGACCGGCGACCTCGATGGCGTGGTCGAAGATCTTGCCCTTGCCTTCGTCGTGGGCCTTCTGCTGGGCACCGTTGAGGACCTTCTCGAACACCCGCGGAACGGCGAGCAGGAAGGTCGGCTCGAACATTGCCAGTTCGTCGCGCAGCTGATCCAGACCGGTCGAGAACCCGAGCACGACGCCGGTGCGGATCACCACCACCTGGATGACCCGCGAGAAGATGTGCGCCAGCGGCAGGAACAGCAGCGTCGTCTTGCCCGGCTGGAGCAACGAGCCGAGGGCTTGGTTGGTCTGGGCGACGGTCCACACGAGGTTGCGGTGGGTGAGCACACACCCCTTCGGCCGACCCGTGGTGCCGGAGGTGTAGACGACGGTCGCGAGGTCGGCACCGGTGACCGAGGTGGCGCGTTGGTCGAGTTGCTCGTCGGTGACCTCGTCACCGGCGCGCTTGACCGTGTCCAGGGCACCCTCGTCGATCACGAAGGCACGCTCGCACCCGGGGAGCCGATCGGCCACCGCGTCGTACTCACGCTTCAGCTCCGCACCGCCACAGAAGATCGCCACCGCCTCCGAGTCGTGGACGATCCACTCGATCTGCTCGGCCGACGAGGTCTCGTAGATCGGGACCGTGACCGCCCCCGCCGCCCAGATCGCGTAGTCGAGCACGGTCCACTCCAGGCGGGTCGCCGCATAGACGCAGACCCGCTGGCCCGCCTCGATCCCGAGCCCGATCAGACCCTTCGCGACCGATCGGATCTCCTCGGTGAAGCGCTCCAGGGTCCACTCGACGAAGCGCTCACCCTCGCGGTAGGCCACGGCGGGCCGCCGCGGGTGTTCGCGTGCCAACTCCCAGAGCGAGGTCGTCAGGTTCTCCTCCGGCGCGACCTCCACCTCGTTCGGACCGGTCTGCTCCTGCATCGCGTCTCCCTCATCTCGGCGGTTCACCCGATGACAGGCCGCCCCGACCGCCGACGCAAGCGACGGCCCCGACCGGAGGGTCGGGGCCGTCGTTGTCGAACTAGGAGGTCAGGCCGGCAGGCCGGGGTGATGGAGGCCGGTGGACGACCTAGCGCTTCACCCCGGAGTAGATGTCCTCGATGACGTCGCCGTACTTCTCGCCCACCACATGCCGCTTGACCGACATCTTCTGACTGAGCTCGACACCGACGATGAAGTCCTCGGGCAGGATCCGGAACGTGCGGATGGATTCCGCCTTCGAGACCGCGTTGTTGGCTTCGTCGACCGCCTTCTGGATCTCACCGCGCAGGTCCTCGTCGTCCACGAGTTCCGCGACCGTCTTCCCCGACTTGCCGTGCGTCTCGGCCCAGGCCGGCAACGCCTCCGGGTCGACGGTGATGAGCGCGGCGATGAACGGCTGGTTGTCACCCACGACCATCGACTGGCTGATGAGCGGGTGCGAGCGCATCCGGTCCTCGAGCACGGCGGGCGCGACGTTCTTGCCCCCTGCGGTGACGAGGATCTCCTTCTTGCGACCGGTGATGCGGACGTAGCCCTCGCCGTCGATCTGCCCGAGGTCGCCGGAGTGGAACCAGCCGTCGTCCTCGAGCACCTCCTTGGTGGCTTCTTCGTTGTTGTAGTAGCCCTGGAAGACGTTGCCGCCCTTGATCAACAGCTCGCCATCGTCGGCGATGCGCACCGAGGTGCCCGGGAGCGGCTTGCCCACCGTGCCGATCTTGTTCGCCGAGGGCCGACCGATGCAGGCGCCGGCGGTGGTCTCGGTCAGGCCGTAGCCCTCCACGATGGTGATCCCGATGCCGTTGAAGAAGTGACCGAGCCGCTCCCCGAGCGCGGCACCACCGGACAGGGCGAAGCTGACGTTGCCGCCCATCGCGTCGCGCAGCTTGCTGTAGACGAGCTTGTCGAAGATGCCGTGCAGCAGCTTGGTGCCGAGCTTGACCTTGCCGGCCTCCTGCTGGCGCGAGAAGTCCTCGGCGACCTGGGCGGCCTTGTCGAAGATCTTGCCCTTGCCCTCCGCGTGCGCCTTCTGCTGCGCCCCGTTGAAGACCTTCTCGAACACGCGTGGGACCGCGAGCAGGAAGTCCGGCTGGAACAGCTTCAGCTCTTCGAGCAGCTGCGGGATGCCGGTCGAGAAACCGAGGATCACCCCCACGCGCACGCAGTTGGTCTGGATCACGCGGGCGAAGATGTGCGCCAGCGGCAGGAACAACAGGGTGCGCTTGCCCGGCTGGAAGAACTCCTGCTCGGCCTCGGCGACCTGCTCGGCCTCCCAGATGAAGTTGTAGTGGGAGATCACGCAGCCCTTGGGCCGACCGGTGGTCCCCGAGGTGTAGACGATGGTCGCAATGTCCGAACCGACGACCGACGAGGCCCGCGCCGACAACTCCTCGTCGCTGATGTCCGCACCCTGCTGCTTGAGTTCCTCCAGTGCACCGTCATCGATCACCAGGGCGTGCTTGCACTCCGGGGTCTCGGCGGACACCGAGTCGTACTCCTTGCGCAGTTCGGCGGACTCGATGAAGATCGCCACCGAACCCGAGTCCGAGAGGTTCCACTGGACCTGCTCGGCCGACGAGGTCTCGTAGATCGGCACGCTGATGGCCCCGGCAGCCCAGATCGCGAAGTCGATGACCGTCCACTCGATGCGTGTCGAGGAGTAGATGGCGACCTTGTCGCCCTTCTCCACACCGAGCGCCATCAGGCCCTTGGCGACGCCGCGGACCTCCTCGACGAACTGTCGCGTCGACCACTCGACGAACCGGTCCCCGACGCGATGGGCGACCGCCGGTCGGTCGGGGTGCCGTTCGAACGACCGCCAGAGCGCGTCGGTGAGGTTCTCGTCTGGCGAGACGGCGATCTCGCCCGGGCTGGTGTACTCCTGCATGAGTGCGTTCTCCCTGCTGTTTGGCCGGGACTCCCCCCGGAGGTGCGGCCGTCGGTTCCGCCGGGCATGCAGGGCGGAAGCCGTCGCGACCACTTTCGGGCGAGCCTACTCCACCTTGGCGCTCAGCCAGCGGCCCGGGTCCCCGACGACCGGTCACCCCGTGGCCGCACGGCTCGTCACGCCCTCTCGGCGGCGCCCGTACCCTTTGACCGCCCTGACCGTTCCCACCCGCCGCCCCGCTCGATCCCACCCGCCGCCCCGTGAACCGAGTCCGTCCATGCCCGAGTCGTCCACCGCCAGCATCCGCGAGAACCTCACCCGGGAGGAGGCGCAGGACCGAGCACGCCGCATCGGCGAGGTGGTCACCCGCGTCCAACTCGACCTCACCGCGGGCGCCGAGCACTTCGGCGCGATCTCGGAGATCAGCTTCCAGGTGCTGGAACCGGGACCGAGCTTCCTCGACTGCACGGCGGTCGGCCTCACGACGATCACCCTGGATGGCTCCCCGCTCGATGTGGCCGCCGCAACCGAGACCCGCATCCACCTGCCCCACCTCGAGGCGGGCCCCCACACCGTCCGCGTCGAAGCCACGATGGCGTATCGCCATGAGGGCAGCGGACTGCACCGGTTCGTGGACCCGTCGGACGACCGCGTGTACCTGCACAGCCAGTTCGAGCCCTTCGACGCCCACCTGGTCTACGCCTGCTTCGACCAGCCGGACCTCAAAACCGTCTTCGAACTCATCGTCGACGCTCCCGAGGAATGGGTCGTGGTCTCGAACAGCTCGGCGATCGAGCGCCCGGGGATCGAGGCGGCCGGTCGCTGGAGTTTCGCGCCGACGCCGCTCGTCAGCACCTACATCACGGCGATCGTGGCCGGGCCCTATGCGAGCGTGCACGACGCCTACACCCGCGACGACGGCAGTTCGATCGACCTCGGCATCTACGCCCGCCGCTCGCTGGCCGAGCACCTCGACCCGGACGAGCTCTTCCAGATCACCCGCCAGAGCTTCGCGGCGCTGGAGTCGTTGTTCGATCAGCACTACCCCTTCGGGGACAGCTACGACCAGCTGTTCGTCCCGGAGTTCTCCGCGGGCGCCATGGAGAACCCCGGCTGTGTGACCTTCACCGAGACCTACGTCTTCCGCTCGAAGGTCACGGATGCGATCCGCGAGCGTCGTGCGGAGACGATCATCCACGAGATGGCGCACATGTGGTTCGGGGACCTGGTCACCATGCGTTGGTGGGACGATCTGTGGCTCAACGAATCGTTCGCCACGTTCATGGCGATCCTCGTGCAGGCGTCCGCCACCCGCTGGGACGGCGCCTGGGTCACCTTCCTGGAGGCCGAGAAGGCCTGGGCGAAGTTCCAGGACCAGCTTCCCTCGACCCACCCGGTGGCCGACGCCATGCCGGACGTGGAGTCCGTCCACCAGAACTTCGACGGCATCACCTACGCCAAGGGCGCGTCGGTGCTGCGGCAACTGGTGGCCTGGGTCGGTCAGGACGAGTTCCTGGCTGGCTGCCGGGACTACTTCGCCCGACACGCCTGGGGCAACACCACCCTGCCCGACTTCCTCGGCGCCCTCGAGCGGGCCAGCGGACGCGACCTGGCGGCCTGGCGCGACGAATGGCTCCTGACCACCGGGGTGAACCGCCTGGCGGCCGAACTCGAGGTGGGCAGCGACGGCACCTACACCTCGGCGAGCATCGTCCAGACCGCGCCGGTGCCCTCCTGGGCGGACCTGCCCGGGATGGACCCGGGCGAGCCGGTGCTGCGCCGGCACCGGGTCGCGGTCGGGCTCTACCGACGCACCGCCGAGGGCCTGGTCCGCGACCAGCGGATCGAGCTCGACGTCGCCGGGTCCAGGACCGAGGTCCCGGAGCTGCTGGGTCTGCCGGCGGCCGAGGTGGTCCTCGTCAACGACGACGACCTGACCTATGCCAAGACCACCCTGGATGCGAGCTCGACCGAGGTCGTGACCGCTCAACTCGCGGAGCTGCTCGACCCGCTCGCACGGGCCCAGGTGTGGTCCTCGACCTGGGACATGGTCCGGGATGCGGAGCTGCCGGCGAACCGTTTCGTCGGGCTGGTCCGTGGCAACGTGTGGCGCGAGGGACAGATCGGCTCGCTACAGCGGTTGCTGATGCGCGCCGCGAGCGCCGCGGAGCGCTACGCATCCCCCGAGCGCCGCACCGCGCTGCTGGCGGACCTCGCCGGCTCGGCGCGCAAGCACCTCGAAGCGACCGAGCCGAGCAGCGACGAGCAGCTCGCCTGGGTCCGCCACTGGGCGTCGGTGGCGCGGGCCGAGCCCACGCAACTGCCCGACGTGCGTCGGCTGCTCGACGGGGAGCTCCGGTTCGAGGGACTGGTCGTCGACACCGACCTGCGCTGGCATCTGGTCGCCTGTCTGGCCCGCGCCGGGGCGGTCGACGACGCCGTCATCGATGCGGAACTGGAACGCGATCCGACCGACCTCGGTCAACGCCAGGCGGCGACCGCCCGTGCCGCCCAACCGAGCGCGGCCGCCAAGGAACGCGCCTGGCGACAGCTGCTCGACGATCGCGACCTGTCGCACACGATGTCCCGACAGCTCTGGACGGGTTTCTCGCAACTCGATCAGCGGGAGGTCCTGCAGGCCTACACCGAGCGCTACTTCGCGGCGCTCGAGGAGGTCTGGGCGTCCCGGTCGCTCGATTGGGCCATCGGGTTCTCCACCGCGATGTTCCCGCACGCCGACGCCGGACCCGAACTGCTGGAGCGGGTCGATGGTGTGCTGGACGATCCGGACCTACGCCGACCGCTGCGACGGGTGCTGCTCGAACAGCGCGACACCCTGGTCCGGACCCTGCAGGCCCGCGAGGTCGACGCCTCGGACGCGGGTCCGAACCCATCGCCCGGCGGCGCGGGGAGGTGAGCGGACCTCGACTCCGGGTCTGCCTCGACTCGGCGAGCGGCGGCCCG
>Ga0207421_10005388_pt1 | contig 14324 bp, 14 predicted proteins | sample SodLakKL_010_SED_4_FD_187542 | JGI IMG/M metagenome (GOLD analysis project Ga0207421, IMG submission 187542) | Alkaline sediment microbial communities from Lake Tanatar, Kulunda Steppe, Russia - 8KL_010_SED (SPAdes) (version 2) | ecosystem: Environmental > Aquatic > Non-marine Saline and...
AACCGGCCCCGTTGAGAACCCTGAGTTCGGCGATGCCTACGTCGACTGGACGACCCGCCAATCCATTCAGCTCCACTGGATCAAACTCGAGGACATCCCGGAAATCTTCGAGAAGCTCGAATCCAACGGGCTGTCGACCCAGCAGGCCTGTGGTGACTCGTGGCGCAACATCGTCGGCAACCCGATGGCCGGCAAGGCCCCGGAGTTCGTCGACGCGCTGCCCGTCATCCACGAACTCAACGACCGGTTCAAGGGCAACGAGGATCACTCGAATCTGCCCCGCAAATGGAAGGTCTCGGTCACCGGCTCGCCCGACGGCTCCGGTCAGGGCGACATCAACGATCTGGCGTTCGAACCCGCTTATAAAGAGGTCGACGGCGAGGAGGTCCGCGGCTTCAACGTTCGCGTGGGCGGCGGCCTCTCCAGAAACGAACCGCGCCTGGCCCGCGATATCGATGTCTTTACGCGCCCCGAGAATGCGGCCGATGTCGCAGCCGGGATCTCCGCGCTGTTCCGCGAGCACGGCGACCGCGAAAACCGGTACAACGCCCGGATCAAGTTCCTCGTCGACGAGTGGGGCACCGAAAAGATGCGCCGGGTCCTCCAGGAAAACTTCGTCGACTTCGAACTCGAAACCGCCGGCGAGGACATCCGCGAGCAGTACACCTACAACGCGGGTGGCGAGGAACACGGCGATCTGATCGGAGTCCACGAACAGCGCGACGGCAACTACTACGTCGGGCTTAACGTGCTCGTCGGTCGGATGGGTGCCGAGGACACCAAAGAACTCGCCCGCCTTGCCGAGGAGTACGGGTCGGGTGAAGTTCGGATCAGCCAGCGTCAGAACGTGATGATTACCGACGTCCCCGAAGAAGACCTCGATGCGTTGCTCGAAGAAGACCTCCTCGAGCACTACTCGCCCGACCCGCATCCGTTCATGCGTGGTTCGGTCGCCTGTACCGGAACGGAGTTCTGTTCGCTCTCGATTGTCGAGACCAAAAACCGCCAAGTTCGGTACGCACGATGGCTCAAAGAGAACGTCGACCTCCCGGATGGCGTCGAGGACTTCCACATCCATCTGTCAGGCTGTACGGCCTCCTGTGCGCAGCCACAGATCGCCGACATCTCGCTCCGCGGGATGAAGACCCGCAAAAACGGCGAGCCGGTCGAGGCCCTCGACATCGGACTCGGCGGCGGCCTTGGTGAGGACCCACACTTCGCCGAGTGGGTCGGCCAGCGTGTGCCCGTTGACGAGGTACCCGGTGCGATCAAGAACCTGCTGGCGAGCTTCGAAGACCAGCGTGAGGAGCGCGTTGTTCCAGAGGAACAACGAAGGGGAGACGGCGAAGCCGTCGAACGAGAAACGTTCCGGACGTTCATCGCCCGCCACGAAGAGGAGGAACTCGAAGACCTCATCGAGCCCGAAGAAACCAGCTACGATGATCCCTACATGCACAACACGAAGATGACGTGGTATCCGTACGCCGACGAGGACGATATGGATGCCTCCCCCGCGCCGACCGACGGCGACGGCAACCCGATCGCGCCGGCTGACGACTAACTGACCGCGCCCTCTTTTTAGTAGTCGACGCCTACGGCTGTTGAACGCACAAAGAAAGCCCAACGGTTAACCGGCTGACTGAATAGTCAGTTAGTATGTCGCTCGGGGAGCTGTTCGACGAGCCAGCCGACACCCGCCAGGAGCTGATGGGCGCGACCTATCGCGCACTCTGCGAACACGGCTATGCGGAGCTGACGATCCAGCGAATCAGCGACCAGTTCCCCAAAAGCAAATCGCTACTCTACCATCATTACGACAGCAAAGACGAGCTGCTAATCGATTTCCTTTCGTTCGTCCTCGACCACCTGGAGTCGACGACGCCACAGGGTGACGACGACCCACTGGAGGCACTGCAGCGGCTACTTGAGTATCTGCTCCCGACCGAGCCGTCGACCGAACAACAGCAGTTCAGGCGGGCGATTATCGAACTTCGTGCGCAGGCCGCAAGCAACCCCGAATACCAGGCACAGTTCACCCGGAGCACGAACTACTTCGAGAACAGATTCGCTTCGATTATCGAACACGGCAGCCAGGAGGGCGTGTTTCGGCCAGTCGACGCCGAGCGTCTGGCCACCTTAATCGTTGCAACAGTCGACGGGGCGATGCTTCGGGAGGCAACCACCGACCCGGATCACGTCCAGCCAGCAATGAGTCGGCTCCGTGCAGAGCTCACCGACTACGTCGAGCGTCGACTGGTCGATGCCGAACGCGAGGGTACTGAATGAGTTCGGTGAGTCGAGACCGGTCGGTCAACGTCACCGACGGCCCACTTCTCAAGCCCCTTGTTATTCTCTCCCTACCGATCGTTCTCACCAACCTCCTGCAGGTCGGCTACAATCTTGCCGACACCTTCTGGGTTGGTCGACTCGGCCAGCCGGCGGTCGCCGCGCTGTCGTTTTCGTGGGCAATCGTGTTTCTGGTGATCAGTCTCTCGCTTGGGTTTTCGATCGCCGGCACCGTGCTGGTCGCCCAACACAAGGGTGCGGGCAACCTCGACCGTGTGGGCCACGTCGCCGGCCAGACGATCTCGCTGGTTGTCGCCGTTTCACTGCTGTTTTCGGTGCTCGGCTATCTGTTCGCGCCGTGGCTCCTGCAGCTCGTTGGGGCCGTTCCTGGCACCGACGAGTACGGGATGGCCCTTACCTACACCCGGACGATGTTCATCGGCATCCCCTTTATCTTCAGTTTCTTCGTTTTCCAGTCGCTGCTGCAGGGGTGGGGCGACACCCGAACCCCGCTGTATCTGATGGCGTTCGGCGTCGGGCTCAACGTCGTCGTCGACCCGTTTTTCATTCTCGGCTTTCAGGACAACGTCGTCTTCGCGTGGGTTGGCCTCGAGTCGTTGGAGTCGACGCTGTTCGCGGCGACCGGTTTTGCCGGCTTCGGCGTTCAGGGGGCGGCGATTGCGACGATTCTCGCACGGGGGATCGGTGCAGTGATCGGCATCTGGCTGCTGGTCTCGGGATCAGTCGGGATCAAAATCTCCGTGACCGATTTCGCCCCTGATCCGGAGACGATCCGTCGCATCTTCTCGATCGGCGCGCCAGCCAGCCTCGAGGTGAGTACGAAAGCCCTCAGCGTAACGATTCTGACCGCACTCGTTGCCATCGCCGGGGCGGAGGCGGTTGCCGCCTACGGGATCGGCTCACGTGTCACCTCGATGGTTGTGTTACCCGCACTTGGGCTGGCTCGTGGCGTCGAGACCGTCGTCGGCCAGAATCTCGGTGCCCAGCAGGTCGACCGCGCAAAGCGTGGGGTCCGCATTGCGATTGGGATCGTCATCGGCTGTTTTCTGGTCTTCGGGCTCGGTGTCTATCTGTTTGCCCCGCTTATCGTCAGCATCTTCGTGACTGGCATGGGTGCGGCGGCGGTGATCGAGATCGGTAGCGACTACCTTCGGATCGTCGCCGCCAGCTACGTCTTCCTCGGGATGTTTTTCGTCATACAGGGTGGGTTCCGCGGCAGCGGTCGGACACGGCTGGCGCTGGTGTTTGCCTTCGTCGGCTACATCGTCCTCCGGTCGGCGTTGGCCTATCTGCTCGCAGTACCGATGGGATGGGGGGCGACCGGAATCTGGTACGGCGAAGCCGCCTCGAACGTGTTGATGGCACTGCTCACGCTGGCGTACTTCCGTCGTGGGACGTGGACGAACCGTTTGGTCGAAGACCAGACGTCGACTGACGCGTCCGGCGATGACCCCCAGCCTCCTGGCGTTGAACAGCCAGTAGAGACGGACTAACACCAGGCGAGACCCATACTATCAGCTGCCGTAGAGCAGCTTCAAGCCACACATGAGAAACTCCCACAGTTCACGCCTATCCGTGGCCGAACGTTCCGGATGGGTGGATACACGACGTGCGAGTTACTCTATATCTGGCATGTAATAAATTAATAAAACAACAGACAAATTAAGATTTTTATAATATTATAGACTATTTCTATACACCGTGATCCACAGCTGCTCGTGGGATGCTATTCGGACTCGGCTGTACATTCGGGAAACTACCGCCCATCGAGTTGAAACCGTTGAAAACGAGTTTGAACACATTTTCAGTATGGCGACTGAAAACAACACATCATTTCATCATTGTCGCATCGGTGAGTACCACTGCCCTGATATGTCGACGGTAGCTGTGTGTGTACGGTTCACAACCGCAGAAAACATAATTATATACACACTGTAAGAAATTTGTGAATAGTGTATGCGGGTTCTGCCGAAATACCGTCCAGTTTGATCGATAGATCAGTGGGTCCACCTCGTATCCGGCCATCTGACCGGGTAGCCTGATCGTACTATATTACGACACGAAACTTGCAGATGCTGTCGGCGGTTATTGAGACATTACCTGCTAGTATGTGGATACTGCTCGGACCCAGTCGACGGTTTCAGGCCGTCAGCAGGCCCTCGAAGCCGGGCGGAGGGTTTTTATTCACTAACCACTGTTATACAGTAACTACTGTAGCCGTATTCGATATGCACACCATCATGACCTCATCCGATCAACCATCACGTGCCACCATCGACGTTATTAATGTGTGGTGCGTTGCGGTGCTGGTCGTTTCGGCCGTTTCGGTGGCAGGCGTTGTCGGTGCGGCAGTTGTTGCCGGTGAGTTTGAAGAACGAAACTTCGATTACGAGGAAGAGGGTGACAGAGAGGTAAACGAGGAGGTAATCACCGAAACAAACCCGGACGGAACAACCCGAATTCGGTGGTCCGAAGAGAATGACGCGGAGTTTTTACAGGTCTACGTTGAGGGTGATCAAGAAGAAACACTCGGCTTTGAGGGTGAGGAAACCGTTATTGACAGCACCACATTTGAAGTCGTGGCAGTGTTATCTGACGGATCGGAAGTGACGGTCGAATCGCGCAGCTGACACACTGACGTAAGCGAACGGTACCCGATCACGCTCGCTCACACAGTCGATTGCTGCGGTACGATACGTGTACTGTCGTTGCCGCCAGTGAGCGAACAGCACTCGACGGCAGTTTTCAAACGTTTACCGCATCTTACCGATATCGACCCAACCGGCGAGCAATCGATTTACTCCGACCGTATAGGTCGGTCGACTAACGGGCATTGTCTCTGCCGAGTGGCCGGCGTCGACCACCGTTCGAGCGGGTGAGAGGTCTTCTTACCGTAGTGTTGTGTGATACTGAAACGCGTTCGATTGTAGCGTTGCGAGCGACTGCGGCCTCCGACAGGCTGGAAGTAATCGGAACATACCATAAAACAGATTGATAATAACAGTTGACTTAATTATAACGTAATAAATACACAGAACCAGTGATGTTTATCCAATTGGTCCGAATATTTATGTGTTTGACGCGGTCCTCCCTTGTATGGCAAACAGTCACGATCACAAACTGGATGAAACGCGGGACCCCACGCGGAGCTATCCGTATCCGGGAACTGGCCTCGCGGCGGTCGACACCGACGGTCACCGACCTCGGTACACACGCGCATCTCAACTGAAGAGTTGTCGGCGTTCGGATATGTGCGTCGCAATCCGTGAGCAGCTAGTCAGTTCCGTCGTCACCCGGCGCGCGCGAATCGAGGCGTGCTGATGGGCGAACAGTTACACAAACAGTGGGAGTCGATGCCAGCAGACCCGGATCCAGCGCGTGATTTGGGTTATCTGTGTCGTGAGTGGGATGTCATTCGAACAACGTCACGACGACAGTCCCATCTGTTGTTTTTACCACAAGACAAACAGCTACTCGATCAAGAAGCGTTTATCATTGTCAGCGAGTCAGCGGTCGTCGAGACAGTCGAGCACCGATGAACTGCTCACGCCGACCGACAACGGAAGTAAATATTACATACCTATGTTTGTCACAGAATATATCCTCTCGGTGAGCAACCCCGCACTGTCAGCGGTCTCAGTTGGTAATCGCATCCTACTTGACGGAAAACCCCGGTTTCGGACCCGACACTCCCGAGTACCGACAGTGGGCGTGCAGCACAACAGAAAGGCTTTGTAATCGTCACGCTTAGCGGCTCTCTACACGTTCGTTACTATGACCGACGATCACACACCAGAACCCTTCGAGCAGTCAGTCGACGACGGCGGCGGACGGATACAGACCTTCAGTTACGATGCGTCGGAGCCACAGTCTGTGACTGTTAGGATTATACAGGCCGTTGCGTCAGTTGCCGATGTCGACGCACTCTCGTTGCAGCCGCGGCTGTATGACGTGATCGACCCGGACGCGCTTGAACGACTGATACGCGGCGGACACCCCGAGAGTGTGGTGGAAGTCAGCTTCGAGTTCGGACCGTATTTGGTGACGGTAACGAACGACAGCACACTGCGTGTACAGCCTCTTGGCGTCGAGACGGAGTCGTGAGTGGTGAAAAATCGGCCAGTACCTCCACATTTTTATAATAGTGTGCTGAACAAAGGTATGCATGTCCGACTGGCTGACTGAGGAGGAACTCGACCGCATCTCACAGTTCGTAGAGACGCCTGCGTACGCACGGCGTCCGGAGATGCTGCTTCCGAACTCAGAAGACGACTAACGGTCCCTACTGATCGTCCGCTAACCACACACACGTTCGTGTGCCCTCCTGTCGGTGACGTTCGTCACTGACGCTATTCTCAATCCGAATAAAAAACGAACCGCGAGCCGTCTCAATCGATCAGGTTTTTTGCCTGTATCTGTTCCCAGAGCTCCTCGCCGCGTTCGGTCACGCCGTAGACACGCCCTTTTTTCCGTTCTTCGGGAACGAGCAGCTCGACGAGCGTTCGTTCGCGTAGTCGACCCAGTGCTCGTGAGACGTGCGTAATCCCGATCCCGGAGTCTTCAGCGATCCGGGAGGGTGTGGCGGGGCCATCCGCGAGTCGTTTCAACACTGCGATCCGGTACTGTGAGCTGATCACGAAGCCGATTTCGTCCCAATCTTCTGCCATATGTTTTCCCTCTGTCATTATTCTCGCCGCGGGTATCCCGTGTTTCACGAAGGCTGGTATGCAGGCCAACACCACTTGTCCGTAGCTGTTCCAACACCAGTCGTCCGGTAACCGAAACGCAACATAGGGACACACGAGCTCCAACCGCTGTGTAGTCCAGCGTCTGCCGGCTATGCTTCCCGCAGTGTGCCGCAGCCTCTATGCGTAGTGACCCCTTCTGTACATATGAGGTTGGCGATGCTACCCCTCTGTTACACACTGTTTACGCCTCTGTTTCGGCTATTTCTCAGATGATCCCGGGTTTGAATCATCTTACCAATTCGGTAACGTCATCTGAAACTACCAGGATCGTTTGAATGAAACGGAAACAGCGACGAACACCGTCGTTACTAGCGTTTCCCACCGGCGAACTGGCTGAAACGTTGCTACGACGGACATAACAAAGCAGGTTGGCTTCCAGTGGCGGCCATGGATGTACTCTATCCGGAGGCAACCGACGAGCAACGATCACCGAACCGCCAGTGTCAGAACTGTGGCACGTATGTCACCAAGCAGTTCGTTCGTGTGTTTGGCGCGAACGATGGCTCAGTGTATGGCTGTCTGAGCTGTTTGACGCTTCGCGATCTCAGAGAGGGTGGCGGTAAACAACCGTAGGATGCTACTGACGATCGACCAGATTCGACGGCAGCTCGGTTCGTCGACGACGATGCGAAAGGTAGTGGGCGGCCGCAATCAGGCCGAACGCACCGAGAACCACTATCCCTAGCAGGAACTGGATACCTGTTGAGACACCGACGAGCGCGGCCAGCACGTACAGGACGAAGCCGACACCCGCCAACAGCAGATAGTAGTACTGCCAGGGGCGGTCAGTGCCCTGTTGGTGGAAGTATTCGCCGATCTCGCCGGCACCGGCAGCCAACTCAACCCGTCCTGTTTCGGCGTCGTAGCTGACCGCTCCTGCGTCTTCGAGCTTCGGAATATGCGTCTGATACAGCGACACGTACGTGCGTTTGCGCTGTTGGCTCGATAGCTCTTCGAGCGGCACCTCGTTTTCGATGGTCGCGATCTCGGCGGCCAGCTCGCTTAGCCGGACGGGGCCATCAGCGCGTTCGAGATAGTGCAAGACGAACCGACGTCTGGAGTTACTCAAAAGGTCAAAGACCATATCTTGCGACAGGGTGTGGTAATCAGCGTCGGACATTCGATATATGATGTGTTGGTGGTTGTATGGGCACCCGACCGCTGCCGGGCGTGGGATTCGAGTAGACACACTCCGGTGTTATACTTTGTTACGTGTCTATTATTTCGAGTAAGGAGGCATTTATCGGCCCGAATCCGTTGAAATGGTACGATATGGCACTATCGACCCACGAGAAATCGGCACCAACGGTCTGTCAGTCGACAGTCGAGCGACTGGCACACACTGCCTGCTCATCTCGACATACCACTCTGTTAGAACGTAGTAGGAACTTCCTACGGCCGTAGTGTAAGCATAACACCGTGATTCGTCTGTCAGTTCGAACAGCCTGCCATGGGCTAACTGACTCTCCCGTGTGATAGCCGTCTCCGTGTAACCGAATGACGCTTCGGGACGCAGCCGACCGATGATGCTGAACGGCGTCGACACTACGGGCAGTGGCAGTCGGCACGGCGAGCGACCACTGCTCACCGCTATTTGTCTGTCGCCGAGTCACTCGAAACCATCGACGGTGGGACGACCTGCGGCCGCTTTTATCATATCACCGTGGTCGACAGCGAGAAGCTAGCCTTCGACAGCAGGATCGATACCGCCGATGGAACAACCGAGCCAATCAGCACTGAGTCGCCGTAGCCGAGAACTACTGAGTCGGCTGTAAGTACGTTCCTACTGGCTGCAATGGACACATAACAAAGGGGTAAACCGGTCTTCTGTCTGATACCCTATCCGCGACTCCCGTCGCGGCTGAGACCAAGCGTCACTATGTATAACACAGACACGACTGTTGTGCCCGGACCCATCTCGCCAGCGACAGCGGGCGTTCGGGAGGGCGTATGAAACGAGCTCCGCTCGTCCGTCCGGCTGGCAGGAGCGGCGGATGCTGTTGCGGATCTCGATCTACCGGCCGACACGTTCGATCCCGAAGCGATCGAGACAGCACCAAACGAAACCGAGACAGACCTCGCGGTTCAGTTCGACGCGCTGTCTCTCCCGGAGTGCGGTGTCGACCGATTGGGGGTGCTGCTGTCCGCGTCCGGTCGGTTCGGCGAGATTGCCGCAGAGCCGCCGGAAGTGATAGCGCATGACCGACCGGCCGACCGTTGAAAACGTCGACCCGCTCAAAACGGTGCTGAACGGGTTTGTCGAATCCGTACAGACAGATTGCGGGCGTATTGTCTCGGCGGGCGAGGGCATTCGCGCGCTCGATTTCATCGAAGCTATTCGGTTGGTTGCCACAGAGGGATGATCGACACAGTGTCTCAGCCAGAATCGGAGCTGACCGCAATCGGTGCCGATGGGACGCTGGATCATGCCGACCTCTCGGTTGCTATCTACGGTCTGGGTCCCCCCGGCATCGCACTCTCGGTGCTCTGTGCGCGTTCGTTTCCGTCAGTGGCGGCAGCCGACACCGATACGACACGAGTGCTATCGGTTCAACGCGGCCGATCGCCCGTCTCGGATCCGCTGCTCTCGGAGTATCTCACGGAGCTAACAGAGACGGAGTCGTTGCGCGTGACCGACGAACTGCCAGCAGCCGCCGCCGAGGCAACGATTCACCTGATTGCGGTTTCAACAGGGCTCCGGACGGATGACGCTCCCGATCTCTCGACGCTTCGGTCGACGGTCCGTGATATCGGCTGTGAGCTGTCGGCTGGCGATTTGGTGGTTCTCACGACGCCAGTGCCACCGGGGACCACCGACGGCGTCGTTGCCGAGATACTGTGCGACGAAAGCGGTCTGGACCGCGGGGCGTTCGGGCTGGCGGTCTGTGCGTTGCCGACGGATCGATCGCTGCGGTCGATCAGAACCGGGACACACGTCGTTGCGGGCAGCGACGACTGGAGCCGAATCGCTGTTCGGGAGCTGTTTTCGAGTATTTCGACCGGGACCGTTTCGACAACACCACAGCTTCGAACCGTCGAATGCGTCGACGCCGTCGAGCGGAGTGCCGCCGAGATGCTGCGGTGTCTCACAAACGAGTTAGCACTGGCTGCGCCCGGCGTCGAGGTGCCGACCGTCGCCGAACTCGTCTCGATGCGGGGCGAGATCGAGGTTCCCAGTCCCGGTGTCGACGCGACCGAGCCAGTCGGCACTGGCTTTCTTCGAGACGCCCTGTTCGAGCGGACAACCGTGCTCGACAGCGTGTATGCAGCAGCCCAACGGTTTCCACGGTTGATCGCCGAAACAGTGCTTGCAGCCATCGACGCCGACTCGACGGCGGGAAGCCAGAAGCCGAAAACGGGTGGATTCGAGTTCGGGGGCGGTGGGGAGAACGACAGTATGGATGAACAGACAGTTCTCATTTTGGGTGTACCGACCGGAGACAGCACCACAGCAGACAGCATGCCGGTCTCGATGCTGATACGCGAGCTAACCCGCGCGGAAACCAGACCGCTTCTTTGTGATCCGGTCGCCGATCTGCCGCGGAGCCTCACCCCGCACGCTGTTTCGGTGCGGACAGCAAGCCGTCTCGATCCGGATGCGGTCGTTGTGCTGTCGTTCCGACCGGTGTTTGACGACATCGATTGGGAGGCGTTCGACGATGCGGTCGTCATCGACTGCTGTGGTTCGCCGCTCGATGTCGACACGGAGATCCATCGCCTCGGCGTCTCGGACGTGCTGCATCGCCATCCATAGGCTGCGTAGTGTTAGACTACTCCGTGCGGCGAAACGACCAACGCTAGGGACGGTGTGCTCGTGTTCAGTGGTTCGATTGGCATCGCCGTCGACCATACTCGGATCCAGTAAGGCACTGCCTGCGAGTGGTCAGCCCGCACATTACAAACCCGATAGGCCATCTGGTCGGGCCAATGAGCGACTCAGACGAGACCGCAACGGACAGCCCGACCGCCAGAGTCGACACCGCGCGTGGCCCGACTGACAAATCCATCCTAATCACCGGCGGCGCGGGGTTTATCGGGAGCCATCTTGCCGACGCGTTGGCGGTCGAAAACGAGGTTCACGTGCTCGACAACTGCTCGAAAGGCGATCCAGCAGTGCTTCCTGCCAGCGTCGAGTTCCACCAGGGCGACATTCGGGATCGGTCGCTGCTCGAAACGCTCGTTTCTGCTGTCGACATCGTCTACCACCAGGCCGCCATCGTCAGCATCGAAGACTCCCTGGATCGGCCGACCGAAAGCCACGAGACGAACGTCGGCGCGACCGTCTCGTTGCTCGATGTCGCCCGCAGATTCGGCACGCGCGTCGTGTTTGCCTCAAGCTGTGCGGCCTACGGCGATCCAACCACGCTGCCGGTCGACGAACGTGAGCCGTCGACACCGCTATCGCCGTATGCGGTCGACAAACTCGCCGCCGACCAGTATCTCCAGGTCTACGGCCGGCAGTACGAGTTTCCGACCGTCGCCTTGCGATATTTCAACGTCTACGGCCCCGGCCAGCGTGGCGACTACAGCGGCGTGATCGATTCCTTTCTCGAACGCGCGCGCGCCGGCGAACCGCTTGAAGTCCACGGTGAGGGGACTCAAACCCGGGATTTCGTCCACATCTCGGATGTCGTCCGGGCGAACTTGGCTGCGGGCGTGACACCACACACGGCCAGCGCGTACAACGTCGGTACGGGCACCGAGACAACGATTCTGGAGCTGGCCGAAACAGTCCGCGAGCTGGTCGACCCCTCGGTTGAGATCATCCACACCGATCCGCGGCCGGGCGATATCGCCCGCAGCCGCGCGGATCTTTCGGCGGCACGACAACAGCTCGGCTACGAGCCACAGGTCGACCTTCAGACCGGAGTTCGGTCGCTTGTTGACGCGGTCGACGGCCGCTGAACGCGAGTAGGCAACGGATACCGTGCGGTAGCGAGTCACATACTCATACTAGTGTGGTAGTATGACACGCCTATACTTCGGTAGTAGGGAGTTCTTATACCGGCAATGTATCAGAAAACTATACGTGAGATTTATACAATTAGTCTCACAATACTCATTTGCATAGTGACACACCGATGCTATACCCCCACAGCCTGATAGTGCCCCCACAGCTCCAAAGATGGACGCCCGCGACGTCCGCCACCCGCGCGATTCGGCCTACTGGTAGCACTCCGGACAGGCGTAACCACTGCCATACTCCAGATTATACCAGTTTGATCAACACAGGCCGAGGCTACGAGCGGTCGGTGCGACCTGTGAGCGTCCGCTTGGATCACACCGCTGTCGGTTCTGTGCACTGTCGGCTGTTGTTATCGCACGGTACAACCAAATCGGACACCCACGCCCCCTCGTGAGTGTCCGTCACCCCCCCGTGACACATGAGTTCACAAACAGCCCCCACAGATACACCCCAGACGCAACGCACAGAGACACCAACCGCTTCGACGGCCGACGCCGAGGAGACTGAGGATCAGTCGACCGAACCGCTGTCGCTTGATCTGGTGTTCGAAGTCCTCAAAAACGAACGTCGCCGACGGGTACTGAACTACCTGATCGACGCCGAAGAGACCGTCTCGCTGAGCGATCTCGCCGAGCATATCGCAGCCATCGAAAACGGCAAAACCGAACTCGCGCTTTCGTCTCAGGAACGAAAACGCGTCTACGTCGGCCTCTATCAGTGTCATCTCCCGAAGATGGACGACACCGACGTGATCGATTTCAATGGTGACCGCGGAACGGTCGCGCTCGGAGCGAACGCCGAACAGCTGTATCCGTTTTTGGACGCCGAAGACGAACAGCAGCGACCGTGGCCGACGTATTATCTCGGCCACACCACGCTGAGCGTGGCACTGTTCGCGGCCGCACTGGCCGTTGTGCCGAGCGCGCTGAGCGTCGCGTTCGGTCTGTCGCTGCTCGGCTTCGTCCTGCTCGGAGCGGTTCATCACTCGGTCGAATAGCCGCTCCCTACTGCAGAACGACAGCGGCGTTGTTCGTTTTTTGTCCGGCTGCTGCTTTCTGGTTAGTAACTGGTAGCTACCGCAACACTATCCGAGGTGTACGCCGGAGTTTCATTACTGTGGACAGAATCCGTGTGGTATTCGACGCCTACTGGATACTGTTTCGTAAGCGGCTGTTGACAATGGATCCATAACAAAGCCGATTGGGAGTCCTGAGTGTCTGTTGACAGTCCCCGCTACCAATGTATCTCCAGGACACCCACAACCGACGGCAACGAACTGCGATCAGACCAGCGACAGCCGGCCCACATTGTCACACCTCACGAGGGAGGGTCGACTAATGTGTGGCATTACGGGCCGGATCTGTTCGGACAACGCGGTTGGAGACCTGATGGCGGGTCTCGAAAACCTCGAATACCGTGGTTACGACTCGGCTGGCCTCGCGGTCAGAAACAGCCACGGCGTCGACGTGTTCAAACGTGAGGGCGAGGCCGCCGAACTCCGCGCGCTCGTCGACCAACAGCAGCCAACCGGCCCGATCGGCATCGGCCACACGCGCTGGAGCACCCACGGCCCGCCGACCGACGCCAACGCCCACCCCCACACCGGCACAACCGACCGCGTGGCAGTGGTTCACAACGGCATCATCGAAAACTACGATCTGCTCCGCGAGGAGCTCACCGATCGTGGCCACGAGTTCACCAGCGACACCGACACCGAGGTCGTCCCGCATCTCGTCGAGGAGTTTCTCGAAGCGGGCCAAGAGCCGTTTGATGCGTTTATGAGCGCGGTCGACCGCCTCGAAGGCAGCTATGCGTTGGCGATGGTCCTCGAAGACACCGATGCGATCTTTGCGACCCGCAACGGCTCGCCGCTCGTTGTTGGCCTCGCCGAGGACGGCTACTTCTTGGCAAGCGACGTGCCCGCGTTCATCGAGTTCACCGACCAGGTGATCTATCTCAAAAACGAGGACGTCGCCGTGCTGCGACCCGACTCACACGGGGTTTTCGACCGATCAGCGACCGCCGTCGACCGGCCGATCGATACAGTCGAGTGGTCCTCCGAGGACGCCGAAAAGTCGGGCTACGACCACTACATGCTCAAAGAGATCCACGAACAGCCCGCCTCGCTCAACCAGACGATCCACGGTCGGTTCGATCCCGAAACGGAGTCGATCAGTTTCGATGATTTCGAGCCGGGTGATTTCAGCGACGTCTCCCGTGTGGAGTTCGTCGCCTGTGGCACCTCGTACCATGCCGCGCTGTACGGCTGTCACCTGCTTGGCCAGCGTGGGATTCCCGCCTAC
>Ga0207421_10005390_pt1 | contig 14320 bp, 18 predicted proteins | sample SodLakKL_010_SED_4_FD_187542 | JGI IMG/M metagenome (GOLD analysis project Ga0207421, IMG submission 187542) | Alkaline sediment microbial communities from Lake Tanatar, Kulunda Steppe, Russia - 8KL_010_SED (SPAdes) (version 2) | ecosystem: Environmental > Aquatic > Non-marine Saline and...
TGGACCTGGTGGGATTTGAACCCACGGCCTTTTCCTTGCGAAGGAAACGATCTTCCACTGATCTACAGGCCCTTTTTGAGTATATTCTATAGAATTTGTAGAATTGACATCCTGAAATTTATATTTCCTTAATTATTTTTTCTTTGATTTCCTTGAATTCTCCTTCTTCAGGTTCGTAATTCCATTTAAGTTTTATATCGTCTTCAGGGTGTCTTGGAACGATATGTACATGTACGTGATCTATTATTTGTCCCGCTACTCTTTTGTTATTTTGAATTATGTTAAATCCTTTTGAATCCGTTGCTTTCTTAACTGCTTTTGCTACTTTTTGTACTGATTGGAACAATTGGTTCACTTCATCTTTTTTTAAGTCCAATAGAGTTTCTCTGTGTTTTTTTGGAACTACTAATGTATGTCCTTTATTTCGAGGATTTATATCCAGAAATGCATATGTATTTTCATCTTCGTAAACTTTGTGTCCTGGTTTATCTCCTTCTATTATTTGACAGAATAAACAATTCTTCATTTTACTCACCTTTCTAGATTAGGTTTAAATCAATTAAATTAATCGTATTCTACGTATTCGTCTCCGATACCTTGATCGTAATTTAGGTATCTTCCAACTGTAAATAAATAGTCGCTTAGCCTATTTAGGTATTTTTTTATTTCCTCAGAAACTTTTTTCTTTTTATCTAATTCTATTAATTTTCTTTCAGCTTTTCTAGCTGTTGTTCTAGTTACTTGTGCGTAAGATGATTCAGGTGCTCCTGAAGTATATATAAATCTTTTCAATTCGGGAAGTTTTTCAGTGTATTCATCTATTTTGTTTTCAAGTAGTTCAATGTGCTCTTTCTTTATTCTTGGTTTTGTTTCACCAGTGATCTGAGCCATTATTATGTGTAGATGCATCTGTATTTCTTTGAGATCTTGAATTACTTTAGGGTTCTCTGTAATTGAGATTAAGTAACCTATTTGTGCTTCCAATTGATCTAGTTCTCCCCATGTTCTTACTAAAGGATCTTCTTTGCTTATTTTTTCTTTTGAATTTATCTCTGTTTTCCCATGGTCTCCTTTACCTGTGTAGATCTTATTCTTTATTTTTTCGGAAGAATTATTTTTATCCATGTTTTAAATTTGGAAGGAAGAGAATAAAAAGGTTTTGATAAAATAGATAAAAAAAGAAAGAGAGGGGCGGGTGAGCCTTCCTCTCGGGAATTTTATCTTTCAATCTATTCAGTTTTTTTAGATTTTACAGGTTCCATCTGGACAGTCAGGTGAAAATTGTTGATCCACTTCAAATGCTCCTTCTATGTCGTCGAGGTTCAATTTTCCTTTATTATTTCTTTTTTCTTTTTTCACTTTTCTCTTCTGTTCCTCTTCGTAGGATTCGAATTCCTTTATTTTATCCTCGACGTATTCATCCGCAGTTTCTGCATCTGTTTCCACTCCTTCTATGTTCATAGGTTGGTTTGAAAGCGAACCGTATCTGTAAACTGTTATTCCTTTGCATCCTTCTCTGTAAGCTAGTTTGTAGGCTTCTTTGAAGTCTTCTATAGTAGCGTTTCTTGGGAAGTTTATTGTTTTTGACACCGCGTTATCCACGTGTCTTTGGAATGCTCCCTGCATCTTCACGTGCCATCTTGGTTTTATATCGTGTGCTGTTCTGTATTTGTTTTTCATTTCTTCTGGTATTTCGTCTATTCCTTGACATCCTCCTTTTTTAGCTACTTCAGCCATTAGTTTCTGGGAGTATATTCCCTTTTGTCTAGCTTCTTTTTCAAATAAATCGTTTGTTTCGATTAGACGGGTGTTGTCCATTATGTTTCTTATGTAGTTTATAGCGAACATGGGTTCTATTCCGCCTGTGCAGTTTGATATTATGCTTATTGTTCCTGTTGGTGCTATCGTTGTTCTTGTTGCATTTCTAAGTTCTGGTTCTTCTGGATCTTTACCGTATACACTTGTTTCGTATCCTGGGAATGTTCCTCTTTCTTCAGCTAGTTTCGCAGATGCTTTCTTTGCTTCTTCGTTGATAAATTTCATTACTTCTTCTCCAGTTTCTACTCCTTCTTCGGAATCGTATTTTACTCCAAGTTTAACCAGCATTTCAGCGAATCCCATTATTCCTAGTCCTATTTTTCTATTTCTTTTGACCATGTCCTCTATTTTTTTCAATGGGTATTCACTTCTATCTATCACATTATCGAGGAACCTCACTGCTTTGTGGGTTGTTTCTTTTAATTTCTCCCAGTCAACTTCTTTTTCATCCTCAGATTCTTTTACATGATGGGATAGGTTTATGGACCCCAAATTACATGCTTCATAAGGTAAAAGAGGTTGTTCACCGCAGTTGTGTATTACTAAGCCATCTGCAACTAATGTATGAGTCTTTGGCTCTGTTAGATCATATACTGGTTCTTTTCCATTCTTTTCCTTTTCTTTAAAGGTTGCCTTGAACTTCTCTCCGTAGGGTCCTTTTTTCATTTCATCGAGGTATTCTTTGAGTTTTTCTTGCTTTCTGTTTGAAATAAACCCTATTTCTTCTTTGAATGTCTCAAGGTTTTCTTTGGATATCGTTAGCTCATGCTGTGCCTTTACATCATATTCTTTTTTGCCTCCTTTTCCATCGGGCAGTTCTCTTTTTTCTGCTTCTCTTCGATTTTCATATATTTTTGAGAATATACCGAAGTTTAGAAGCAGTTTCTGTACTTCTTTCAGCAAGGAAAGATTGCTTTGAGATAATCTCACCTGTCCTCCTTTTTCCAGGTTTCCCTGGAAACTTCCGTCAGCGGTAAATAATGCCTGTAGGAAGCCTTTTACTGCTTCTTTGGGAGCAGTATATAGTGTTTCCGGTACTTCTTTTTCCTCTGTTTTTGCCGCTTTTACTCCTAGCTTCTTGAAGTAATCTACGAAGTGCTTGCTGTGGTAGGATAGATGATTCACCCCATTTTCTCTCTCTACTTCTTGTATGTCTTTACCGTACCAATTATTGATAACCGGTTTTAATTTTTTCATTATCTCCTCATCTTTCTTACTGAAGGTAAAGCCTACTCTTCTGTTTTCATCTCCGGATCTAAGCCATCCGTCTCCAATTAGCCATCCAATCACTTGTCCAAGTTCTTCGGACCACTCTTCTGGGAAATTGTATTCATAGATCTTGCCATTTTCTCCTTTGAAGCTGTTTTTTACTTCAAAAGGCAGTTCTCTATTATCTGAAAATTCTCCTTCTCTATCTAAAATATGAATTTCGTCTCCAGGTTGAAGTTCTCTTGCTTCTTTCCATGTTCCTGAATTTGTCTTTATTTTGTGGTTTCCGGTTACTTTTAACTCGTATCCTTCCTCTGTTTTCAATTTGTAAGTATGTTTTTCCCCCGTTTTAAAGACGTTGCTTGCCTTTGCTATTTTTTCCTCTGATTCTCTGGAGTCAAGAATAATTTTGTTTTCTTCTCCTTCCTGACATAGTTCTTCGGCTTTCTTAAGACCTTCAGACGTATATATCCTAGTGTCTCCTGTGAAGCAGGGATTTGTTGATTCTATTTCTCCTACATCTGGTGTTGGATTCTCTTCATTTATTCTGTCTATGAAGATTATTCCAGGATCTCCTGAATTCCAAGCTAGTGTAGCTATTAGATCAAACACTTTCTCTGCATTTAATTTGTTCATTACTTCTCCATTTCTAGGGTTTCTTAACTCATAAGGTCTTTTTTCTTCAACTTTTTCCATGAATTCTTCCGTCATAGCTACAGATATATTGAAGTTATTCAATTCATTTTTCTGGGATTTAGCCGTTATGAAATCCAATACATCGGGATGATCGATCCTTAGAACCCCCATGTTTGCTCCTCTTCTTTTTCCACCTTGTTTTATCGTATTTGTTGAACTATCAAATACTTTCATGAAGCTCACTGGACCAGAAGCTACCCCATTAGTAGATTTTACAGTATCTCCTTTTGGTCTTAATCTTGAGAAACTAAAACCTGTTCCTCCTCCACTTTGATGTACTAAAGCAGCATGTTTAATCGATTCATATATTCCTTCTAAATCATCCTCCACAGGTAAGACAAAACAAGCTGCCAGTTGTTGTAGTGGAGCTCCCGCATTCATCAATGTCGGTGAATTTGGTAGGAAATCGAGTTTTTGCATCATTTCAAAGAATTCTTTCTCCCATTTTTCAGGGTCTCCTCCATAGTTTTCTTCAGCTTTAGCTATATCTTTTGCTACTCTCTTCAACATTCCTCTAGGAGTTTCCTTTATGTTTCCTTCTTCATCCTTGAGTAAGTATCTTTCTTCTAATACTTTAAGGGAGTTTATACCCATTTTCTTTATCAATTCGTCTTCAACACTAACTTCTTCCGGTAATAAATCCTTTTTTGTTTCCCTTATTTCCTGTCTTCTGCTTCTATATAGGATGTAAGCTTTCGTGGTGTTTATCAAGTTACTTTCAATTAATGTTGCTTCCACCTGATCCTGTATTTCTTCTACTCCTGGTATTTCATCATTGTCTTTGAATTTTTGAGCTATCTTTAAAGATGTTTTTTCAGCTAGATCTCTAGCCATTTCTCTATCTTCTTCTTTAGCTTCTTTCATAGCTGCATATATAGCATTCTCTATTTTCTTTATCTCAAAATCTACTACTCTTCCATCTCTTTTTCTTATTACATCTATTTTTGGTTTTTCACTGTTTTGTGTGTTGAATTCAGGCATTTTATCCCTCCTATTTTTTAATGTTTTTGTAAACTGCCTTTTAAATTTATTTAAATAAAATATGCAAGTTGTTTCGTTTTCCTATCATTTATCGGCAAATAACGAAGGAAAGACTAGTTTATAAACAATATACTTAGAAAAAACAACTTTTGAAATACAAAAAAGTTAATTAATCTAACCAGGATATATAAAGAAAATTTAAAGGATCAGAGATTTAAAAAGAATTTAAATAAGCTTCAAAATTTCTCCGATTAACCTTGTATAAGGATAAAAGATAAGATAAAACAAAAATCGATGAAAAGAATTAAATTAATAAAAAAAGGATTAATTAAATGCATAGATAAACTATCTGTTAATTATTAACCAAATGTTCACTTTTATTGCAAATGAATACCAAAAGTTATAAATAGTAAGGAACCAATTTAGTATGGATGTCACCTCCTGATAGTGAAAATTATTGAAAAACAAAGGATTGAATAAGAGGCTGTAAATCTCCCCTCAAAATATTGAGGGGGGAAGGCTCACCCATAAATTTTTGATGTCTTTTCTCTCCAATGAATAAATCTAAATAATTTCAAATAAACCAAGAGAAATACCTAAGAAGAAAACAGTTGATAATATAGATCCTATAAGTACAATTAAAACAGTTCTCCAAGCTTTGACACCGAAAATTTTAGCCAGGAATGAAGTGATTATAGACCCAGTGCCCTGGAAAGGAATAAACATAAATGCACCTAAACCAACGTGAAGTAAACCATATTTTCTAGCGAACTCAGATCTCTTTTTAGATACTTCCAAAATCTTACCGAGAAATTTGAATTTACCAGCTATATAATTAACTACTTCAAAAGAACCTAAAACAATAAAACAAGCTGCTAAGTCAGCAAAAACAATTATAGATATTATTATAGGTGTTTCAATTCCTCTAAAAACCATAGCAGGTATAATTGACTCTTTGCCTGCTGGAGGAATAAATGCAATGGCTATCATCCCATATACGAATTCAGGGTCTTTTGAAAAGCTACCTATGAAATAAATAGCTGAAACAGCGATAGCTATAGAGATTAAGAAAATCAAAACCTGTTTAACATTAAAAATAAATTTATCCTTTTCAATCATTTCAAAACTCCTCTGATGCATCTCCATTAGTTCTAAATTAGTAACCAATTAAATCTTTAAGTATCCAGTCATTTTTAAGATATTGTCAGAAAATATTGCAATACTTCCGATAGAAAATAAGTAGCTCCTATCGCTACTAAAAATGCTAGAAACCACATACCAACGGTGAAAACCAATTTCTTTTTACCTATAGATGATTTACCTTTAACCAATCCACTACCTATAGTTGAAGCAATTATTGCCTGGTTGAATGAAACAGGAACTCCTATAAAAACACCTATCTGAGCAAGAATAGCGGCAGAACTTAAACTAGCCGAAGATCTCCTTGTTCCCATATTAGCATATTCAAAGGAAACAGCATCAATAATTTTAGGAGCTAATATCAAAGCACCAATTAATATCGAAACTCCTCCAAGAATTAAAAGGAAGGACATTGAAAAACCAAAGGATTGGAGAGGACCAACAGCAAGACCCACTGAGTTAGCTCCAGCAGTATAAGCTAAAAAGAGACCCATTAAAAGAGTTAAATACTTAAGAGCCTTTTCAGATTTCCTTTTATCCACAAATTTTTGTAAATACTTCGAAGATACATAACCCATAATAAGAGCAAATAAAGGAATAGTGAGCCAATAAATAAATATTATAGATAAAACCGATGAACTTATTTGATTACCAAAACTCAAAGCACTTCCAATTACTGCTCCAACAACCGTAAAAGCTGTTGGCATAGGATATTTAAAAATTACGCTTATTATCACTAGGATAGATGCTACTAGCAATATTACAAGAGATTGAATTCCTATCATTTCACCTATCAATATATTAGAACCTATTGTCTCCGTTACCCTTCCACCCTGTAGAAAAGCTCCTGCAGCAGCAGCTATACCTGCCAATAAAGCTGATTGAAGAATTCCAAGTGACCCTGATGATCTAACGGGACCAAATGAAGGAGGTACCGAAGAAGAACCTACTGAAATACCTACGAATATAGCGACTATTATAGCGAGTAAAACAATCAATTCTATCATTTGATTCTTCTCCTTTTTCTAATCACTTTTTATCTCTTTAAATGATATCTTCTTTATTATTTCCTATTTTCTCCTTTATTTTATTTCTAATCTTTTCATCCATTATGTTAACATTTAGAATATACCTATCTTTACCTTTTTTTTCAAGGTTAATGGATAAATCCTCTGTGTCAAAGTAATAAGGAGTAAATTTTAACATAATTTTTTCGTAAATAAATTTCTCCATCTTTCTTACAGATTCAAATGATTCTGCCGCAATAGTCTTACCTATACTTTTCGAAGCATCCTTTAATTCATCAACAGGATTTTCTTCATTAACTATTTCTTTTACTGATCTCTTCAGTTTCTTTGAAGCTCTTGAAATCTCTTTCTTAACTCCCTTAAAATCTTTTTCTACTTTTTTCTTTTTCATAGAAGCTTTTTCAGCCGTTCTCTTTTTCAAATCTTTTCTCCTTTCATTTTCTCTTGGTCTCCATCCATTGAAATCTCTAATTGATTCTTCGTCCCCCTCAGAACCCTTCATCAGATCTTCAAGTTCTCTGGAAAAACCACAGATTCTATTCCAACTTCCAGTGATTCTCAATCCATTATTGGTTATCTCTATTGTTTTTTTAGACATACTTACCTCGTACCTAAATTACCTAATCAAAGTGTCCTAAATAATAAAAGACCCAGGTACTTAACTATTTTCCTCTTCAAACGATAAAAGTTTATATAACTAAATAGACTATAAGTTATTAATAAGACTAAACAAAAGAAGTGATGAAAGTACACGATGAAAATAAATAGAGAAGAAAATCCAAAAACAAAGAAAAAAATGAACTGGAGGTTCAAAAATGTTTACGAAAAATAAAATAGAACCTTACGATAGAAAACCAAAGGATAGAAAACCCAGTAAACCAGAGAATATGTCTTTTAAATTGTACAATAAGTAAAATAAAAAAATGAGGTGGAATAAATGAATCTAAAGAAATTTTCCCTACTAATAATATCAGGATTCCTTTTAATGGGAATATTTACTTTAACGGGATGTATAGAAGAAGATAGAATTCCAGAGATAGATGAAGATTTGGAATTTGAATTAGAATTGATATCTGAAGAAGGAGGAACAACAAATCCTGCAGAAGGAATTTACAATTATACAGCAGGAGAAACAATAACTGTAGAAGCAATACCTGAAGAAGGATATGAATTTACAGGATGGGAAAGAGAAGGAAGTGCAGAACAATGTGAACAATACGAAGAAACCTGTGAATTTGTAATAGTAAACAACTCAATGCTTTCAGCACACTTCGAAGAAATAGAAGAGTACGAAGAATACCAATTAAAAATTAACATGATAGGAAGAGGAGAAACAAACCCTGCAGAAGGAGTATACACTCACAAAGAAGGAGAAGAAATAAAAATCACAGCAACACCAGCAGAAGGCTGGACATTCAAAGAATGGACTGGAGATTATGAAGGAACAGAAGAAGAAATTACAATAACAATGGAAAATAATAAAGAGCTAAAACCAGTATTCTCCCAAGCATACGAAGAAGATGAAAACATAACAGAAGAAGATAAAGAGGATATAAAAGGAGCTTTAAACTATTCTGAAGAACAAGAAATATGTACAATGGAATACAGAGAGCTAAGAAGCCCAAGAACAGAATACGTATATGGTGCTATAGATGGATGCCAAATAGAATACTTGGAACAAAGAAATTGGACCACAGTAGAAATAGATGAAGAAGACAAAGAAATGAGTGAAGAAGATAAAGAAGACATAGAAGGAGCAAAGAATTACTCTGAAGAACAAGAGATATGCAAAACAGAGTATAAAGAACTGAAAAGCCCAAGAACAGAATACGTATTTGAAGCTACTGGATGCAAAATAGAATACTTGGAACAAAGAAACTGGACAGCAGCAGAACCGGAAGACAATGATTACGAAGATGAAGAAGAAATACAAAAAGAGATAGTTAGACAAAGCACAGAAGACGTAAACTGCGGATGGGTAAGTACAAACTGTTGCCCAGCGCATGCAGGAGCAAATTGGGAATGTGTAAACACACAAGAAACAACAATAGAATGTCCAGAAAATCCAATATGTCTACAAGTGTATGTCGGAGAACCAACTGGAGAATGTATAAGTGTCGATGGAAGATGTACACCTGAAGAAGAACAAGAATTTTCTGAAGAAATAGAATAAAAATAGATAGAAAGGCATAAAAATACAGGAAGAGTAAGTAAAAAAGAGATAATATGAATAAATTAGGCAATTTCAGAATGAAGCTAATTGGAGCGGTAATGATAGTACTGGGAATAACCCTACTGATACCTTTTGCAATATTAGGACTGATTCCCTTCACATTATTTGTACTTGGATTCGGCTTCATGATAGGCGGAGGATCCGCAGCATTCCTAAAAGAAGAATACATTGATTAAAACAGAGTTAATAAAAGTAAGATACAGATGATACTAAAAGTAGGAATAAAATGGAGCTTATTTGGAGCTTTAATAGGATCTATAATAGGTGTAAGTATAGGAGTTCTTCAAAGATCAGTGGAATCTTTCCTAAAAGGCTTAATAATAGGTTACCTAGTAATAATGGGTACACTAACTTTGATACACTTTACGTTAAAGAAATTAATGTGAAGAAGGAAAAGAAATAAAAACATTGAATCATTAATACTTCAATGCGGGAGAGAGGACACGTAAAAATAAAAAATCTATACCACCAAAAAACACCCAAAATACCCAAATTCCCAAAAACCCACCGGTCCTCTCTCTCCCTCCCAACTTAAAGGATTAAATAAAAACCAAAAAACCAGTTTTTTATACATTAACTTCCTACTTCTAAACATGAAACACTTAATCGATACCAGAAATCTAGATGAAGAAAAAATAAAGAAAATTCTCAGAGATACAGATAAATTTAAAAATGAAAACCCTAGAAAAGAACCTCTAAAGGGAAAAGAAGCTATAATGGTATTCTATAAATCTTCAACAAGAACCAGGATATCTTTCGAAGTAGCAATAAGACAACTGGGAGGAAATGTAACTTTTCTATCACGGCAAGATTCACAATTAGGAAGAGGAGAAACAGTAGAAGACACTATAAAAGTTCTAAGCAGGTACAACGATTTAGCAATATTTAGAATACACAAACATGAAGACCTAATCAAAATGAAGAAAGCTTCAAATATACCTATAATTAATGCTCTAAGTGATTTATTACATCCTTGTCAAGCATTAGCTGATATCTATACTATTAAAGAGAATAAAAAAGATTTAAATGGTTTGAATTTAGTTTTCCTTGGAGATGGATCGAGCAATGTGTGTCACTCCTTGATAAATGTATCTGAAAAAACAGGAATAAACATGACAGCATCATGCCCAGAGGAGCATGAACCCAGTATAAAAGGATCCTTTGACATTGAAAGAGACCCTGAAAAAGCAGTAAAAAATGCTGATGTACTGTACACCGATACATGGGTATCCATGGGAGAAGATAAAAAAAATATAAAATCATTTAAACCCTATCAAATCAATCAAAATCTGTTAAAAAATTCAAATGAAGATTCAATAGTTATGCACTGCTTACCAGCTCATAGAAACCAAGAAATAACTGATGAAGTGATGGATGGAGAACAATCAGTTGTCTTTGATCAAGCGGAAAACAGGTTACATGTGCAGAAAGCTATTCTCAATCATATAATAGGCGAGTAAGGATAAAAATGAGTGAAAAAATCGAAAAACTAAGTATTTACACCGATGGTGCCAGTAGAGGAAACCCAGGGCCAGCGGGAATAGGTATAGTAGTAACCAGAAATGGAAAAATACTGTATGAAGATGAAAAATACCTGGGAAAACACACAAACAATGAAGCTGAATACAAAGCCATAATAAAAGCGCTGGAAATCGGTGAAAGATACAAAGCACAGAAACTAAACATAACTTCCGACAGTCAACTGGTAATCAAGCAACTGAAAGGATTGTACAGAGTGAAAGCGAAAAACCTAAAACCACTTCATGAAAAAATAAAACAAAAAGAAGAAAAATTCAAAGAAGTAAAATACAAACATAAAAACAGAACAAATAAGTATATAGAGAGAGCGGATCAATTAGCGAACAAAGCATTAAACCTAAAAAATTACTAGGAACACTAGAAGATTAAACAACTAATTTTTCTTCAAAACAGTTCCCTCTTCACCAGAAACATCTATTTTATTTCCAATTACGGCTTTCTTAGAACCTTCAGAACAAGAAGATACAAAATTAATCGCAGATTCAAGTTTAGGTTTCATAGAACCTTCAGGAAGATTAGAAAGTAATCTCTGAGCTTCATCAACATTTATTTCCCTTATAGGCTTCTGATCCTCCTCTCCAAAGTTTTTATAAAGATAATCAATATCCGTGTAAAACAAAATTAAGTCAGCATCAATTTTTCTGGCTAGTAAAGAAGTGGTTCTATCCTTATCAATAACTGCTTCCCTTCCAACAAATCTTCCATTGGAAGTTACAGGTATGCCTCCTCCTCCACTACAAATAACTGTTTTTCTTTTCTCTAAAAGAGTTTCAATAGAATCTAACTCAATTATTTCTACAGGTTTAGGAGAAACAACAACCTTACGCCAACCTTCAGGCTCCTTAACCATATATTCATCGATTTTATCACTGTAATAAGGACCAATCGGTTTAGTGGGCTCAACCTCCAAATCATCACTGTCAATCTCAACTTGAGTAACTAAACTAACCGAATCACTTAAATTCTTCTGAATCAAGTAACCAATCTGACCTTGAGTCATTGAAACACATACATCCAAAGGCATTCCAGGAACTTCATCCGTACTTTCCTGTTGTATCAATAAATTACCAACCTGAGGTCCATTTCCATGAGTAATAACTAATTCATGGTTTCTCTGCAACCTCTCAATATCTCTTAAAACCTTTGTAAAATTTTCTTCCTGTTCTTTAAAGGATCCTTCTTCCCCCGATCTCAATAAAGCATTTCCTCCTAATCCGATGACAATTCTCATAGAAATCACTCACGACTATTAAAAGTAATGAGAGATATAAAAACCCTTATATTTCTCAAAACTTAAAAGATAAAGAGAAGAAAAATTCAAACTCAAAATATAAAGAGGTATAAAAAATGGTTAAAAGAGAACCTGCAAAACTAAAAAAAGTAGAAGACCTATTCAAAGGAGAATACAAAGAAAGTACAGGGATAGACACACCACATAGAGTAGAAACTGACGAAGATACTTATTCAAGAGTAAATGTAGTTGCAACAGTGGAAGATACATACTTAAATCAAGATAAATCCTATGGATCAATACAGGTAACGGATTCAAAAGCTACGATAAGAGTAAAAGCATTTGAAGAAACTATAAAATATCTGGAGAACATAGAAAAAGGAGACATAGTGAAAGTAATAGGTAAAATCAGGAAAGATGAAGATGGAAGATACATAAATGGGGAGATAGTAAAGAAAATGGAAAACCCTGAATACGCTAAACTAAGAGAACTAGAAATAAAAAACAATAACAAAGAAAAAAATAAAGAAAATAAATCCGACGATTTAGTAGTTCAAGAAGACGTGATCGAATAAAAAGTGATGAAAATGAATCAATACGAAGAATTACTTGAAAGATACCACGAAAACAAACCAAAAAACGTGGAAGAAAGAGAAAGACTGGAAATACCGGAACCCAGAGTGAACATACAGGGAGGAAAGACCTACATAAAGAACTTCAGAAAAATCACGAAAACATTAAGAAGAGAACCAAAACATCTTCTAAAATTCATATCAAAAGAACTAGCAACAGCGGGAAACCTAGAGGGAAAACAAGCTAGAATAAAAGGAAGATTTAAGAAAAGACAAGTAATGAGAAAACTCAGTGAGTACGTGGAAAAATACGTAATATGTGAAGAATGTGGAAAAGCAGATACAAAACTAGAGAATTTCAAAGGTGAAAAATACAAGAGATGTGAAGCATGCGGAGCAAGATCTCCTGTAAAACAGCTGTAAAAAAGTAAATTACTAACAGTGATCTTATGCATTGGATAAAAGAGGAAAAAGAAGTATTAGCCGCATGTGACGAAGAACTACTGGGGAAAAAACTTAAAAAAGGTAAAAAGAAAATTGAGATAAAGGAAGATTTTTACAAGGGAAGAAAAGTAAAATCAAAAGAGTTACAAAAACTAATAAAAGAATACGGAAACATAAACTTAGTGGGAGAAAAAACCGTGGAAACAGCCAAAAAAGAAAGAGGAAACATACAAGTGAAGAAAATACAGGGAATACCTCACGCGCTTATATTCACAATAAATAAATAAGGTGAAAAAAATGACTGAAAAAGATAATCAAGAAACAATAAGGGTAAGAACACCCAGAGATAATCAAGTAATAGGTAGAATAATTCAAATGCACGGCGGAAAAAGAATGACAGTAGAATGCACAGATGGAAACCGAAGAATGTGTAGAGTACCGGGAAGAAAAAGCAGAATCTGGGTAAAAAGAGATGATTATGTATTAGTTGAGCCATGGGACATAGAAAGTGATGAAAAAGGAGATATAGTCTGGAAGTACCGTAAAAGCTCAGTAAACTGGTTGAAAAAAAGAGGATATCTAAAAGGATTGGAATAAATAATCAAAAAAGCTTTTTTATTCAAAACTAACAAGTCAAATGAAGAACAGCAACAACATCTTTTCCCTCTTCAACTAAATCATTAAAAACTTTACAAGCTCTACCGGTTTTTTTATCTTCAATAATTATTCCTTTATCTTCAAGAGCTCTTCTAGTCTCCGGAAGCAATCTGAGTCTATTTTGAGTACCTTTACCAATAACTAATATATCCGGAGGATTTCTAAGAATTTCTTCAATGTCTTCCTCGTAAAGAGAATGACCTTCCTTTCTCTTCCAGTTAGAAATAACTCTGTTTGAATAAATCATTACATCATCAGTATATTTCTTTCCCTCTATCTCTATTTCTCCAAATTCATAATCATCTATACGAACCATATTTATACTTAAGAACATCCAAGTAGATAAAACTTGGCTCCAATAACCGGAAAAATAAACTTCTTCAAAGTAAATCAAAAAAATTAAAGAATGCAGGGGAAGGGATTCGAACCCTCGAAGACGCTAAGTCAACGGATCTTGAGTCCGTCCCGTTTTCCAAGCTCCGGCACCCCTGCTTAAAGAATTTATTTAAAATCAATACAAGTATATGAACCGAAATACATTTACATTTATTAAACCCTCTCTAATTAATAATTATAAGATAATAAATAAATGGGGAAAATATGAGTCTAATGGAACTTAGGGAAAAAAATTCATTGATAAATAAAAAAAATAAATTAATAACTTTATTTGCATTATTCTTAATTCTAGGAGTTTCAATTGGGTTTAACTTAGCTTTTATAACACGTGGTCCTGAATTAATAACTAGAGAGAAAATAATAGAAACTACTCCTA
>Ga0207421_10005391_pt1 | contig 14316 bp, 13 predicted proteins | sample SodLakKL_010_SED_4_FD_187542 | JGI IMG/M metagenome (GOLD analysis project Ga0207421, IMG submission 187542) | Alkaline sediment microbial communities from Lake Tanatar, Kulunda Steppe, Russia - 8KL_010_SED (SPAdes) (version 2) | ecosystem: Environmental > Aquatic > Non-marine Saline and...
CCAGTCCCGGGAACACGAAAATACCGGCTCCGATCATGGTGCCGATCCCGATTGTCAGCCCGCCGCTGAGGCCGATTGTCCGTTCGAGCTCCGAGCCCTCTTCGGTGACGGTCGTCTCGTCTGTCGTCTCACCGAGGTCGACGGCCGGATCGGCGTGTGCGTCGGCCTGTCGCTCCGAGGCCGGCGGCTGGTCGTCGCTCATCGGCGGCCGACCGACAGCACAGCAGTTCCACGCAGCGTGCGGACGACACAATCAACATCGGTCATTAGAAAACATTCCGTACGCTCGACTGTTAAGTATTAGGCACCAACGTCGCAGCCGACAGAGTCCCAGGGCGGTGGCGAACAATCATACGTTCTGACTACAAACACCGGGTATGGACGGCCCGCAGTTGCCGGGAGCCACAGTCGACCGCGAGGATCGGATCATCCTCCACGTCGACATGGACTGTTTTTATGCCTCCTGTGAGCGACTGCGCGAGCCTCGCTTAAAAGGAACCCCGGTGGTCGTCGGGATGGGGTACGAGGCCGGCGAGACCCACGGCGCGGTGGCGACCGCCAGCTACGAGGCCCGCGAACACGGCGTCGAGAGCGCCCAAGCCATCAGCCAGGCACTTGAGGCGCTCCCGCGCGCCACGGAAGTAGGCGACGACTACGATGGGGTAGTCGGTCACTACCGGCCGGTCGACCTCGATTTTTATAAGGAGGTCGCGGCGGATGTCAAAGCGGTTCTGCACGAACACGCCGAGACCGTCCGGGAAGTGAGCATCGACGAGGCGTATCTGGACGTGACCGACCGAACGAGTTGGCAGGAAGTCGACGGCGGCGACCGGACGATCGCCGAAGGATACGGACGGCATATCAAACAGCAGATCGCCCGCACGGTCGGCGTGCCGGCGAGCGTGGGGGTGGCACCCAACATGTCGACCGCAAAAATCGCCAGCGATTTCGACAAACCCGACGGGTTGACTGTGGTTCCACCACGCGAGGTCGAGGCGTTTCTCGACCCACTGCCGGTCGACGAACTCCACGGCGTCGGCCCCGTTACCGCCCGCGAGTTGCGATCGATGGATATCGAGACCGCCGGCGAGCTGGCGGCAGCCGACCGCAACGAGCTGGTCGACCGGTTCGGCCAACGCGGCCGCGAACTGTACAACCGGGCCCGCGGCAACGACGACCGCGAGGTGACACCGACCGGTCGACCGAAAAGCCTCTCCCGGGAGTCGGCGTTTACCGAACCGACCGCCGACACCGAGGCCAAACGCGAGAACGTCCGCGCGCTGGCGGCCGATGTCGCCGCGCGGGCACAGAGTCGTGAGGCGATGTACCGGACGATAGCGATTAAGGTCGTCACTCCACCGTTCGATGTCAACACGCGCGCGTCGTCGCTGTCAGGGCCGGTCGACGACCCGGAGCTGGTCGAAGACGTCGCCCTCGATCTGCTTGCGGAGTTCGACGAAAATCGGGTGCGCAAACTCGGGGTTCGGGTTTCGAATCTGGTTTTCGACACGCAGGATCAGGCGCGGCTGGACGGCTTCGAGACAGCCGCGACCGATGGGTCGACGACCGACGCACCGGAGGCGGACGCGCCGGCCGACGTCGAGCGCGTCGACCACGGCGGCCGGATCACCGACTGGATCGACGACGGCGACTCCGAGGCAAGCCTCGACCGTCGTCGCAGGGGCCAGTCCTCGCTCGGCGAGTTCGAGTAGGGTCGCTCTAATTCTCAGCGCGTGGGAGACTCCCAGAGACCTAAATTCGTTCAGCACAAACTGCCTGTATGGGCAATACCTCCGCGGAGCAGTGTAATGGCTGGGACAGCTCCGGGTGTCAGGGCACACCGTACTGCCAGCCACGCTGTCCACGCTTCGTCGACAAAACGGGCAGAGCCTGGACGTTTCGCGTCGGGACCGACGACGACATCGACGACCTCCTGGAGATGTACCGGGCATTCGATTCGGCCGACCGCGCCCAAGGGATTCCACCGTCGGTCGACCACCGCTGTCGGTCGTGGCTCGAGACGCTGTGTGCGGAAGGCCACAACATCGTCGCCGAGGGGCAAAACCGGCTGGTCGGCCACGTCGTGTTCACGGCTGCGGACGACCCCGAGCCGGAGCTGGCCGTCTTCGTCCATCCCGACTACCACAACCGTGGCATCGGCACCGAACTCTGCAAACAGGCAGCCGCCGCTGCGGTCGAGGCCGGCTGCGAGACGCTCATGCTCCATGTCGAGCAAAAAAACCGTGCCGCAGTCGCCGTCTATGAATCGCTTGGCTTCGAGACCGTCGACGGCGAGTTCGGCCTAGAGATGGCACTATCGCTGGACGAGGCGACGGCGGAAGCCGTCTGTGCCCCGCCGGCTCACGAGTCACAGCTCGCCTGAGTGCTGGTGTCTCTGCCGCAACCGGCGGTCCCAAGGCCCTCGAGGCAGTACGACGAGCAGATGGTCAGCAGTCCCTGTATCAACGTCTGTACGCTCGAAGACGGTGTCTGTACGGCATGCAACCGCACGAGAGCCGACATCGCTCGCTGGGCGAGCATGACCGAAGCCGAACGCAAAGCTCGGATGGCCGAACTCGACGACCCGTCTGGTCCGTCGACTCGGCCGGCGACTGATAGTCACTCGGAGTGAGCGTTGTGGCCAGTCCAACGCTCCACCGTCTGTGACAGTCAGTACCGCAACTCCCTTTATGATGAGGCTCCTACTGGAAGTAGCAGTCAGCGGTCTCAACGCCCATGTCAACTGATTCACTTCGCGCCAGCGTCGACTCGTACCGAGAGCAGTTCGACGAACTCGATGACACGATAGCCGCCCAGATGGACCGCTGGAGCATCCCGGTGTTGCGGGTTGCAATCGCAATCGTGTTCATCTGGTTCGGCGCGCTGAAAGTATTCGGCATCAGCCCGGCGGGCGAACTCGTCGCGGCCACCGTCTACGTCGTCGACCCGGCGACGTTCGTCCCGATTTTGGGCGTCTGGGAGGTCGTCATCGGTATCTGTCTGCTGTATCGGCCGTTGATTCGTGTCGGGATTTTCCTGCTGTTCCTGCAGTTGCCCGGCACGTTCCTGCCGATCGTGCTGCTTCCGGAGGTCGTCTTCACGTCGTTTCCCTACGGACTGACCGTCGAGGGCCAGTACATCATCAAAAACCTCGTCATCATCGGGGCAGCACTCGGCATCGGCGGGACGGTTCGGGACAGCTAACGACAGCCCGACCGGTCGACCCGGAGTTTCCAGAGGCTATATATTGTCCGACAAGAACACATCAGTAGAGAGTACTATCGATGGCGAGTAGCGTTCGAACGGGTGGGCTTACAGCTCTGTTGCTTGTGTTCGCAGTCGTGCTTGCCGCGGGGGCTGTGCCGATGCTGTCGGGCCATTCCCCGCTGGAAGCAGCCGGCCCGGACAGCAGCCCCGAGGTCGACGGCCTCGACGCTGAATCCGAGGAGTTCGATGCAGCCGACGATCCCCAAGACGTCGACGCACTCGACGACGTTGAGGCGGGTGAGGGGTTGATCCACGAGGACTTCGCATCGTTGGCTGACGACGAAGGCCTCGACGAGACGATGACGGGACTGGCGGGGCTGCTTGCGTTGCTGTTCGGTGCTGACGGCCTTGAGGGTGCGGTTGGCGAGCCGACCGACCTGCAGGAATCCGAGCCGGACGCTGATGATCCGGAACGTGAAGACCGAGCCGAGAGCGACGACGAGCAGGTCGACGAAGACGAGTTCGATGACGCCGACAGTGACGAACGCCAAGAAGACGACGACAGCGAAGCGGTCGACGAAGAGGCAGATGACACGCCGACAGAAGGCGACAACGGTGACGAAGCCAGCGAAGACGAAGCTGGCGAAAATGGTGCCGACGAAGACGAAGCCGGCGAAGACGGTGCCGATGAAGACGAGGCCGGCGAGGATCCGCAGCCGGATGATGAGCTGGCCGGTGCCGATAGTGACGAACGGACCGATGACGAATCAGACGACGACGCAAGCGACGACGAGGCTGCGGGCAGCGACACGGACGAAGGAGTCGACGAATCCGAGTCGCTTCTCGACCGGCTTGATCCGTTGAGGGTTGGACTTCTTGTCGGCGGATTGGTCGCGTTGGTTGTCGGCTGGGTTGCCTACCGAACCGGTCGAGGGCTGGTGAGCATTGTGCTGTCGGTTCCCACGCTCATCGTCGGTGCAGTCACGCGGTTCGTCTTCGGCATTACCGCGGTCGTCGAGCGAGCAATCGGGGCGGTCCGTGCGGCCTCGTCAGTGCTCGCACTGCCTGGGCTGTTCGCCGGGGCTGTGGTTCAGTCGTGTCGTGATCTCGCTGCGTCCGTTAGCTCGCTGTTCGACCGCGAGCAGCCAACCACTGCCGGGGGCGATGTCGACCAACTGCAAAGCGAGCGCGAACAGATCCGCGCCGCCTGGCGAGCGGTTATCGAGACGGTCGACTCCCAGCGATACCGTCGACGGACGCCCGGCGAGATCAAACAACGCGCGGTTGAGCACGGACTACCAGAGCCGCCTCTTTCGACGCTGGTCGGTGTGTTCCGGGATGTCGAGTACGGTGCTAAAGATCCCACAGAGCGGGCGCCGAGTGCTGTCTCGGCGGCCAACGAACTGCGTGAATCGACAAACGAAACCGACGACCCGACCGACACGGAGGACGGACAGTGAGTCGGCTGAGCCGCGCGCTGACACTCGTCTTTGGCGGTGGGGTGCTTGGCGGCGTTGCCGTGTTGTATCTCCGCCCCGAATGGGTGCTGACTGCGGTTCCCGACCTGGAGCTGCTGTTCGCCGACATCGAGCCGGGCGTGTTTTTACTCGGGGCCGTTGCCATGCTCGCGGTCGCGGCGGGTGCGATGGTGCTGCAGGCCATCCTGTTTCGGCGCGGCCAGACGGTCGAAACCACCGCCGAGCGAACCGAAAGCTCCCAGTCGCTGTTTGCGGGAGCCGGCACCACGCGTGGCCAACTCGGCGCGTACTTCGATACCCAGTTTCGGGCGGCAACCGACTACACCTCGTCCAACCGAACCGACCGCGAGGCGGCCAGAACACGGACCGTCGACGAGTTGCGAGCACTCGCTACCGAAACCTACCAGGGGGCCGCCGGCTGCGACGCCGAGACCGCTACAACCGCCATCGAGACCGGCGAGTGGACAACGAATCCGCGGGCCGCGGGGCTGTTGGCCGACGAGACGGGACCGTCGATTCCGTTGCGGTTGTGGGCCTGGGATCTGCTGGTCGGCCGTGATCCGTACGTCAACAGCGTTGAGCACACACTGAGCGTCCTCGAAACACTCTCGGAGTCCGGCCTGCGGGAGGGAGATGGATGAATCCACTCTCGCGGTGGCAGGGCGCGCTGATCGGCGGGCTGCTGTTGACGGTGCTTGGCGTGCTAATCGGTGCTGACGGACTGCTCGTTGTCGCACTGGTCGCGCTGGTGGTTGTCGGACTCGCCAAGCTTTCGCCGCCGCCGTCGGCTGCCTACAGCATCGAGCGCACGCTGAGCAACAGCCGCCCGAACCCCGGCGAGCCCGTCACCGTCACCCTCCGCATTACCAACGAGAGTCGACGAATGCTCCCGGATCTCCGGCTCACCGAGGACCTCCCGGAGAGTCTCACCGTAATCTCGGGCAGTCGCTCGGTTGGAACCGCCATCCCACCCGGCGGCGAGACGACCCACAGCTACGAGATCATCGCCCCGCGCGGGGAGTTCGCCTTCGGCGATCTGACGGTTCGGCGGCGCAATCTGGCGTCGACGCTGGGTGTTGCCGACTTCGTTACGCCCAAGGGGACGACCCAGTTCACCTGCGAGACGCTGATCGACAGCCTCCCGCTGCGCCAACAGACGATCCAGTTCGTCGGCGAAACGCCGACAAACCAGGGCGGTGCCGGCGTGGAGTTCTTCTCGACCAGAGAGTATCGTCCCGGCGATCCACTCAACCGCATCGACTGGAACCAGTATGCCCGTTCGGGAACGCTTTCGACGGTCGAATACCGCCTCGAACGCGCCGTCACGGTCGTCTTTATCATCGACGACCGAACGGCCGGCCACGTCGACGCAATCGGCGGCGGGCCGAACTCCTTCGATCTCACGCTGTATGCAGCCGCCCGCGGCATCGTCACCTCGCTTGAGGACGGCAACGAAACCGGGGTGGCCACACTCGGCGGCCAGTGGGTCGACCCCGGCGTGGGCGAACACACCCGGAGTCGCCTCGAGACTGTGATCGATACCGCCGAACCCGTCGACGAGAGTCTGCTTGATTCGGTCGACGACAGCGACAGCGACGACGCGGCCGAGTCGGGCAAGGGGACCGACCAAACCGTTGCGGCCGACGGCGGGATGGAGCTGCTGCATCGGTTGCCCGAAAACGGCCAGGTCGTGATCTGTTCTCCGCTCGTCGACGACGCCATCGTCGAGTACGCCGAACAGTGTTCGAGCTACGGCCACGCAGTGAGCGTGCTCTCGCCGGATATGACGACCGGTCGCGGCGTCGAAGCGCTGTCGATGGGCAACCGTGTGGGCCGGCTGCGCCGTCGACAGCGGATCACCGCGCTCCGTGGCCGAAACACGGCGGTCGCCGACTGGAACCTCCGTGAGCCGCTGCTGGTCGAACTCCAGCGACTCCAACGGCGGTGGGCCACATGAGCATCGAGTTCCCCTCCCAGCAGTCCAGCGGGCCACAAAGCACCGTCGACAGAGTTCGGGCAACGCTCGTTTCGGCTCTGTCGTCAGCGATTGGAACGCTCCGAACGCGATTGTACAGCCTTCGGTTCGGCGACTGGGTCAGTATCCTGCTCACGCTGGGCGTGGTGGCGATCGCCGGGACGGCGTTTGCGGGCACGACAGGCGCGCTGCTCGCGGTTGGCGGTGGGCTGTCGCTCGCGCTGACGCTCGTGATGACGAACAGTTCGAACCCGCTTGTGAGCAGTCTCGGCGTTGTCACCGGGATCGCAACCGGCGCGCTGGCGGCGGCGGTCGCGGCGTTCGTCTTCTACGTGCTGTTGCAGACCGGCTTTTCGGGACTGTTTGCCGGGCTGGGAATCGTTTCGCTGCTGGTTGCGAGTACGGGTGCGTTTCTCGGTCCGATCAGATCGATCTCCCGGCTGGCGATTGCCCGCAGCACGCTGGTGGTAACCGTCGGCATCGTCGGCATTGTGGGGCTGGTTCTCGCGCTGGTGGCCCCACGGGCCGAACTCAGACAGCAGGCGACCGACGCCGGGGTGGCAACCGGCCAGACGGTCGTCTCGACGGCACTGTCGGTCGACCCAGCCCACGCCCTGTCGACGCTGTTTGTGCTGCTCGCGGCCGCGCTGTTTTTCGCTGGCCGCGTCGTGGTTCGACTTCCCGTAGAGCGACTGTTGCCTGCCGACAGGCGGTCGACAGCTGTCGCGGCTATCGAGTGGGTCCAGCAGTGGCGGATCACGCTGGTTCGGGCCAGTCTCGTCGTGGCGATGGTCACTGGAATCGGGCTGCTGTTGGATGCGACGGTGCCACCACAAGACGAAGCCGCGTGGCTGCTGGCGTACACCCAGCTGTTCAGAACTGATCAGTTGCTCGCTGTCGTCCCACCACCTGTCGGCGAGATCGTGGTCGGGGTCGTCAGCTCCCAGGGGGTTCGGGCGGGACTGTATGCCGTGATTGCCGGCTCGATTGCCGCGTTGATAACGGTGCGGCTGGGTGGCGCGCTCCGCCGCGGGCTGGCCTGGACCGCTGTTAAACTCGCCGCACCGCTCGTCGGTGGCATCATCGCCGCGATCCCGTTCGGTCTGCTCGCCAGTCGCTTCGAGGCCATCGACCTGCTCATCGAGGTGGCTCCGGCGGCCACACCGCCCGAGTTGGTCGAGTTCCTACAAGACGTGCCGGCGTTCGTCGCTGGTGCGGCTGTCGTCGCGGTGCTGTTGGTGCTGTGTGTTACGACGCTGCTCGCGTTGGGACTGCTCTCGACGGTGATCGTGCTGCCGGCCAACACCGGCAGCACCGCGCTGGCCAGCATCGGCCTGTTCGGCGTCGCGGTGGCTGCGGTGGTCGTCGACCGCCCACTGATCGCGGTTGGGGTGGCCGCAGCCGCGCTCTGTGTCTGGGATGTCGGCGAGTTCGGTGCCACACTCAGAACGGAGCTACCCGACCGATCGCCCACGCTCAGGGCCGAAACCGTCCACGCCTCCGGCAGCCTGCTGTACTGTTCGGCTGGCGCGGTTGGCGCGTGGCTGCTGTATCGGCTTGCGGTTCCACAGGTGCAGCCGCCGGCAGCCGAAATCGCTGCCGTCGGGCTGCTTGGGTCGCTCGGCGTTGCCGCGCTGCTCGCACTGCTGTTGCCGCGTGCCTGATTAGAGGTCGCTCATTGCCGGGACGTCGACGGCCGCAAGCGCGTCCTCGACGACTGCCCGTTTCGGAATCTCGCGGACGGCTGCCTCCGTATTCAGGACGATCCGGTGGTTGAACGTCTCGAAGACGACTGCCTTGATATCGTCCGGAACGACGTACTCCCGACCGCTCAGGATTGCATGGGCGCGGCTTGCCTCGTACAGTCGCTGGACACCGCGCGGCGAGATGCCGACTGCAACGCGGTCGTCGTCGCGTGTCTGGCGGGCAATGTCGACGATGTATTCGGAGACGACCGGGTCGACGCGGACGGCCTCCGGAACCTCCAGCAGCTCCCGGACGGTCGAGAGATCGGTGACGGGTTTGGCTTCGGGTTCGCTGGCGGTGCGGTCCCCGCGCCGGGCCAGCAGTTCGAGTTCGCCCTCGCGGTCTGGATACCCCATCGAGGTTTTGATCATAAAGCGGTCGCGCTGGGCTTCCGGCAGCTCGAAGGTTCCCTCCTGTTCGACCGGATTCTGCGTCGCAATCACGACGAACGGATCGGGCAGCGACCGGGTTTCGTCGCCAACCGAGACCTGGCCTTCGCCCATCGCCTCAAGCAGGGCAGCCTGTGTTTTCGGCGGCGCGCGGTTGATCTCGTCGGCCAGAATCACGTTCGAAAACAGCGGTCCCTCGCGGAACCGGAACTCGCCGGTCTCCTGGTTGAACACATGAGTACCGGTGATGTCCGCCGGCAGCAGGTCGGGGGTAAACTGAATCCGATTGAACTCCAGATTTAGCGCGGTCGCAATGCTCTGGGCAGTCAGCGTTTTTCCCGTCCCAGGCACGTCTTCGAGCAGAACGTGGCCGTCTGCGAGAATTGCCGTCAACAGCGTCTCAAGTACGTCGTCGTCGATAATGACTGTCGAGGAAACGGTCTGAAACACGGACCGACACGCGTTGGCCGCGGCCGAGGGGTTCATATTATTGCTTTTTGATAGGCACGGTTAAAAACATACGAATACAGTCAAAACTGCCCAACGCAACACTCACTCGACCGACTCGGCGATCCACGCGCCGAACCGCTCTAACAGTGCTGTCTCGTCGAATCGCTCGATACAGGGCACCTCGTAGGGATGAAGCTCGTCGACTCTGGCTTCGAGGCGGTCGTAGCTCTCGTCGGTCGTCTTTATCAGCAGTATCGTCTCGTCGTCGGTGAGGACCTCACCCTCCCAGCGATAGGTCGACTGACACGGAACGCGGTTTACACAGGCGGCGAGACGTTCGTCGACGACTGCGGTTGCGATCTCCGAGGCGGCGGACTGCGGGGCGGTCACGTAGGCTGTTGGCATATGTGTAGGAGTTGGCCTCGACAGAGACAAAAGTACGTTGACCGCCATCTATCGTGTGGGTTGGGGTCGACGGATTATATTAGGAAGCCAGCAGAGATGAAAAGCACTGTTGCCACCGTGATAACAGTCACTTCACCCCACGGCAATCGCCCGTGACGAAGGCGAGCAATAGTGAGACCAACGCTGATTCCCACAATGTCGGTTATCCAAAACACCGTGCTTCCGGATACCCTAAACTGCTCGCCCAACACAGCCAACAGTGACGGTCCACCCCGCACGAACAGTTCGAGATTGTTGAGCCCACCGAACACACCGAGTGTGACGATGAGGTATCCCGCGAGTGCGGTCGACGCCCAGCCGAGTCGATGCGCACTGACGAACACCAGCGCGACGTTTACGATGACCATGACTGCCACCCCGGCCAACGGGTGGACGTTCGATAGCCCGTTGATAACCGGATTTAGTTCGACGTAGGAGTTACGTACCAGGACGTGCCACGTTGTCACGACATCGAGTAGCAGCCCGACGATTGCCACCGCTGCTACCCAGTCGGGGTTTCTCTCGCGGTAGTCACCGCTGCGGAGCGACGCAACAACACTCACCGACCCAGTCACGGCATTCCCATCGAATGATTACGTATTAAATGTTTTCTAATCAACTAGTCGGTAGAATGAACTATGTGTTTCGGGCCAGGGTTATCGGGGATTGAACGAGCAACGAAGAGAAGATCACGGTTGGCCCGGTCGGCTACGACCCTGTCGAGAGACTGCTCGGAACACGATCCGTTCGAACCGGTGACTCGATGCCGATTGTACGCTGAAAAAACTAGTAGGGAGATCATACTATTACAGTTCTACGGTGATTTTCCGGTGTGAACACTACTGTCATCGGAAGCGGCTATGTCGGAACGACGCTTTCTGCGTGCCTCGCGGATATCGGCCACGAGGTAACGGCGATCGATATCGATGCGGACAGAGTTGCGAGGATAAACAGCGGCGAGGCTCCGATCTCGGAACCCGGCCTCGATGAGCTGCTTGCCGCACACGTCGACGACCGGCTTCGGGCGACGACTTCGTATGAGACGGTCGACGACGGCGACGTAACGTTTCTTGCAACCGGCACTCCCTCACGGACTGACGGCAGCATCGATCTAGGAGCCGTCTCGGCGGCCGCAGAGATGGTTGGTGAGGCACTGTCGACGCTTGCGGCTGGCGAACGACATCTCGTCGTCGTCAAGTCGACGATCACACCACCCGGCGTCGACGAGATCCGAACCGCACTGCAGCGGGGGTTCGGCGGTGATGGGGAGATCGAACTGGCTACCAATCCTGAGTTCCTCCGGGAGGGAACGGCCGTTGCTGACTTTCAGAACCCCGACAAGCTCGTGTTCGGAACCCACTCATCGTGGGCGCGCGAGACTCTGGCGCAGCTATATGAGCCGCTGACAGCAACCGATGTCGCTGTTGTCGAGACCGACCCCGAGACGGCGATGATGATCAAGTACGCCAACAACGCGTTTCTCGCCAGCAAAATCTCGCTTGCGAACGACCTCGGAAACATCTGCAAGGAGTTCGGCCTGGACGCCTACGAGGTGATGGACGCGGTCGGACTCGACGACCGAATCAGCGAGCGATTCCTTCGGTCGGGCGTCGGCTGGGGCGGCAGCTGTTTTCCGAAGGACGTCGACGCGCTCATCGCTGCCGCTCGCAACAAGGAGTACAACCCGCAGCTGTTAGAAGCGGCCGTTGGTGTGAACGACCAACAACCCGAGCGGCTGCTCGCGCTGCTTGATCGCCACGTCGACGTCGAAGACCGGCGGATTGCGGTGTTGGGACTGAGCTTCAAGCCGGAAACCGACGACGTCCGAAACTCGCGAGCCGTTCCGGTTATTAACGGCCTTCGCGAGCGCGGGGCGAAGGTCGTGGGATACGACCCCGTTGGTGCTGAGAACATGCGCCAAGCGATACCCGAGATCGAGTACGCAGCCAGTGCTGCCGACGCCTTGGAGGGTGCGGCAGGCGCGGTTGTCGTCACTGGCTGGGATGAGTTCGCCGCCCTGGACGAGGAGTTCGAAACAATGGCTGAGCCGGTTGTTGTCGACGGCCGTCGCATAATCGAACCAACCGATCACATCGTCTACGAGGGACTAACCTGGTGAGCCTCCCGGAGGACGAACCGAAACGTAACGCCCGAAAAACCCACTCTGGCTGATTATACGGGCGATTCTGGCTCTTGTATCGACGGATTTCTCGACAGCGACGCGGAAGTCCGAACCGAGCCAGCCAATCAGCTACCCGACAGCTGCAGGCGGTCGGTCAGTCGAGCGTGACCGATTCGTCGCCCGCGAGCACGTGCGGCTCTGCACTGCTACCGGTCGCCCGGATTTCATTTGCCCACTGGTCGGCATCGACCTCAATTGGCGGGAACGTGTCGTAATGCATCGGGAACGCCTGCTCGACGTCGAGCCAGTCGACCGCAATCGCCGCCTGCCACGGCCCCATCGTGAAATGATCGCCAATTGGGACCGCCGCCGCATCGACGTCGAGATACTGGCCGATCACGTCTTTCATTTCGCTCATCAGGCTGGTATCGCCAGCGTGGTAGAAGGTGGTCGAATCGGCGTCGTCGACCTGGGTTGGTTTGGTGTCACTAATGACAAAACCGGCGGGCATCCCACCCGACAGCTCGTTTTCGGTGTTGATCCCGTTGGTGTGGTCGGCCCGCACCATCGTCACGAACGCATCATCACACTCGACGGTGCCGCCAAGGTTCATTCCCATCCCGCCGACGGCGTCCTCGAAACCGAGTTCCTCGGTCGCGTAGCTCACGAGTTCGGGGGTGGCGACGAGGGTTGCATCGCTGAACTCGCCGGCGTGGGCGATATGGTCGGCGTGGCCGTGAGTCAGCAACACGTAGTCCGGTGTTTCGACATCGCCCGGTTCGAGATCGGTGTGTGGGTTGTCGAAAAACGGATCGATCAGGAGGTCGGTATCGTCGACGCGCACGTGCCACGTCGAGTGGCCGTGCCAAGTCAGTTCGAAGCTCATCGTCGGTTTCTCGTTGGGCAACCATCAATATAAAAGTAAACAGCGACTACCGGACGCTCAGTACCGTCAATCACTGACTACCAGCGTCGGAAACCCTTTGTTCACAACCCGTATCCTTTCTGTATGCACATCATCCGATTCCGTGATCCGGCAGGTTCGGTTCGACGCGGCAGGCTCGAAAACGGCGTTGTTCGGTTCGGCGACAGCGAGTATGCGATGGACGCAGTCGACGTGCTTCCACCCTGCGAGCCAACCAAAATCGTCTGTGTCGGGCTCAACTACGCCGACCACGCCGCAGAACGCGGCAAAACCGTACCGGAGCGGCCGCTCTTGTTTCTCAAACCGCCAAACACCGTCGCCTCCCACGGGAGTACGGTGCGGCTGCCGGCCGGCAAAGATCGCGTCGACTGGGAGGCCGAACTCGCCGTCGTCATCGGCCAGCAGTGCCGAAACGTCGCACGCGACGACGCGATGGCGGTCGTCGAAGGATACACGTGCCTCAATGACATCTCGAACCGAGACGACCAGGACAAAGAACAGAACTGGGTTCGCGGCAAGGCGTTCGACAACGCCGCCCCCATGGGTCCCGTCATTGCAACACCTGATGAGGTTCCAGACGACGCGCGTATCGAACTCCGCGTCGACGGCGAGACCAAACAGGCCTCGACCATCGACCAGTTTTTCTTTTCAGTGCCCGAGCTGATCGCCGAAATCACGACCCATATGACGCTGGAAGCCGGCGACGTGATCTCGACGGGCACACCTGCGGGCGTCGGCCCACTGTCGGATGGCGACCACGTCGCAGTCGAGATCGAGGGCATCGGCACGCTGGAACACGACGTGCAGGTTCCGGTCGACGAATAGCTAAATAAGCGGCCAGCAGGCGAGCGTAGTCGACGACTACTCGACAGTAGGTGGACAGTAACCCTGTCGCCGTCGGTGACCAAGGGGCTGTATGGTCCGTGTGTTTCAGGACGCGTTATTTCAGTCCGTTCCGGCGGTGATCGATCCGTGGACGCCCCTCGTAGTGGCTTTCGTTATTCTCGTCGGCAGTTGGTACGGCGCGAAACTCCTCGCGCGGCTGATTCGTCCCCAGTTTGTCAGTCATATTCCACGGGTCAGCGTGGCCGAAACCATCCTGGCCGTTTTTCGGGCGTTCGTGATGGTGATCGCGCTGTTTACGGTCGCCAACGTGTTGGGGTACGAACCCGAAAACGTCCTGCTTTCGGTGACCGTGCTGACCGCCGCCATCGCCTACATTCTCGCGCCGCTGTTGGGGAGTCTCATAACCGGGCTGTTCGTGCTGGTCAACCGTCCCTACGAGGTCGGTGATCTGATTGAACTCGAAGACACCGACCAGATGGGGTATATCAGAGAGATCACGCTCCGGTATACGAAGATCCACACCCTCGAAAACACGACGCTGGTGGTCCCCAACGACAGCATCCACAGCCGAGATGTGATCAACTACAGCGAGGCCGACGAACGCTCGTGGCTCTCCGTGGAGTTCACCGTTACCTACGAGAGCGATCTCGAGACGGCTATCGAGACCACCGAAACAGCCGTCAGCAACATCGAGGCGGTCGTCGACGGCGGCCCCTCGATCAGAATGGGTGGCA
>Ga0207421_10005392_pt1 | contig 14313 bp, 13 predicted proteins | sample SodLakKL_010_SED_4_FD_187542 | JGI IMG/M metagenome (GOLD analysis project Ga0207421, IMG submission 187542) | Alkaline sediment microbial communities from Lake Tanatar, Kulunda Steppe, Russia - 8KL_010_SED (SPAdes) (version 2) | ecosystem: Environmental > Aquatic > Non-marine Saline and...
AAGCAGCCTTCCGAGGTTAGAATAGATGAAGATAAAGCACTGGAATGGCTGAAAAATGGTGCCCGTCCTTCCAATACTGTGCGCAGTCTCCTCAAAGATACTGGCGTCTGGGCCAGACATAAGGGAGAAGCCAATTAAAGGAGGTTGACCCTATGAAGGAAATTGTTGAAGTAATTGCCCGTTCTATAGTTGATAATCCTGATCAGGTTGAAGTCAGCGAGGAAAGAGGGCAGAAAAGCGTCCGGATTAAACTTTCGGTAGCTGATGAAGACATGGGCAAGGTTATTGGCCGCCAGGGCAGGATTGCCCGGGCAATCAGAACTGTGGTCAAAGCTGCCGCTACCAAAGCAAATAAAAAAGCAATTCTTGATATTGAATAAAAGGACCGGTGATGGCAGTGGGTAATAGTGAAAAACACGAAATAGAAAATGACAATCTCATCGTTATCGGCCGGGTAGTTCGCTATCAGGGAAATAAAGGTCATCTCAGGGTTGTTCCCATGACCGATAATCCCCGACGTTTTTTCAACCTGAATAAGGTAATCCTGGAAACCCGGGAGGGCAACAGGTTGCTGGAAGTAGAGGAAGTTCGCGAACATAAGGGTTTTATTGTGCTCAAGCTGGAGGAGATAGATTCACTGGCTGAGGCAGAAGATGTTCGGGATAACTTTCTCAGCATTTACGAGGATGAACTACCGGAACTGCCGGCTGACAATTACTATATCTATCAGCTGAAGGGCATGAAGGTGGTAACTGACACCGGCCGTGAACTGGGTGAGGTTCGCGACATTCGAACCGATACCGGTACAGATGTTTTTATTGTTTCAGGTGCAGATAAGGATTACCAGATACCGGCTGCTAAAGAAATCATCCTCAATATTGACCAGGATAAGAATATTATCACGGTCAAACCGGTATCCGGTCTGCTTGATTTGTAATCTGATTTGCTACTTCACAGTATTCGTACTGGCTGACCTGTGACTTAATTTGCAACTTCACAGTACCCGGTCTGTTTGAAATAGTAACTGGACAGGAGTTTTAAATATGAACTTTGATATCCTGACAATCTTTCCCGAAATTTTTCCCGGACCACTGGCCTGCAGCATTACAGGTCGGGCCCTGGAGGAAAAGCTCATTACTGTAAATCCCGTTGATATCAGGGATTTCAGCACCGATAAACATAAAAATGTTGATGATTATCCCTACGGGGGAGGAGCCGGCATGGTGATGCAGCCCGGGCCGCTTTATCGAGCCCATCAGGATGTCATGCAGCAGCGGGATTATCTACCGGAGACGATTCTGCTTTCACCTCAGGGTAAGAAGTTTTCCCAGGATCAAGCCCGGGAGCTGAGTCAGAAGCCCGGAGTAATCCTGATCTGCGGTCATTATGAAGGTGTTGATGAGCGGGTGAGGGAGCTGATTGTGGATCGGGAGCTTTCGCTCGGGGATTATGTTCTGACCGGAGGGGAGCTGCCGGCAATGGTGGTGATTGATGCCGTAGCCCGAATGATTCCGGGAGTTGTGGGTGATGAAGAGTCAACCCGCCGGGATTCGTTTTATCAGGGAATACTGGATTATCCCCAGTATACCAGGCCCCGCAGCTTTCAGGAGCTGGAGGTTCCCGGGGTTTTGCTCAGCGGTCATCATGCCAGGATTGAGCGCTGGCGCAAGAAGCAGGCCCTTAAACGCACCTGGCTTCGCCGTCCGGATCTCCTGGAAGAGGCTGATCTGGATCCAGAAGATATAGAAATTCTGCACGAAATTCAAGCCGAGCTGGCTGAAAAAGAAGATAATGAACTGGTCGGAGAGGAAAATAATGAGCTGGCCAGAGAGAAAGATAATAAGCTGGTCGGAGAGGAAAATAATGAACTAGCTGAACAGGAATATAATGAACTGGCCGGGTATGAAAATAATAAACTGGCCGGAGATAAAAATAAACAGGCAGATGGAGACAAGGGTAAAGATGACCAACAGGCAACCTGATGAAAAAAATCGGACAAAAGCTACAGCTTCTGATACCAATGCTGAAACAGCTGCGGTTTATCTGGCTTTAGTTCACCATCCAGTTTATAACAAGAATGGCGAGGAGATAACCACCACCATAACCAACCTGGATCTCCATGATATTTCCCGGGCCGGAAGAACCTACAATATTGCCGGCTATTATGTGGTTAACCACCTGAAATCCCAGCAGGCTCTGGTGCGACGGATGAGGAAATACTGGACTGGAGGTAAAGGAGCGGAGTTTAATCAAAACCGCCATGAAGCCTTCTCGGTCTTGAGGATTGTGGACTTTCTGGAAGATGCCACAGCAGAAATTAAAGCTGAGCAGGGTCAGCTGCCGGTAATGGTGACAACCTCGGCTAAAAGCTATTCCCATACCAGCCCGGTATCTTTTAAGAGGCTTCGCTCCGAAATACAATATTCGGATCGTCCCTATCTGATACTATTTGGAACCGGCTGGGGTTTGAGTGAGTCTCTGATTGCTGACTGTGATTATCTGCTGGAACCTGTCAGGGGAAGAGGAGATTTTAATCATCTCTCGGTCCGCTGTGCCGCTTCAATTATTCTGGACCGGCTGCTGGCACCGGCCTGGTGGAATCAGGAATAGAGCTGAAATAGAGCTGATATTAAAGCTGATATTATATATTTAAAATTTGCAGCATTTATTAACATTAAATTCATATAAAGTTCTGCCCTTACAGGAAGCATAATAGTCAGTTTTGCTCTAACAGGAAGCATAATAGTTTTCTTTGGAGGCATAATGGTTTTCTTAGAGAAATTACAGTTTTTTATGGCTATGATTATAGAGCTATAGCTGTGATTATAGAGTGTAAGCTTTTCAATTGCTTTTCCTATTAATTACCTCTTAATTACCTCACAAATTAACTTTGAGAATTATTATTTTAAACAACAAATGACAGACAACAAAATTTACCCAACTGAACTGACGAAAGGAGGGAAAACAATGGATATTATTAATAAAATTGATCAGGAACAGCTTCGAGATGATATTCCGGATTTTAAGCCCGGTGATACTGTAAGCCTGGCAATAAAGATAAAGGAAGGCGAGAAGGAAAGAGTTCAGCCCTTTGAAGGTGTTGTTATCAAAAGACAGGGTAGTGGTGCCCGTGAGACCTTCACGGTGAGAAAGTATTCCCACGGAGTGGGAGTTGAAAGAACCTTTCCCCTGCATTCACCCAGTCTGGCTTCGATTAAAGTACTCAGGGAAGGTGATGTAAGTCGCTCCAAGCTTTACTACCTCCGGGAGCGCCGGGGTAAGGCAGCCAGGGTTCAGGAGAAAAGACGGGCCCGCCTGATGGAAATGGAAGATGTTGATTCCATCGAAGATCTCGAGGCTGCTGAATTTGCAGATATTGATACTGACTCTGGAGCTGAAGAAACACCGGAAAGTGAAGAAAAGTAAAACGGCACCTTAGGGAGGTGGGGGGCAACCTTCACCTCTTTTTCTTTTTATTTACCGTGGGGAGCGAAAGGGAGCGAATGTGTTGTTGCTTTATTTTTAACTTGAAAATAACATGAAAATTAATTCATTAATTTTCAGGTTTTGTTGTGCCATCATAAGGGCCTGAGGGTTTAATTCTTTTAACAAATAGCAGGTAATTATTTATATCCTGTTGCGTCCCGCAGTGGCATACAGGCTTATCTTGAAAAGGCATACGGGCTTATCTTGAAAAAGGCATACGGGCTTATCTTGAAAAACAGCAGATAAATTTTAATAGAAATAATAAAAATAAATGTAACTGAGAGGATATGATATGACTCCAGGAGCTGGAGGCGATTTTCGTGGCTGAAAAAATTAACTGGTTTCCCGGTCATATGGCAAAAGCTTTAAGAGAGGCCGAAGAAAATCTTAAGCTGGTTGATCTGGTTATTGAGCTTAGAGATGCTAGAATTCCCCGTTCCAGCAGCAATCCCAGCCTTCTGGAGCTGCTGGAGGAGCAGGAGAGAATTATCGCGCTTACCAAAATTGACCTGGCCCGGCCCGAGGAAACTAAAAAGTGGCTTGCCTATCTTGAGGAAACCACCGAAGAGAGCTGTCGAGCTGCCCTGGGAATCAATGCAGTTAGCGGCCGGGGCAGGGATAAGCTGATAAAATTAATTCATCGGGTTCGTCAGAGTGTCAATCAAAAGCGTCAGAAGAAGGGCTTAAACCAGCGGCCGGTGCGGGCCATGGTAGCAGGCGTTCCTAATTCCGGCAAATCCACTCTGATTAATTTGCTGGCTGGAGGTGGTCGAGCTAAAACCGGCAGCCGCCCTGGAGTTACAAGAGGTCAGCAGTGGATTAAGGTGGGGGACAGCATTGAATTGCTTGATACTCCGGGTCTGCTCTGGCCTGATATAACCGACAAAGAAATGGGTTACCGGCTGGCCATCTGTGGTTCGGTAAACCCCGATGTAGTGGACAGAGAACTGCTGGCCTGCCGCCTGTTGGATTATCTACGGGAACAGGCTCCTGGGGCTCTCAAGCAACGCTATGGAGTTGCTGATAGAGGCGAGCATAGTTATGATATGCTGGCAGAGATAGGCCGAAAGCGGGGTTGCCTTCAGTCCGGCGGGCGGGTTGACCGACAGCGGGCTTCCCGTATCGTACTTCAAGAGTTTCAGGAGGGAAAACTGGGTAGACTGACTCTGGAAAAACCTCCGCAGCAAACAAGCCAGGAAGATTGACTACAATGATACCTGGAGGCGGAGCAAAATGATATTTTAGGTTAATTGTTGATTGAATTATGCTTATTGATAATGGAATTATACCTGGTAATGTTATACTGCTTGATGAGGCTATGAAACTTAATCAGCTTATAAAGCTTGATGATGAAATATCATTAAAAATGGAATGATGGTTGTAAGGGGAATGTTGCGATAATTATGAAATTATTAAATAGTCGCGCTGATTTGTATTAACTTCTCGCACGTAAAGCCAGTTTAAAACTGACAACTGGCAGGTAAAGCCAGTTTACGTGCTGAAAACTTATGTGTTCTGTCTCTGAAAATTTAAAATTAATTTATGGCTTGAGTTTTTGTTACCTTGAAAAATAGCAGGTAAATTTTTCATATCCTGTTGTGGCCCAAAGAGGGGCATGCGGATTTACCCCTTAAAAATATACAGTTTTATTTTCATCTACTGTTGTGCTCCTAAGGGGCATTGAGGTTACCATGAAAAATGGCTTTCGATAAACTGGAAAATTGCTTTTGAAAAATAAGAAAAAGGAGTGGAGAAGGTGAGCGGGGGCAGAAAAGATAAAGATAATAGAGAAGATAGAGTTCATAATAATATGGACCATGATGATTATCACAATAATGATCAAGCAGAACACTATGATCATCATAATAATGATGAAGCAGAACACGAAGCAGAACACAATGATCATCATAATAATTGTGATACGGATCATAATAATGGTCATAATGATTATTCCAGTGATAATGATGTTAATATAAAAGAAAATAATAAATTTAAAAGCCACAATAATAAACATAAAAATAAATATAAACACATAGATAAAAATAAAGATGATAATAAAAATAAAGATGATAATAATGAAATAGACAAACAAAAATACACGGAGATATCTGGCGAAAGAATTGCGGACATGACAATCAAGGAGCTGAAACAGTATTTTTCACTGAAGCAGCCTGATGCAGAAGTTATTAAGCTGCTGAAAGAGGATTCCCGCAAAGGTGTGCAGCAGCTTGCCAAGCGCCTGAAAAAGAAGCAGCAGCGTCAGGATAAGCTCCGTCAGGACTGGCAGCAGCGGGAAGCCTACTGTGATAAGCTCCGCAACCAGGGCTATAATTTGATCTGTGGTCTGGATGAAGCCGGCAGGGGTCCTCTGGCCGGACCGGTGGCAGCGGGAGCAGTGGTTCTTCCGGCAGACTGCTATCTTCCCGGACTGGATGATTCCAAGAAGCTGTCAGCTGCTAAACGGGAGGAACTGGCAGCCTGGATTCAGGAGATTGCTCTGGGCTGGGAGGTTGTCCTGATCAGCAGTTCCCGGATTGATGAAATCAATATTCTTCAGGCTGCCTATCAGGCCATGGAAACCGCTCTGAAAAGATTGAAGCTGGAACCTCATTATCTGCTGCTTGATGGTGAGCTGGAGCTTTCAACTTCCATTCCCCAGGAAAAGGTCATCGACGGAGATGCCAGAATCAACGCTATTGCTGCTGCCTCAATTCTGGCCAAGGTCACCCGGGATACCCTGATGGAGGAGTATCATCAGCAGTACCCTCAGTATAATTTTGCCAGCAACAAGGGCTACGGTACAGCAGAACATATAGCTGCTCTGGAGAAATACGGACCTTCTCCGATTCACCGGCATTCTTTTGCTGTGGTAGCCAAAAATGCCTAAATATAACCGGGAATATAAGTACCCTGAATACAAGTACTCTGAATACAAATATCCTGGACACAGCATCCTGAATTAGCTGGAGGTCTGATAATTGTGCGAGCAAAAGTCATAACCCGGGGAGCCATGATCACCGGGCTTTATATTGTCATAACCTACATTTTAGCACCGGTCAGTTTTGGACCGCTGCAGTTTCGGCTGGCCGAAGCCCTGACAGTACTGCCAATTCTCTATCCCGAAGCGGTACCGGCCCTCTTTCTGGGAGTCATGCTGGCCAACATCATTGGCGGGCTGGGAATGGTTGACATCATCGGTGGCAGCCTGATAACCCTGCTGGCAGCTGCGGTCACCTACAAATTTCGCTTTAGTTTTATTGCCTATTTAAGCCCTATAGTATTTAACGGAGTGCTGGTCAGCCTCTATCTTTCCGTGCTTTTCGAGATTCCCTACTGGATTACCGCCCTGCAGATAACTGTCAGTCAGGCCGTTGTGGTTCTGCTCTTTGGCTATCCCCTGATCAAATTTCTCCGGGCCCGGAAAGATAAAAGCAAGTACCTATAATAAATAACAGCAGCTATAGCAACTAACAAAAGAATTCAGAGGTTTCAAGGCTGTCACAGCGAGCAGGAGCAGAAAATTATTTTTTAAACACCTCAGCGGGCAGGGATTATAAAACGCTACAGCGGGCAGGGATTTAAAAAGTATCGGAGAATAATATAGTAATTGCAATGTAATATTTAAAGTATCGGAGAATAATATAGTAATTGCAATGTAATTATTTAATGTGTTAAATTGCGAATTAAATATGCATAAAATGTGTTAAATTGCGAATTAAATATGCATATAATTCGAATTAAATATGCATACAATGCGAATTAAATATGCTTATTGTGCTTAAATGGTTCTCAAATGCGATTGGATTACGAGGAGCTGAAATAATGATCGATTTTTCCGATATTCAGGCAGCTCAAAGGCGAATTCAAGGATTTATCTATCAGACACCTCTGGAAGAACTGCGTTTCTGGCCCGGGGAAAAAAATGCCCGGACCGAGACCGAGAGCTTAAGAGATAACCCGGTGGATCAGCGCCCACGCCCAGGAAACTATTATCTGAAACTGGAATCCCAGCAGAAAACCCGGAGTTTTAAAGTTCGGGGAGCCTTCAGCAAATTAACCTCTCTCTCGGATCGGGAAAAAAAGACCGGGGTGCTGGCAGTTTCCTCCGGGAACCATGGGGCAGCGGTCAGTTATGCTGCCAGCCTGCTTGAAATTCCGGCAATCGTGGTTGTGCCGGAGCCAACACCTCAGTCCAAGATAAAGCTGATAAGGCACTATGGAGCCGAAGTCAGAGTTATCGGCAGGGATTATAATGAAGCCCACCGCCGTGCTCATCAAATTCAGGAAGAGGAAGAGCTGGTTTTTGTCGATCCCTGTTCCGATCCCGAGGTTATTGCTGGCCAGGGAACCATCGGACTGGAGATAATGGATCAGAATCCCGGCATTCAAACCATCCTGGTGCCGGTGGGCGGAGGAGGGCTCATCACCGGAATCAGCGTGGCTGCCAAAAGCATTCGCCCTGATGTGCAGGTTATTGGCTTTCAGACCGAAGCCTGCCCTGCCATGATTCGGGCCCTGGCTGAAGACAAATTTTATGAGGAATACCCGATCGAAGATAGTATCTGCGATGCTCTGCTCGGTGGAGTTGGCAGAATTCCCTTTGAAATGGCCCCGGAATGGCTGGACGAAGTGCTGCCCGTCAGCGAGGAAAATATCAGGAAAGCCCTGCTGCATCTGATCACCGAAGAGAAGATAATGGCTGAACCCTCTGCAGTGCTGGGGCTGGCCGGAGCAGGACAAACAATAATAAAGGGAGAAACAGCAATAGTTATATCAGGGGGAAATATTGATGGCAGTCTCCTGCGGAAACTGTTTCTTGAGGAGGATATAAATTAATGGAAATATCCAGGTTTGGGGTAGAGGAGTGGATGAACGCCTATGAAATGGATGCTAAGTATAATACCGGTGAGACCTGTGTGGAATCCTTAACCCTCAAAGAGCTTCTCAAACTGGTAGGTGAATCCGACGGCCTGATGGATATGATTAAAACAATGAAACTGGATTACGGCTATATCAGAGGCTCGGAGGCTTTTCGTAATGAAGCAGCCAACCTCTATCAGAATATGGGACCGGAAAATATTCTGGCCACCCATGGGGGCAGTGGTGCTAACTTTTTGGCGTTCTATACTCTGGTAAATCCCGGCGAGAAGGTAGTTTCGGTTCAGCCGACCTATCAGCAGTTATATTCAATTCCTGAGTCCTTTCAGGCCGAAGTGAAAATTCTTGAACTTAAATACGAAGATAATTTTCTGCCCGATTTAAACCGGCTGGAGGAGCTGCTCGATGACGATACCCGGCTTATCTGTCTCAATAACCCCAACAATCCCACCGGCGCCCTGATCAAGCGGCCAATGCTGGAAGAGATAGTAGAACTGGCCCGGCGCCAGGGAGCCTATCTGCTCTGCGATGAAGTATACCACGGTCTCTTTCATGATCCGGAGGAAAGAGTTCCCTCGGTTGCTGATCTTTATGAGAAGGGAATCAGTGTTGGCAGCATGTCTAAAGTTTTTTCCCTGGCGGGTCTCCGGATGGGCTGGATTGCAGCTGCCCGGGAAATAATTGAAGAATGCCAGCGCCGCAGGGATTACACTATAATTAGCTGCGGTAAGATTGATGATTTCCTGGCTGCGCTGGCCCTGCAGAACAGAGACAAGATCCGGGAACGCAATTTTCCCCGGGTGGTGGAGCAGCTGGAAATTCTTGATAACTGGGTGGCAAAGGAGCCGGCGATTGATTATGTCAAACCTGAGGCCGGATCGGTAGCCTTTCTTAAATATGATCTCGATATTTCTTCCCGGGAATTCTGCCGCCAGATGATCGAGGAACGGGGAGTTCTCCTGGTACCGGGCAGCTGCTTTGAGAAGGAAGGTTTCTTCCGGCTGGCCTTTGCCGGAAACCGCTCCGAGCTGGAAAAGGGCTTGAAGGAGATCAGCTGCTTTATCAGGAACTTTGATAACTAGAGTTCGGCTTGTTTGATAAATAAAGTTTGGCCTGCCAAGCAAATTTTAATTAAAAATCTCACTTCATAAATCAAGATAAATCAAGATTCATAAATCAAGATAAATCAAGATTCATAAAAACTCAAGAGGAATGATTCCATATGGATCAGGAACTATTTTCTCCTGTTTTACTTCAGGAAATCAGAAGCAAATTTCACTATGTTAAGAATAGCCTGTATGGCGGGGAAAGACTTTTTCTGGATTCGGTATCAGGAGCACTAAGGCTGAAGAAAATGACCGATAGGGCCGGCGCTGAGATAAAATCCTATGCCCAGAAAAGCAGGATTGATCCCGCTTCCCGGCATTTTGCTGCTGTGAAAGAGAGGTTTAAGAAGGATGCCAGGCTCTTCTTTGGAGCTGACTCGGGACATATCATACCGGCAATGAGCGGCACCCACACCGTTTATAGATGTATAAATGCAGTCTGCTCGGCCTATAAAGATGCAGGTAAAAATATAGTAACCAGCAACCTGGAGCATCCTGCGGTTTTTGAATCCACCCATCAGTTTGCCGAAAAGTATAATCTGGAAAGGCGGATTGCTGATTTCGACAGGAAGAAAGGGGTTGTTCCTGTTGAAAATGTCCTGAACCTCATCGATAAAGATACCTGCCTGCTGGCTTTAATTCATGGCTCCAACATTACCGGTGGTGTCAATGATGTCGGAGAAATAGTCCGGGAGGCCCGGGCCATAAATCCCGGGATCTATGTTGTGGTCGATGGAGTTCAGTATGCTCCTCATCGCCTGATAGATGTTGAGGAACTGGATGTTGATGCCTATATCATCAGCGGCTATAAAATATACTGTAAAAAGGGCAGCGGGATTGGCTACATAAGCGAGAGATTCGATGAACTGCCTCACTGGCAGATGCGAGAAAGGCCTGCGGGTGAATGGGCCATCGGGGCAGAGGATGAATCCACCTATGCCGGGTTTTCTGCTGTGATTAGCTATTTGAAATGGCTGGGGGGGCAACTTATCGCCATTGATGGTGATAAACCCGGAACTGAAAAGAAAAGCAGTTTTAATAAGAAAAATTTTAATGATAAAAATGAGAAAGGCAGTTCAAAGGCGAGAAGTAGATTTTATAAAAAAACAATGGTTAGAAGTAGATTTTATGAAAAAAATAATTTTTTTGAGAGTGATAGTTTTAACGGGAGCGAGAGGATTCATGATAAAAGCAGCTCCGGTGAGAGGGACAATTTTGATGAGAGAAGAAAAATTGAATTAGCCATGGAGAAAATAAGCTCCCACACTAAAGGACTTATGAAATTGGCTCTGGATGGTTTTGAGGGATATCAAGGGTCTGGCAATATAGAGGAAGCCGGCGATTCAAAAGAAACTGGAGAAACTGGCAGATCAGGAGCCCAGGGAAATTATTGTGAAGATAAATCGGGTGATTCTGGTAAATTAAAAAATGCCGGTATCAGAGGCCTGAGGCAGATGAAGAATGTAGACATCCTGGGTCTGCAAAACTGCCCAGGGAAAAGGCAGCCTGCTGAGCCGGTTTACAGCCATCAGGACAGACCGGATCACAAAAGTGAGGGCCAGAATGATGGTCAGCATGATGACCTGGACCTGGAGGGCAGAACCGGGCTGATAGCTTTCAGGATTAAGGGTAAAAATTCCAATGAGCTGGCCAAAAAATATTTTAAGGAAGCCGGCATCAGCTTGAGCACCCGGGAGAGAAATATTTACGGAAGACATGTGCTGGAAGTGCTGGGTGTTGATGACCTGATAAGGCTATCGGTATGTCATTATAATTCACCGGAGGAAATCAAAAGCTTTCTTCAGGCAACCGAAAAATTTCAATAAAAATAAATTCAGCACAAGTAAATTTAACACAGAAGAAGAGGAGGATTTTTTTATGTGGCAGGAATCAAAACGACTGCAGGAAATATCACTAGCGGATATCAGGGTGGTTTTTGACAGAGCCAATCAGCTGGAGGCTGAAGGTCGGGATATCATTCATATGGAGATCGGTCGGCCTGATTTTGATACCCCTGATATCATCAAGGAAAGCGCCAAAGATGCTCTGGATCAGGGAATGGTCCACTATACTTCCAATCACGGTCTGAAGCGACTGCGTGAAGTTTTTGCCGAGAAATTAAGCAGGGAGAATGGCATCGACGTTGGAGCAGAGGGCATTATTGTGACGACAGGGGCCATGATGGCTCTCAGCACCGCGGTGCTGGGACTGGTGGATGCTGGCGAGGAAGTTATGATTCCCTCTCCCGGCTACCCCTCCTTCTTTAAACAGGTCAGACTGGCCAACGCTATTCCGGTGGATGTGCCGCTCAGGATGGAGCATAGTTTTCGCATCAACCGGGAAGTCCTGGAAAGAAGCTGCACTGACCGGACAAAGATGCTGATCATCAATTCGCCCAATAATCCCACCGGAGCAGTCCAGGACCGCCAGGCTCTGGAAGAGGTGGCAGAGTTTGCCCGGGAGAGAGATATTCTGGTTCTTTCTGATGAATGCTACGAGAAGTATGTTTTTGAAGGCGAGCATGTCAGTATAGCCAGCCTGCCGGGAATGCAGGAGCGGACGATCACAGTGCACAGCACCTCAAAGACCTATTCCATGACCGGCTGGCGGATTGGTTTTGTTGCAGCGCTGCCGGAAATAATCGATTCCATTGTTAAAGTACCCCAGAATATGATTCTCTCAGCAACTTCCTTTGCCCAGGCCGGCAGCATTACCGCCTTTGAGCAGGGAGATGAACTGATTCAGCCCATGATAGAGGCCTTTGCCGAACGGAGAGAAATTGTTCTCAGCTATCTGGATAAGATGCCCGGGGTGGAATTTGCTGCCCCCGGGGGAGGATTTTATGCCTTTCCCGATATCAGCGGAACCGGTTTGAAGCCGATGGAATTCTGTGAATATATTCTGGAAGAGGCTGGCGTGGCAGTAGTCCCCGGTGAGGATTTCGGAGAATCGGGCAAGGGGAAAATTAGGATTGCCTTTACCTGTTCCACCGAAGAAGTTGAAGAAGGAATGCAGCGGATGCTGGAAGCGGTAAATAAGCTTTGAGGTTTTGTCAACCGGGGGCGTCTTGCCCGCTCGGGGCAAGTGTTACCGATGTTCTAATAGTTACAATTCCGCCCTGGGCAGCCGGTCTGCCTCCACTATGGCGAGTGTTACCGATGTTCTAATAGTTATCCCCGATTAGTTACCCCCAATTAAAAAAGTGTGGACGATGTCTTGATATTAGCAATTGCCCCCCATTTAACCCCCATTTAAAAATTGTGGACGATGTCTTGATATTAACAATTACCTCCCATTAAAAAACTGTGGACGAGGCCTCGATATTTAGCAACTAGTATAAGATATTTATAATTTATAGATTTTTTTCCAATTTTCACAGTAAAAAAAAGGATTTTATCTTTTCATGAAGAATATTAATTAACAGAAGTTTGTTATTATAGCAGTATACTGGATGGTGCTAAGACTGGAAAATACATAGGGGGATTTGATTATGAATAAATTACTTATTTTTGGCCTGCTTATTTCCATAATTTTGCTGGCAGCCCTGCTGCCGGTTCCTGCAGAAGCAGTCCGAATGAATCTGGAATTACAGGTTGGAAATCAATCTGGAAATCCGGGATATGGATTGGATCTCTTACTTGGCATAGAAAACTGGTCAGCCGGTTTTACTTACTATCACCAGGAAGGAAATTACAGCAACATAAATATTTTGGGCAACTTTCACCTTCCCGACCATTATTTATTAGATTATTATACATATTTCATGCTTGGTTTAAGTCAGCTTGAATATGAAAATCCTCCTGAAAAATATAACGGTTTTATGCTGGGAGCCAATTTTGAACGTCATGTTACCCAGAATGTCCTGGCTCATACAGATTTCCGGGCAGGCATTTATCCGGGAAAACTGGCATTTTTTTATGATGTGGGAGCCTCTTATATGTTTACTGAGTATGTAGGAGCAAAAGCATCTTTTTTTGGACTTAATTCCGATTATGGCGGGGTAGTTGCTTTGAGGATTAATTTTTAGTATTATTAATATAGTACTATTAATATTTAAATCCTATTTTAGATTTTTTTAAACTATCTTACTAAATTTTATGCTTTTTTATGCTTAACCTTAATTTTATGCTTAACTTTTTTCTTTCTTTTTGCATTTTTTACCTTGAACACAAGCTGTAATTTTTTCATTTATTGTTGTGTTCTGAAGGGACATGGGAATTTACCTTGAACATTGGTCCATTTATTTTATATCTTGTTGTGCCCTTTCCGGGGCAGGCGGGTTTATCTTAAAAATAGTAGGTAAATTTTTCATTTCCTCTAGTGTCCCAAAAAGGCATTAAGGTTTAATATCTTAATAAAAACAATTGATTAATTGATGATAGGGGAGGTACTTATTGTGAATAATGTGATAAAAAAATTAATGGCCTTATTTATTATACTAATATTTATGTTTACCCTTTCTGCCTGCGATAATATTTATTCAAGTACATTTTCTTTAGGTGGCAGAGTTATTGATCAGGAAACTGAAGAAGGAATTGAAGATGTAATAATTAGAGATATAAATGGGGATGAGGAAGAATATGCTAAAACCGATGAAGAGGGCAACTGGCAGTTAGTCGGACTCTCTGATGAAGCCAAAATAGAGGCAGTCAAAGAAGACTGGGTCTTTGAACCCTCTAGTTTAAGGAAAACAGAGTCTGATATGGAAATTGAATTCAAGGGCAACGGACTTAGATATAACATAGCCGGACAGGTAGTGGATCAAGAGGGAGAAGGCATTCAGGGTGTAGAGATAAAATTTGATTCACCAGAAGAAGATTTTGATCCCGTAATAACTGATTCC
>Ga0207421_10005394_pt1 | contig 14311 bp, 11 predicted proteins | sample SodLakKL_010_SED_4_FD_187542 | JGI IMG/M metagenome (GOLD analysis project Ga0207421, IMG submission 187542) | Alkaline sediment microbial communities from Lake Tanatar, Kulunda Steppe, Russia - 8KL_010_SED (SPAdes) (version 2) | ecosystem: Environmental > Aquatic > Non-marine Saline and...
GATCTATTGGCTTGGCAGGATCGAGAATGCTTTTTGTTCCCTGAATTGTCGCAGTTCTAACCGCGGTAAGAACTGTTTCTTGAGGCAGGCGTCCATTAATCAGGCATACATCAGCTTCGGCAATGACTTGCTCAGCGTTTGAAATATCCTGCTCAGTAAGAGCAGAATTGGCGCCTTCGAACATACAACTTGCGTTTTCACCCTCTGCGTTGACAAAAGTCATTACAGCACCGGTATTTTTAGCTTCGGCGGCAAAAATATACTCATCGCTTACCCCGTACTCAGTAAGGGTTTTGCGTATTACACTCGCCGCTTCATCGCCTCCGACTTTACCGACAAGTGATACCTCGCAACCGCAAAGAGCCGCCTCAACAGCCTGATTGGGTCCTGAGCCAGTGCTGCTGCACGAAAAACCCGTTCCCGACACTGTTTGACCGGCGACCGGAAATTCGGCGCATCTGACCACCATGTCAACATATCCGGGACCGATCACTACAATTTTAGGCACATTCCCTGCCATAATTACCCCATAAAAGACCGCCCGCGGCGGAAATTTTATTCAGCCAGTATAACCGGTCGCAAATCGCGTGTAAAAGCTTTTTTAAAGCAACCACTTGAGATAGTCGGCCGTTTTGGGGAGGGACTTCATTTGTAGGCAAGTTTAACGGCAAAAAGAGATACGGTTATATGTTAGCTGCCTTCCATCCAATATTCAGCAAGCATTTGCAGGTCGCCGGCACCGACTTCACCATCACCGGTTAAATCGGCTTCGTTGCAAGGTGAATATTCATCGCATTCCTGCAGCCACCACTGCGCGAGCTCTGCAAGATCGAGAAAGTCCACCCGGCAATCATAATTTATATCACCATAAGCAGGGGCATCTTTACAGTATCTGAGATTATCGATTGCCAATATCGAGCCAAATAAACTGTCATACAGGTCCTTGACTTGAAATTGGAGTTCGTATTTTCCTGCCTGTTCTTCCTCGAATATGTGGCTGAACCATTTCCATCCATGCATAGAGCCTTCATTGCCCACGTCGCTGACACCGACTTTGACCATCTCAATAATAGGCTTATCTTGATCATGAGGAATAAGTGATATAGTAGCGTAGTCAGCCCATTGGTCATAATCATATGTTCCGAAAAAATACTGACCTGCTATTCTATCACCAACTTCGGCCTGGATAGTCTGCGAAAGTGTTACTTTGTTCGGACCGTAGCTTTTCCCGTCGGAGTCAAGAATTACAAACCTTTCGCCGGCAATTGGCTCAATTTTATCAACTTCCCAGTCCAACATATTAGCCGCGTGAACAAGATTAGGATCAGGTACATATCTTTCTACAGACCAAGTATAAGCATCTTCCCACTCAGTGTTAAGTGACCCTGCGGGTTCACCCCCGGGACGGCTCTGATCTCGATTGACCGCAACACTAACGAAGTCTGTGGGGATTTTATAGCCATCGGAAATATCAAAATCTGTGGAAATATGGGCATGACCGGTGCATTCAATCTCTTTATATTCCTCGAAACTACGATTGAGTACCTCTGCCCGCAAAGGCGTAAAGCAAATGAGCAAAACTATCAATAAACCCCATTTTCGCCGCATTTTAACATCCATTCTCAAAAGAATTTCACCACAACACCCATCTCACTATTTTACCAAATCATTAACAACTATACAAGTAAAACAAACAGGTCAATAAACGACATATGAACATGGACAGATTAAAGGAGCTGAAGCAACCTTCTGTTTGTTGCCTTTTGATGTACAGTTTGATGTACAAATCAGCGTTTTGGCAATAAAAAAAGGACTCGCGATTTAACGCAAGTCCTTTATTTACAAGCATTAGCGGGGGGAGGATTCGAACCTCCGACCTCCGGGTTATGGGTGTTACGAGCTATTTTTGACTAAGTAGTTAAATAGTCATAACTTACGCAACCACAACAGCCTAGCAGCTTTTGAAATAAATCACTATGTTCACCATGTTGCCCATGATGAGCACTAAATGGCTACATTTTGGCTACAGTCACAAATTATTGCAAGGGAAAAATACTGAGTTCCTGAATTTGTACTATTTGCATTATTTCCGGTGTGGCTTATCCTTATCCAGTGACAAGGGCTTAATAGATTCTCTGATAATCTATAATATCCACACCAGCACCTACGCATTAATCTGATGACCTTCAAATATCATGACAACGCGGAAATATTATCTTTCCGCTCAAGAAAGTGATTTAAGGATAGCGCGAAAGCTTCAGTCCGAACTCATGACCAAATTGACGAACTTTTGACGAACTATTGGCGAAAATGGCCAGTTTTGGCCCAAAGTAAAAAGGGCTTTTAAGCGTAAGTGCCTAAATGCCAATAGCTTATATGAATGAGAGTGTTGGGACTCGAACCCAAGACCTACGGCTTAAAAGGCCACTGCTCTGCTTGTAAGTCCTTTAATGACAATAGGTTACAATGCATTTTTGGGCTAAAAACGAGGGTTACAAGTCAATAACAAGTGAACATTAACAAAATCATGAGATTTTACAGTGGTTTACAACTGGCGACTGACGCATTTTTGACGCACATTTAAGATGATCCTGAGTGAGTATTCGTATGCTACACAGTAACAGCCCCTTACCTAAAATTCCATCCGTTTGACCGGCGTTACATTCTTTGGTGTCTTGGAAAGTTTTCAAAGTATTCATTTTTTCTGCTATTCTGTAATAAAATATCTCTGGAACAGTTGGGCAAGGCGCATGATTTTTTTGCCAGCCTGGTTGCGCATCAGATATTGGGCTTTTCGTGCTGATGCCAGTGCTTTTTCCGGATTGCCCTCGGCCAGAGACGCTGCGGCATCTTTCCTGAGCTTGCTTTGACGGACTGCGATCGACATTAATTTAGACAGATCCGCCCCGCATCTTGAACAGAGCAAGCTGCCCCGGAAAGAAGCGTTGCATACAGGACAACACAGCCCTAGCTTGCTCATGATTTGCCCTCAATAAAAAAGAGCAGTTCCTTTAAATCTTCTACGCCTTTGGAAACCTGCTCAGTATTTGCTGCTTCGATAGCTTCATGTATGCGCTCATGGAGTTCTATCATCTCCTCCTTGTCTTCTTCGTGGATGTGGTCCAAAAGCGTACGCGAGCGGTTAATGAGCTGCATTGCCTCCGTGAAATCCTTATGACATTGATCTTCGTTGGTATCGACAAATTGCGTATCGACAACTTCTGCATCCTGAATGGAATAATCACTGTCGACTCCGGAATTGAATGTTTCCATAAAATCCTCGCCACGCTTTGCGTAAAGATTTTTCAGTCGTTTTCGGGCAGCAGCTATTTCCTTATCATCTCGGGGCTTTAGAGCATTGTTTACTGAGATATACTTCGATTTGCCTGTGCGTTTTTCGATAGCTGCAACCTGCAATATCCCTTCCGGGTTAAGATTCATTTTGCACAGAACCTCGTTGTGATCTTTTGTCGGAGTAAGGCCTGTAATTCTGAACTTGCCGACAGGGATGTTTTTCAGAGCATCAGGGTCATCACCTTGAAATATTTCCACCTCCACAGATTCCTGGTATGGCACGGCGGTGAAATACTTTTCAGTTCGACTTACAGGCAGTGGTGTATTGCGTTTAATAATTGGCCTATAGCAATACGGATAGGGATAGCCATCCTTATCGCCAAGATACGAGGGACCGAAGGAATAAGGGCAGACATCCACCAATACCCGCTCTACCTGATGTCCTGCCAGCCGGGAAGCCTGAAGGCCGGCACCCAGCGCTACACACAGGTCAGGGTGTATATCCTCGCGAACACAAACGCCGGTTCTTTCTTCAAGCATCTGTCGCAACAATGGCGTTCGAGTGGATCCCCCTGCCAATAAAATGGTATCAATATCCGAAACATCCTGCCCGGCGTCTTCTATTACCCTGGAAACACTTTCGAGAGTCGTTTCCACCAAAGGCCGTATCATCGACTCGTATTCTTCTCTGGACAACTCAACATCAAGATGCAACGGTTTATCGTTTACCACTGCCAGCGATTCCTCGCGAATCCTCGCATAAGGTTCAAAGCTCAACTTTCTCTTAGCTTTTTCAGCGGCACGACAAAGCCTGGCGTAAGAGGCTGGATGACAATCTTTTAAGTCCATACCGTGCTTTTGCTGGAATTGCTGCAAAAGCTTTTCAAGGATAAGCTGATCAAAATCATCGCCGCCGAGATGGTTGTTACCATGGCTTGCAAGCACTTCGGTAACATCAGCTTCGATGCTGACTATGGAAACATCGAATGTTCCGCCGCCAAGGTCATAGACCATCACAGTCTGCCTGGATTTCTCTTGGAGGCCATAAGCCAGGCTTGCGGCAGTCGGTTCGTTAAGAACACGCACAACCTCAAGGCCTGCCAATTGACCTGCGTAGCGGGTTGCCTGACGCTGTGTATCTGAAAAATAAGCAGGTACAGTGATAACGGCCTTTTTAACCGGCTTGCCCAGTTGCCCAGCGGCAAGCTCTGCCAGCTCCCGAATAATAATCGCCGAAATTTCTTCAGGAGTAAAAGTCTGCTCTCCCAGCGACACCTTTTCGTCAGTACCCATTTTTCGTTTGATGCTGTGAACAGTTAATTCAGGATAAAGCATAAGCTGATTAGCAGCGCTTTGCCCGACCAGTAACTGTCCTGATGGAGATAACCCCACACAAGAAGGAAGCATTTTTGTATCTTCTGAGCCAAGAACAGCAACTTTATTATCTACAAAAGCTGCGATCTCTGAGTTTGTAGTTCCAAGATCGATACCAACAATTATTTCTTGATCACTCATCTTATAATTCCTCGTCAATTAGCCCTTAATTTCATCCTCAAACTCAAATGAGTCCGGATGGCGAGACACTTTTACCTCGGAACAACGATGTATGCGGTCATATAGCTTATAGCCTCTGCGATAAACGCCCACAACAGTGCCCTCGGCAATATCGGCGGTTTCTTCAACATCCACTGCCTTCATCATCTGAGGATCAAAAGGCCCGCCCATGCATTGAATCTCAGATATCCCGAACTCGTGCAATACCTCCTCAATACGCTCAAAAGTCATAATATAGCCGCGAACCAAACCCCTGACAGCTTCAATTTCTCTGCCGCCAATACGAAAGAGTCTTTTCAAAAAGTTTTTCTTTTTAGAATCGTTTCTTTTAATATAGTCTTTGCTGACATCCAAGCCGCGAAGCACTCTTTCACGCAATTCAATCAGTAGGTCAGCGATATGCGACTGAACCTGCTGCCTGGCTGAATCCAGACGAGATTCTTCGGTTTGCTGCAACAGTTGTTTCAATTGTTCCAGAGTCGAAGCGGTCGAGTCTGTCAAATCTTCCATCGGAGAAAGGGTTTGACGAAGTTGTCCAAAAGCCCTACCCTGCAGCTTGGTTTCCTGTGCAAGGCGCGTTACTGCCGACCATAATGAATAAAGATCGGCCCCGACATCCTGCTCATCCGCCTCAGACGAATCTTCAAGTATAGCAAAAACTTCTTCGGCTATACCCTCGGCATCGCCCTGCTGGAGTGCAGCATCAAGCCATCTTTCAAACTGACTTAATATCTGAGCGCGAATGTCCGCAGATTCTGTATCTTCTCTGTCAGGTTCATCCGGCAAGGGAGTTATTTCAGAATTAAACTCGTCTTGTTGCTGATTGTAGGGAGCAAACTCACTCATTATTTTTCCTGACCGCTTTTGTCGATTTGCTTTCTTTTAACGCTTCCAGCCACAGTTCAGGGCCTACGAATTGCCTCTGTTGTCCTGAATCTGAAAATAAAGATGCCAGCGGCTGGTGTGGGTCACAGCCAAAAAGAGCTTCCCGTACTCTAAGTTTTGGATCACACAGTTGTTCATAAGCCTCTCTTATACGCTCGAATTGTTCCGGGGACTTGTCCGGAGGATATTGCCTGACCTTTTGTAAATAAGCCGCTCTTACCTGTTTTTCATCAGAATCGGCTTCTATTTCAAGAATTTTACGCGCCGATCCAAATGATAAGCTTTCTGTACACTGCATTTACTGCTTCTCCACTTTTTGCTGCGCTAACTGCGCCTTTTGTTTCGTTTGGTTCGGGGTTTGCCCTGTGAACTTTCATAGCCAACAGACGGCAATGAATTAATACCCACATCAGCGTCCATATTCAATGTCATCTCCAAAAACGCGGGCATAAGCTCCGGATGTTCGTTGAGCACCCGCATGATATCCCCCTCTTTTGGAGGCTTGTCGCCGGCTAACTTAGTAATTTCAAAGAGTAGCTTCAAAATGTCGTCAGACATATCTGACTCTGACAATTCGTCATCAAAGCCATCAAAGAACTCGTCATCTCCGTCATCGCCATCGTCATATTCATCTTCAATATCTTCAAACAAAAAAGGCTGAGCATCAGAGCTTTTGCGGCCTTTGTTTTGTTTGGCCTTTGAACCTGAAGCTTCACCTCTTGCCCGGCGGCATTGAGGACACATACACGGCTGCTGCTGTTCAAAAATGTCATTACGCCTAACCGCTTCATAATCATCGCGGTAACTGGGAAATTTGGAAGCATTGACCTCGTTCTTAATAACAGATTCCAACTCCTCCTCGTCCAGCCGCAAATCATCGGGGCCAAGCGGACCAAAACCGCCAAATACAAATCCCATACGGCTTCTACGGCGGGCAGAATCGACAATCTCGGATACAAGCTCCATATCTCGCTGGCGCCTGGCAAGCTCTGCGGCAGCGGCAAAACATTCCAAACGACGATCAGAAAAATAATAAGGAATACTTTGAGCGCGCAACATCATAAAACGAGCCTTATTCTGGTCTGAGAGCCTCAGACCGGCGCCTGAGGCGATAAAAGCCAACTCAGAAGATGAGCTTTCTATCGCAGTACGGCACAAATACACCAGCGAGCCAGAGTCAGTCACCTGGAATTTTCTGCTCTTGAATTCTTTAAGAAGGTAACTCTGCCATTTAGGCGGTATTTCAAAGTCTATATCTACATCAGCGGCAAGATTACAAGCTGTGGCGACAGCCTGAACAAGGTTGCCCTTTTTCAATTCCTTTTTGCCGACTTTAATATCGTAAAGACCGCCCAGCTTCGCAAAATTGGCCATTACAAACTTTGCCGCCTGAGGCGAACCCAGCCGCTGCGATAACTGGTTTTCATAATCAACAATTTCTTCCTTCGCACCCAATATAGTTGCCTGCGCCCACCTCAGGGCGCAAATCAATGCCGGGCGGTCGTTATCAGCCATATCAGTGAATTGAGATATCTCCTCAATGTCCTTTTCTACCAAACGGGAATTACCTTGGTGAAGATGGCGAAACGCCTTACTGAACAAAAGCCGCAGTCTGGCTTTTCGCACCTTTGGACTGAGGCTGTCATTACGCTGTGCCGCATCGAGGTACTTCAGCGCTTTATTGAACGCGTTTCGCCTTTCAGCCGACTCGGCAAGATACAAAAGCGGCTCATTATCTTTGGAAAATGACTTATGCCATTTTTCAGCGACTATATCAGCGGATTTGCCTGAACCGTTCAAATCAAGCTCATAATTGAGCCATTTTCGATAAATATCCGTATCGGCCACCATAGAGGACGCCCGCTCATACAATTTTTCAGGATAAAGATAGTAATAGTCATTATCTTTGCCTGACTGTGCCCCGGCTGCGACGATATCCTCCGGCTGGCCTGAGTAAAGCGGATCAAAACCCGCAAAGCCGTTTATAAAATAATAACGCTCGTCTTCCAACTCTTCAGCATCCATACGACAGAGCAAATCTGCCATGTGCGTAAAAAGCCAAGCCGCCTCGACGCCATCGGCATCAAATTTACCCTCGTAAACCGCATGAAGATAATACTGATTCCAGATCGCACAGAGGAATACAATATCTTCAGACTCGTTCTGTGCCATCGCAAAAAGCTGCCACCAGCGGCTGTTGCGCAGGGAAGAGCCGCCCATTGCCTGAACAACCTTAGCAACAGGCAAACCCTGCATGTACGACTTAACAGAGATATACTGTTTAAGACTGGATACCGACTGCGGGCGTGTGCTCTTGCAGATATTTACAGCGCGGCTGATTGCCGCTAATTGTGATGGTGCCTTGCCCGATTCAAACGCTGTGTCAAGGTTTTCAAGATTGCGTCGCAACGACATTGCACCGCCAAGGACCGAATCTATAAGGCGCCGAACATGCACCGGCATATCATTATTTGCATTACCTTCTATCATCGCTCGAATAGTTGTTCCCAATCCGGCCGGTGCCGATTCTGGGGCGATCCTGTCGATATACTCTATAGCCCGACTATCCTCACTGCGATAAAAGCAGGCTATTGCCAGTATCAGATACTTCCAGTCTGACAACGGACTTCGGCGCGAAACTTCCGACAACATTAACTCATCAGTATCTACCGGTTCTGTGGTTATCCTTTCAAAAGCGTTCTTAAGAGCGATTGCAGCCCTTTTAAGAGGATCCTCTGGCTCAAGATCAGAACAATTTGCAAGCTGTCCCAGATCGACAAGCTCCTTGCTTATAACAGCCTCTAATTCTTTTCGGCGGTCATCGCCGCAAGGAAGCTCGCGAAGCTGGCCAGCTAACTCCGAGACATCGCCGTCGCGAGCGGCCAGGCTAAGCTTTGAACCTTTTATAAGCGACGCTGCCGAAGGATATCGATTTTCAACCAGACAAGCAAGAGAACGCGCCTCTTTAAGCATCCCCTTTTCGGCCAACCCATCTATACGGGCCATGTAAGCTTCTATAAGCAATGATTCTGATTGCAGGTTATTGTATTGCTTGTGAATTGCCTTGGCCTTATCAAGAGCGGATTTACTGCTGCCTCGCGATATCGCCTCTCTGACTTTCTCTACCTTAGGGGCGGCAATAGTGTCTAATTTGTCCGGACCAGCGATACTATGTCTGTCCTGCTGTTTGTGAAGATATTCGACAGATTCTGCGTAACCTTTGGACTGGTTCGTAGCTTTGGACGATGCTTCGCGGTGAATTTGTTTGTTTTTCCTGCGTGCCAATCCGTGGACCCCGTAGATTTAGTAATTTGTGCATCCTCTGCAAATAATCAAAGTATAAACGCTCAGACAACTATGTCAAGGTGCCTGCACGAAAAATCGGCTTTGACGGTTTTTGGGCCATGCAAAAAGAAAATAAAAGAAATTTTGATCGCTATATCCATACGGAGCAACGGAGCCAAGACCTCAGGCGAAAACGAAAACATCTCTATGGAATTTGCATTAAAGAAACAGCCTCTCAGCCATCAAGAGTACAAAAAAGCCTTATATTTCCTTGCAATATTCAACTTTAACTTGAAATTTGCACGGAATATGTTATCTTACTATTATGATATACCGTCAAATTCAAAATGAGTTTCTGGTCTGTGCAAAGGAATATCCGGCTGTTACCCTTCTGGGGCCGCGGCAATCCGGCAAAACGACATTGTCGAGGATGACTTTCCCAAAATACACATATTGTTCGCTGGAAGACCCAGACATCCGATTACAGGCCCAAAACGACCCAAGAGGATTGCTGGAAGGCCTTGGCTCGGGGGTGATTTTGGATGAAATCCAACGAGTGCCTGAACTGCTAAGCTATCTTCAGGGAATAATTGATAAGAGCCAGAAGCCCGGCCAATTCATTTTAACCGGCAGCCATCAGCCGCAAGTCCACCAAGCAATAACGCAATCACTTGCCGGAAGGACGGCCATCCTTGAGCTGCTACCTTTTTCAATTGATGAGATAAGACAATATAACCGCCCTTGTCTTTCGCCTTTCGAGATGGTTATAATGGGTTTCTATCCACGTCTACATGAGAAACAACTAAGACCCAACCGCTTTTTCGGTTCATATCTTTCGACTTATATTGAACGCGATCTCAGGGCTATAATAAATCTCAAAGACTTGACAGGTTTTGAGCAATTTTTGAGACTATTAGCCGGCCGAATTGGCCAGCTTGTAAATTATTCGGCGCTTGCCAATGATATCGGCGTGTCCTCTACCACCATAAAAAACTGGGTGTCGGTTCTAAAAGCGTCTTTTATACTTTTTGAGCTACCGCCTTATTTCAGCAATATCCGCAAGCGAGTTGTAAAATCATCAAAATTATATTTTGTCGATGTAGGTCTGGCAGCATGGCTGCTGGGATTGGAAACACCCCAGCAAGCTGAACGCGACCCCTTGCGAGGACAATTATATGAAAACCTCCTCATCCTCGAGGTCGTAAAAAAAATGCTTAATGAAGGCAGTCAACCGGTTATTTATTTTTACCGCGATTCAAGAGGAAACGAAGTAGATTTGCTGATATCCAGCCAGCGGACTTTTTCAGCGATTGAAATTAAGTCCGCCAAAACCTTTCAGCCTGAGTACACAGGCGGAATTGAACAGTTTATAAAAGCAATGCCCAAAAACATAAATATTCGCGGTTTTGCCTGGTACGATGGGGACCGGCAGACAGAATACCGAGGGTTTAAAGTATGCAACCCTATTAAGCATGGATTTATTTGGTGAAGCCATTTATTACAAATTGCATTATAAACATCGCCTTTGTGACACTGAACTTCATTGTGAATAACCCTGCGCGTAAATAGCTGCGGATTTTCTTTTCTTGCCTCCTGATTGGTACTCAGGAATCACTAGCTGCCCGGCAGAATGCCCCAAATGTTTCGTTGCTAACGGCAGCAGGTACTTCACAACCTGCGCTGAGCATGTATTTTTTATCCTTTGCAATTTTTATAAGCCGCCCTGCCAGTTCGTAGCATTGTTCAGGGCTTGCCTGAAGAAGATCGGAAACAGGATCCAAGTTGCCTTTAAAAGCCTTGTCTGCCTGCGAATAAACTTCACAAGCCTTATGAATATCCACCATATGGTCAACATTAAATAAATTTGCCCCCGATTGAACCATATCTTCAAGAATATTTGAAGTATTTCCACATATATGAAGCTTAACAAGACCGCCTCTGCCGTGAACCGCATGGCATATACGCTACTCATAAGGCAATGCAAACTCGCGATACATCTGCGGGGAAACCAACGAAGCGGCCGCATCACCGGCACCGATCATCGGTGAGCCATTCTCGAGCTGCAAAAGAGCAAAATCTATTACTATCTCGGTAAGAAAATCCAATATCTGGTGGGCAAGTTTCGGATTCTCATAAAGCATTACCATAAACTCAGTAACACCGCAAACCGAGCATGCCTCCGCAAAAGGCATATCAACCCACCCCAGTATCATACATTCATCGCCCCGCTGTTTTACCATTTTCTCAACAGATTTTACGCGACCATACATGCGGGTACTGCTGTCGGAAGGGTCCGGTCTGCCAAGTTTCTTCAAATCGCTGGCGGTTTCTATAATAGAACTGGCTATATAAGGTCACTTATCCTCGGGAAATACGGCTTCGCCGCCAAGGTCGATAGCTATTCTGAACGCGTCAGAGCAGGCTGTTATGGCATCGAGCTCAAACATCTGCTGGACTTTAAGCTGGGCTTCGGCCATCACTGAACCTTCTGATGCAAATTTCTGTCCAGCGTCAACTATAATTTCCCTTCAACGACAATTATTTCTTCCCTTCGGTTATCATAACCTCCCCATGAACTAAGGTTTCCTGGGGGTGCCCCCATGGGGGCAAAATTTCGGATATTATATATCGTTATCTTTTCGCTTCCGGGCCTGCTCAGCACGGTAGCTTGGCACGTTCAGTTCTAATATCACGCTATGATGCACCAGCCGATCAATCGCCGCAGCGGTTGTCATCGGGTCTTTGAAGATCATCTCCCACTTACTGAACGGCAGGTTGCTCGTTATCAGTACGCTGCCCCGTTCATAGCGGTGAGCCAATAGCGTAAACAACACTTCCATCTCATCGCGATTCTGTTTAACGTAGCCGAAGTCATCGATCATCAGCACATCAAACCTTCCAAGCCTCTTGAGAATCTTATCAAGTATCAACTCCTGCTTGGCTCTTAACAATTCCTGCACCATCAAATCACATGTAAAAAAGCAAACCTTTTTTCCCTGCCTTGCAAGCTCATGGCATATCCCACAGAGCAAATGCGTTTTGCCACTTCCAGGTTTTCCGAAGGCTAATATATTCTCACGGCGGTCAGCAAAACTACCCGCTGAGAGCACCTTGGCCTGTCTGCGAATCTTAAGCGGTAATCTTTTCAACTCAAATGTCTGCAATGTCTTTTCCAGCGGGAGCTTCGATGCCTTTACCAGCCTGGCAATCTTATTTGCCCTTCGAACCTCGCATTCTCTCTGAGCCAACTCATAAAGATACTCTTCGTAACCAAGTTCGTCGGCAATAGCCTTCTGAGCAAATTCCTGATGATATTCTCTGAACATCGGAAGATGCAGTTCCTTGAGCAGTTCTATCAATTGTTTTTGTCTTTGTTTATTCATATGCATACACACTCCGGTGTCTCCAACAACATGTCATAGTCATTGATGTCCACCGACTCGATATAGACCGATGTAGGTTCAGGAGGCTTTTGTTTGGCGTCGATAAACTGTTTAACTTTTCCAGAGCTGATATCATCTTAAAGGTTTATCAGCAGACGCAGTGCCTCATTGACAAGCGATTCATCTTCCTTGGCAGCCAATTCTAATATCCTGAGGTACTCCTTGTTTGCCTGTCTTATACCGCAGGTATCTCGAAGTATATCGTAAGCTATTCTGAACAGGCTCGTTGGAAACAGAGCATCTTTGTAACAATAGTTCTCAAAGGCACCGGGCTTTCGAACCAGTATGTCGATGTGATGACGGTAGTTGATATAATATCCATTCTCACCACGCAGGCGAGGAAGTGTCTCAATATGCCGCTGTGCGTACCATATCTCGAGTTTGTCAGCATACACGCGAATTTTAACCTTTTCGCCGGCAAGCCGGCTGTGCAGCGAATAAGTATTATGCAGCAATCGGATTGTGCCGCCGCAACCGACTTTACATTCTCTGGTTTCGTAATCACCATACCGCCGATTAGGCAGCTCTTTAAGCACCTCAAGTTCTTCAGCAAAACGCTTGTGACAGTTCTGGTTCATACGGCTTATTATCTTTTGCAGGAACTGGGCGTATTGTTCTACGCTGTCAAAATCACGGCTGCCGCGAATGATTAGGGACTGGTCAACAGCCTTCTTAAAAAGGTCGTTGCTCTTTTCAATATCACCGTTTTCATGTGGACTTGCAGGGTTGGTCTTTGATGATTCAAAGCCATAATGACTGGAAAGAGCCCGGTACTTATCAGTGAAAATATCAGGGTGCCCAACCTTGTGAACAGCACTTGTGAGATTGTCGGTTCGATGAAAGCCCGGCACACCGCCTAGCATCCATAAGGCATCCTGAATACCAAGCGAGAGACTTTCAAAGCTTTCTGAAAAACATATCCGACCAGCCTGCCAGTTCGAATAACAAAGCACAAAATGATAGAACAGATGTTCGAATGGCTGTCGGGCAATCGTAATATTAAGCTTGTTCATGCTCGTAAAGTCCGAGCAAGCCCATTGACCCGGATAATATAGCTGTGAAAAGAAAATCTCTTTTGACGGACCGTATAAAGCCTTCCATGCTTTGATTCGACGCTGTAGAGTACGCAGCTGGCCGTTGTGATACTTGCCAGGGTATGCCCGCTGAAGATATTCGAAGATGGTCTTGGCTTCCAATGTCGCCTGGGTGTCTTCCAGTATCTGCTGGACAAAAGCCCAATCATCAGCAAACGGATCCTGCCGTGTCGGCCAGGTGTGCTCGATTTTGCATTGGCTGGGTAATTTGCCTTTTTTTAGGTACTTATGGGCGGTTTTACTGCTAATGCCAGCAGCCTCAGCCGCCTGATATTGGTATTGGTATTTATTCTGCATTGCAAACAATCTCCTTACCTGTTGATCTGTAACCATCCGAAATCTCCTAACTTAAGGAAATTCGGACAGTCTATTCTAACTTGAACTCATCCGGAAATTTTAATTGTCGCCGGAAGGTAAGAATAATTGTCGCTGATCACGGCAGAGAACACCAAGACAAAACATGCCAGGATCAGCTATCTGCCCAAAGGCCTGGCCAATGAGATAAAGAGTATGCTCAGGCAAAAAGGTCTTATGAGCAAACGAAATGGGAGTGTCAAGAAAGTTTCGCACATTTTATTGTAATTCTTTCAATGGTGATAGTTTCCGTTAGCCTTGCCCCCTTAAGGGGGCAAAATTTTATCGGTCTATACTGCGACTGTTTCTAATTCCATCAATTTTTCCTGCTTCAGCTCCTTTAATCTGTCCATATTCATATATCGTTTATTGCCCCACTTGGTACCTGCTATGTGTCGCAAG
>Ga0207421_10005395_pt1 | contig 14310 bp, 9 predicted proteins | sample SodLakKL_010_SED_4_FD_187542 | JGI IMG/M metagenome (GOLD analysis project Ga0207421, IMG submission 187542) | Alkaline sediment microbial communities from Lake Tanatar, Kulunda Steppe, Russia - 8KL_010_SED (SPAdes) (version 2) | ecosystem: Environmental > Aquatic > Non-marine Saline and...
ACCGGGAGCTGTCGGCGTCGGAGCGCGAGCATCGAGATCGGGAGGCCTGACCGTGGCGACCGCCAGCACGCTCGCGGTCCGTCAACTCTGGCGCGCGCCGCTGCGGACGGCAGCGCTCGCGGTGGCCCTCGGATCGTTGATCGCTCTCGTGGTCGCGTTCGCGGTGGTGGGCGATGCGCAGGTCCGTGGGCTCTCCGGCGCGTTGGAGGACAACGACGCGGACCTGTGGGTGCTGGCATCGGGCTCCGAGGGGGCGCTGGCGGCCAGCCGTGTCGATCCTGCGCTGCTCGAGACCGTGGCGGCGATCGACGGGGTCGCACGCGTCGCCCCGATCGGCGAGGTGCGGGTCGGGATGCGCATCGACGGTGGCCGACTGGTCGACGCGTCGTTGTGGGGGATCGATCCGGACAACCGCGCGGCACCGCCGATCGAGGTCGGCAGGCCCCCAGCGCAACCAGGTCAGGCGATCGCGGACGGAGCGGACCGACACCTCGGGCTGGTCCCCGGCGCCCGCGTGGAGGTGGTCGACGTCGCGATGCCCCTGGAGATCGTCGGGCTCACGGAGGGTCGACGGTTCGCGAGCATCCCGACGATCACGGTCCCGTACGCCCGATGGGTCGAGGTCGTCGACGGCCTCAACCCGGACAACGACGAGGTCTTCCCGACCGCGTTCGCCCTCAGCACCGAGCCGGGCTCCGACCCGGACCGCGTCGCGGCGGCCATCACCGCGGCCGTCCCGGCACTGCTCGCTGCCCCGCCCGCCACGCTCGCCGCGCAACTGCCGGGCATCGACGGGCTGCGCTCCAGCTTCGGCACGGCGGCCCTCGTCTCCCTCGTCGCGGTTGCGGCGGCGACAGCAGCCTTCACCGGTCTGCAGGTCGAGCAGGACCGCAGGATGCTGGCCACGCTGCGCGCGATCGGGGCCAGCTCGCGGATGCTCGCTCGGGTGTACCAGGTCCGGGTCGCGCTGCTGGTCCTGCTCGGGGCGCTCGCAGCGTCGCTCCTGATCGGCGTGGCCCAGACGCTCAGCCCGCCGAGCATCCCGATCAGGCTCGAGCCACGCATCCTCGTCGCCGTCGCTGGCGCGACGTGGGCCGCAGCCGCCCTGGCGGCGGGGCGAAGCCTCCGGACGATCCGCGACGGGGATCCAGCCGACGTCCTGCGGGCCCCCGCATGATGCTGGCGACGTGGCTGGTGGGCCGCGACCTCAGGCGAGCGCCGTCGCGACTGCTCCGACAAGCGGTCACCTTGTCCGTCCTCGCGACGCTCGCGATGACCCTCAGCACCCTGGTCGACACCCTCGACCGGCGCAGCACCGGGCTCCTGCGCGCGGTCGAGGCCGACCTGGTGGTGTTCAACGCCGAAGCCCGCCAGCAGGTGCTGCGCAGCCGGGTGCCCGCACCCGGGATGATCGGGGTCGGCTTCGTCGACGGTGTGCACGACGTCGGTGTCCTCTCGGTGGTGCCGACCACCGTCGGCCACGCGGGTGACCAGACCCGCGCGACGCTGGTCGGCTTCAACGCGCGGACACCCGCCGAGCCCACGAGGGTCCTCGACGGTCGGCTCCCCACCGACGGGGAGCCGAACATCGCGGCGGTCGATGCGGCACTGCACCGCACCGGCATCGAGATCGGTGATCGCATCACCCTCGGCGGGTCGCTGGACGTCGAGGTGGTGGGCGTCATCCCCGAGGCGAGGTTCCTGCAACAGCCGACGGTGTGGGTCCCACCCGAGGTCTGGGCGCGGACGGGCGCCCGGGCGTTCCCCGAGCGCGGGTACGCGGAGACCCTCCTCGGCGTCGGGCTCGCCGAGGTGCAGGTCGGTCGCGATGCGGCCGCCGTCGCCGAGGATGTCGTCGCGGATCTGGCAGAGGAGGACCTCGACGTCGAGGTCGTTGCCCGGCGAGAGGCGCTGGCGGCTGTGCCGGGGGTCGCCGCGATCCGGGCGACCTTCGGGGTCCTGGTGATCCTCGCGCTCGGGGTGGTGGCGATCGTGGCGGCAGGCTTCGCGTTGCTGCAGGCCGACCGCGACCGCACCCTGCATGCCGAGCTCCGAGCCATCGGGGCCGAGCCTCGGCTGCTCGCGGGGGTCGCGCTCCTGCGCCTCGCGGCCCTGTGGCTCACCGCCTCCGCAGTCGCGGTGGTGCTCACCGGGGCCCTCGCCGCCGCGACCCCCGCCGGGGTGCCGTTGACGGTACGAGCGCCCGTGCTGGTCGTCGTCATCACACTGCTCGGAGCGGCGGTCTTCGCCGGAGGCGCACTCGGTGTGCTGCGGACGCGCAGGACCGACCCCGTCGAGGCGTTGGGGGAACGATGGTGACCGGGGAGCAGGACCCGCTGGCGGTCAGCGGCGCTCGAGGCCGGGGCGCTCCGGCGCTGGTGGCTGACCGCCTCCGCAAGGTCGTCGGCAGCGGCGCGATGGCCGTGACCGCGGTCGACGGGGTGTCGCTGCAGGTGCAACCGGGTGAGCTGGTCGCCCTCATCGGCCCCTCGGGATCGGGCAAGTCCACGTTGCTGGCCATGCTCGGTGCGCTGACCACGCCGTCGGCGGGATCGGTGCTGATCGGCGGGATCGATCCCGCCGGCTTGGACGAGCAGGCCCGGAGCCGGCTCCGGGCCCAACGGATCGGCTTCGTGTTCCAGCGCCCGACCCTCGTGCCGTTCCTGACGGTCGAGGAGAACGTTGCCCTGGCCGGCCAGATCGCGAAGCAGCCCAGTGCGGCCTCGCGCCCGCGGGTCGAGCGGCTCCTCACCGCCCTCGACCTCGACCAGCGAGCGACGTTCCGACCGTCGGCCCTGTCCGGCGGTGAGCTCCAACGGGTCGCGCTGGCCCGGGCGCTGCTCAACGACCCCTCGGTCGTCCTCGCCGACGAGCCCACCGCCAACCTCGACGTGGAGCGCGGACGGGCGGTCATGACCTTGCTCGCCGAGCACACCCGCGAGGCCGGCCGGGCCGGCGTGCTGGTCAGCCACGACCCGTCGATGGCGGCGGTGGCCGACCGGACGCTCCAACTGCTCGACGGCCGACTCGTCGGGCGCTGACTCGACGGCGCTCCCGGGACCCGTGGGCGCTCGGTTCGAGGCCTTGCGCCCACAGCGGGGTCCACTACGCTGAGCCGAACCATGACATGAACGGTGAGGGTTCTGGGTCAGGGACCCGCACCGCGCCCTTCGCATCCGAACCGAGCCGAGGTCGCCCATGAACCTCCCCGTCCGACTCGTTGGCGTCATCGCGGGCGCTCTGATCGTCACAGCCCTGTCGCTCGTGTTCGCCTCCCAGGGCGTGCGCAACGGCCCAACTGGACCGTTCGGCACCGTCCAACCCGAGCCGGACGAGCTCCTGTTGGACCTCGAGGTCCAGGCCGCCTACGACGACGACGAGATCGTCTTCCAGTTCGGTTGGGACTCCGATGCGCCGAGCCTCTACCACGACTACCTCGTCTACGAGGGTGGCGAGTGGGTGCAGTACGGCGGCGACTCGGACGGCTCACAGTTCCCTCTGAACGAGGACCGGATCACCTTCCTCCTTGACGATGGGTCGATCGACGGGTTCGAGCACTACGGCGGCTTCATGACGATCTATTCCTTCACTCGCTACATGAGTCCGGAGGACGTGGAGGAGGAGGAGAGCGAGGCGGCCATCGGGCAGGAGGACCTGCGCAAGATGCTGCCCGACACGATGCAGGACCCCTCCGACTGGCGGACCCTGCGCGGGGAGGACGAGCTGGCCGACCTCCGTCAGGCGGGCTACTTCCTCGACCTGTGGCACTGGCGGTCCCACCGCTCGAACCCCATCGGGTGGAGCGACGACCAGTTCGTCTTCGACCGTCGCCGTAGCGACGACGGTGAGGGTGCTGCGAGCACCAACTTCGATGACGAGCTCGAGCAGCCCGAGTGGATGTTCGATCCGGATCTGACCGGGCAGCACGCGATGTCGTGGGACCGGATCCAGTCCCTCGACTACACGATGGACGACCCGTACTTCCTGTCGGAGCGCAACTCGGTGCCCTTCGACCCGGACCACGACTGGCAAGAGGGCGACGCCATCCCGCGGCGCTTCCTCAGCGAGCCCGAGGGGTCCCGGGCGGCGATCTTCTCCCAGGCCACCATCGACAACGGCCGATGGACCGTCGAGCTGCGGCGCGCGCTGGACACGGGCTACCCGGAGGACGACAAGATCCTCGAGGAGTTCGGCCGTTACGACCTCGCACCGGCCGTGCACGCCGGTGCGACCGGTGGCCGGTGGCACTACGTCGGCATGCCGGTGACCCTCGGCCTCGGACGCGACGCCGACGTCGAGGCCGTGCGCTTCTCCGGTGACGGGCCGGACTGGAGCGCGATCGAGCCCACCACGGTGGAGTTGTTCTACCCAGGGGTGATCGGCTGGGACTACATCTCCAATCGGGAGTCCCACGCCGGTGCGGGCGCGATCGAGACGAACGACTCCTTCTACGACGCGCACACCGAGGACAAGATGGCCTTCTACGCCCTCGAGTCCGAGTTTCGGGAGGACATCATCTCGCAGTGGCTCCTCACCACGGTGGTGTGGACCCTCTTCATCCTCGCGATCACCGGAGCGTTCGTCCCGCTGGCGGTGCGGTACGGCCGACAGCGCACCGGGAGCGGCACCATCGTCCGTGAGGACGCCCTGAGGGCAGAGGAGCGTGACGCATGAACCCGGCCTTCCACTCGATCGTCGTTCACGTCCTGACCGGGACGCTCGTTTTCGGCACCTTCGCCGCTGTTGCCCTGTTCGCTCTGCGGTTCAGCGTCTTCGCGCGATTCCGCTACCTGGCTCCGGCTGCCGACCAGGCGGCACTGTTCGCGATCTGGATCGGGACCGTGGTGAGCCTGGCCGGTATGGCGACGGGCTTCGCGATCCACTCGCTGGAGCCGTCACTGAACAGCCCGGTGATCCGCAACAAGATCAGCTCTGGGATCCTGTTGATCGTCACCTACGGTCTCTTCCTGTTCCTGCGGCACCGGATCGGTCCACGGATCTGGAACAACGACCTCATGGCCGGGTTCGCCGCCTTCCTGACCGTGGCTGGGATGCACTGGAACATCGTCGTCAACTCGATCGGTGGCGACGTGGCCGGGGTCCCGTCCGGCTACGAGAGCCTCGTGCGCCTCTCCGGGGTGGAGACCCGGTTCACGTACTACCTGCCGACCTGGACCCTCCTCGTCATCGCCGGCATCGCTGTCGCGACCTTGGTGCTGGCCTACACCGATCGTGGATCCAAGGACGATGCCCAGCCTGAGGAGGCGCGGGTCGGCGAGCCCTGATCGTGAGGTCGGTCTCAGCGCGACCGGATCACCCGCGGGCGGCGCCGCCGGCCCGTGGGGCCATCGCGATGCACGATCCCGGAGAGGGCACGGGTCTTGCGCCCCTCGTCCAACAACGACGCGACGGGCTCCGTCTGCGACACCCCCTCGGTCAGCACCGGCCGGATCTCGACCCCCCTCCACCGGTTGAACGCTGACCCCCCTGGCGAGGCCCACGGGGAGCCGCAACGACTCGGCTGCGCGCGTCGGTGACCCTCTGCGGCTCCATCAGGCAGTGCCGTGCAAGGGCGACCATGCGCACGACGGCACCTCCGCCCACCGGACCTCGCGGGGGCGAATCAGGCGCGCGGGCCTCATCCCGTCCCGTGCGGCAACGCCGCGGAGTCGATCCGCGCGGTCTGCGCGCCGGTCTCATCGACCGCGGTGATCGTGAACGCGCAGGTCGCGAGGTCGGCCTCGAGGCGGGCCTCGTGCCCGCCCTGGCGCCAGGTCAGCGCGAGCTGCTCGGCTGGGGTGTCCTCGACGGTGCACGCCGCCTCGAAGCCGAACGCCGGGCAGGCGGCGCGGAAGCGCAGCAGCTCGAGCTGCTGGCCGACGACCGGCCGGGCGAGGCCCTCCTCGACCTCGGCCATGCTGAGGTTCGTGCGGTTGATCTCCTTGTGCCCGCCGGAGCCGGCGCGGCGCATCGCCTCGTAGTCGTTGCGCCCGGCGAAGAGGTCGAGGTAGTAGACCTGCGGCTTGCCGGGCATGAACAGCTGGATCGCCCGGGCGAGCAGCAGCCGCCGGTCGTCCTCACCCAGCGCGGAGTAGTAGGTGGCGTTGACCTGGTAGTACATCCGCTTCTTGCCGTGGAGGTCCTTGACGTGCCCGCCCCGTCCGGTGACCGTCGCGATGAGGTCGTCGATCTCCTCGTCGGGCAGCAGCCCACGCAGGTCGAGCAGCGGGATGCCGTCGTGGCAGCCGAGCATGTTGACGGTGCGGATCTCCTTGTCGAGCAGGTCGCCGATCCAGCGCCGCAGCGTCGTGGTGTCGCGCCGCTCGAAGGCGTGGATGAGCAGACCGGGCAGGAAGAAGTCGTAGGTGAGGAAGCCCCTCGCCGAGATGGCCTCGTGGGTGCCCTCGGCGTAGGTGGCGTGGATCTCCGGCAGTAGCGTGAGCCCGCGACGGTTCGCGAGCTCCTTGAGGCGGTCGAGCAGCTCCCAGGTGCCGGGCTCGTTGAAGAAGTTGCGCGCACCCGGCTCCTTGTGGGCGTAGGCGAAGGCGTCCAACCTCACGATCTCCGCGCCGTAGCCCGCGAGCCGCTCGAGGGTGTCGGCGTAGAACTCCCACACCAGCGGTGAGGCGATGTTGAGGTCCATCTGGCCGAGGTAGCGCCGGCGGGACTCGAGCAGCTCGACGACGGCGTCGCGGTGGGGCTCGAAGCCGGCGAAGTCCGCCTCGCCCGGTCGCCCGCCGTCGGCGAGGGTGGCGTTGAGCCGCCCGGCGAGGACCTCGGCGGAGCCGTACTGCAGCCCGGTGGCCTCCATGAGGTCCTGCGGGTCGACCGTGGGGTAGCGCACCTGCTGGTAGAAGGTGTTCCAGTAGGGCCTCTCGGTGCCGTCGGGCATCCGGACCATGAGGATCGGCAGCCCCGGCTTGCGGAGGAACATGTCCTCGATGAGCTCAGGCCTTGGCTCGATGTAGCCCTCGGGGGTCATCTCGCCGTGGCCGTCCCAGAAGGCGTTCCAGTCGATGAAGAAGTCGCGGTAGGGCGAGCGCGGGCCGCGCTCGAGGAGGTCCTGGAACTGCGGGGAGAGCACCGAGGCGTGGTTGAGGACGAAGTCGAGCTTGAGGTCGACGCCCTCCTCGTCGAGCGCGTCGAGGTCGTCCTGTGACGCGAGCCGCTCACTCAACCCGTAGTCGATCACCGAGAAGCCACGGTCGAGGTCGGTGTTGAACACGCTCGGCAGCAGGTAGGCCGACTCGAAGGCATCGCGCAGCTCGGGCCGCCTGAGCAGCGCCACGAGGTCGGACAGGCTGCCGCCGATGCTGTCGGGGTAGGCGTTGAGCATCGGGCCGCAGCCGGGCAGGTGCCGGCCCATGTGCTCGAGGTAGGTCTCGTAGTCGAGGAGCTCGCCGGCCTTCGACACGATGATCGCCGCACTGCCCGCCTGGGCGTGCAGGATCTCCTGCTCGAGCTCGAGCACCGTCGTGGTGAACGGGCTGTCGGTGCCCTGGTCCCTGGCCCGCGCCCGGCGGTGCGCGAGGGTCTCCTCAGGGGTCGAGTTCAGCAGCACCGGGAGGTCGACCCCGCGGAGGTGCTGGTTGTTGCCGTGGGTCCACTCGAGCACGAGGACCCGGGTGTCGGCCATGTCGACGGTGTCGTACCAGCGCTCGTGCTCCTCGCGGCCCATGCGCTTGAGCCGCAGCTCGGCAGCGCCGTCGTGGAAGGCCGCGAGGATGCCGTTGACCTCGTCGAAGTCGGTCTCGGCGGGGGTGCCGAGGTAGCCGGCCAAGGCCTTGCGCCCGGCCCGCTGGTAGGTCGCCAACCACGGGTGGTCGGCCCGCTGGCCCGGCTCGGCGTCGAGGTCGCGGGACTGCAGGTCGGCCAGCGCCGCGGCGACATCCTCGTCGTACTCGCCACGGTCGAGCAGGCCGCGCAGGCCGCCGGTGCGGAAGATCCGCAGGCGCTCGGCGTCGTTCATCGACGGGATGCGGCGCGGGTAGTTGTCGCCCGACATCACGTAGGCGCCGACGCCGTGGTGCTCGAGGAAGTAGGCGAGCAGCGAGCCGATCTCGGACTTGCCGACGCCCGAGCCGCCGTGGACGGCGACGACCGCGCGGCCGTGCGGGCGCTCGTCGAGCAGCGGCTCGAGCAGCGCCCACAGACGCGGGAAGATCACCTGCGCCTTGGCGATGTGCGCATCCGAGATCTGGACCTTGTCGCCGGGCATGTCTCCGGTGGGCACCGAGGCGGGGTCCGGGATCGAGGGGAGGTCCATGATCATCCTCCGTCCATCGTCGTGGTCGGCTCCGGTGCGACGACGGCACCGGGCGCGGCTGCTGCCACCGACGATAGGGGACGCTGGGCGCGCGAACCTGCCCCCGAGATCCGGACCCGGGAACGTGGACCTCGCCGTGTCGCGTCGCGATCGCGTCGTTCACGGCGCCGCCGGGCTCCAGAGCCGGCGACGAGCGCTGGTCGCCCTTGGCGGAGGCCTTCCACGCTCGAGGCAGCGGATGATCCCAGAGGGCTTGGGGGGTCACCTCCCGGTCGCAGTCCGGGGAGCCTCCCGGAGCTCACGCAGGGTCGTGAGGCCGAGTTCGATCGCAGCCGCGAGGTCGTCCCCACGGCCCGCCCGGATCAGGGCGTCCGCCTCCTCGCCGAGGTGGGCCTGCAGCGTGTCTCGAGCCTGCTCGAGCCGCCGCTGCTCCGCACCGAACGTTGGCCGCGCCGCCGTGCTAACCGCTCCGAGGAGGCGTGCCGCCGAGGGGTAGGCACCGAGCCGGGTGAGCAGCTCGACGAGGTTGCGCAGGGTGGTCCATTGGTGGAGGTCGTCGCCCAGTCTCTCCCAGTGCCGGACCAACCGCTCGAAGCCTGGCACCGCGTCGGCGGGATCGGCTGCGCGGGCCCGTAGCGAGCTGGCGGTCAACCGGGCGACGCCCGCGACCATCCGCCAACCGGCGCGGTCGGCCTCGCAGACCACGCCCTCGACGAGTTCGAGCGCCCTCTGCGGCTGCGCGTCGGCGAGCAGCTCGCCTTCGGTGAAATCGCACCAGGCGGCCACCATCGGCAGGCGGGCTGCCACGCCCTCCCGACGCACGGCGTCGATGACCTGCAGGCCCTCGTTGACCCGACCGGCGTAGCCGAGGATCATGCCCTGGCTCATGCGGCCGTGCAGCTCCGTGAAGCGATCGTCGGCGCGTCGCGCCAGCCGTTCGGCCGCACGAAAGTGCTCGAGTGCCGCGTCGAGCGCGCCACGGTAGAGGTGCAGGTCGCCGAGCGCCTCATGGGCGTGGCGTGCCACCGGGTCGTCAGGGAGATCGACGAGCAGGGCCTCGGCCCCGTCGAAGTCACCGCGGTGCAGCCGCGTGAGGGCGACCACGGCCGCCACGGCCGGGGTCTCGGGATGGCCGACCCGACGGGCGAGCGGCAGGGTGGCCTCGGCCCACGCGCCCACATCGGCGCGCAACCGGTGGTAGACGACCGCGTACGGTGCGACGGCGAGACGCACGGCGGCGTCGGCGTCCTCGAACTGCAGGGCGTGGCGGTGCGCTGCCTCGAGGTTGGACAGTTGCGCGTCGAGCACCGCGGCCCAGGCACCTTCGTCGGGGCCACGCAGGCCCTCGTCGATGCGCTCTGCGAGCCCGACGTGGTAGCGCACGAACCGCTCGACGGTCGCAGGGTGGGCGGCGGAGGCGGCGAGGCGCTCGGCCGCGAAGGCGCGGACGGTCTCCAGGAGCCGGAAGCGCGCCGGCCCGTCACCGACGACGCGGTGCAGCAGCGACCGGTCGACGAGGTCGATGATCCCTTCGGGCACGTCGGCGGCGTCAACGACCGCGTCGGCCGCGCCGAGGTCGAAGTCGCCGACGAAGACCGACAGCTGCTCCAGCAGCGCCCGTCCGGCTCCGTCCAGCAGGTCGTAGGACCACGCCACGACTGCGTCGAGGGTCTCGTGCCGACCCTCCTCGCCCGAGTGCAGCAGCCGCAAGCGCTCGTCGAGGCGGGCGGACAGCTCGAGGAGGCCCAGGCCGCGCAGCCGTGCGGCCGCCATCTCGATCGCCAGCGGCAGTCGATCCAGCCGTTCGCATACCTCCCTCGCCAGCTCCTGCTGCCCACGAGAGATCGGAGCGCCGGCGTCACCCGCGCGCTCGAGGAGGAGCTCGACGGCTGCCTCGGTCTCAAGCGGTTCGACGGGCAGGACGACCTCCCCCGAGACGTCGAGGGGCTGTCGGCTCGTCACCAGCACCCGCAGCCCGTCCGCGACCCCGAGCAGTCGCACCGTGACCGACCGCACGGCCTCGCGCACGTGTTCGGCGTCATCGACGACCAGCAGCGCCCGCTTGCCGGCGAGGTACTGCTCCAGCGACCGGTCGAGCGGCGGGGTCGTGGGCGCGCCGACGGCCCGGGTGATGGCTGGCACGACCGACGAGTCGTCGCCGACGTCGCCGAGCGTCGCGACCCAGGCGCCGTCGTCGAGGTCGTCCGCGACCTGCCGCGCCGCCTGCAACGCCAGGGTTGTCTTGCCGACCCCGCCGGGGCCGACGAGCGTGACGAGTCGGCGGCTGCGGAGCACCCCGCCGAGCTCCTCGAGCTCTCGCTGACGCCCGACGACGCTGGACAGGCGGCCAGGCACCCGCGACCCGGCACGTCGCGGCGCCGGCGCCGGCCGGGCCGTCGAGAACACCCGGCGCTCGGCCTCGACGAACTGGGATGACGGGTCGAGGCCGACCTGCGCGGTGTGCTCGCGGTAGCGGCGCGCCTCGGCCGTCGCCTCAGCCTGGCGACCGGCGGCGTGCAGGGCCCGCAGCAGGCCGATCCACGCTGCCTCTCGGAGCGGATCCTCGACGACCAACTCCTTGTAGGCCCCGGCCGACTCCTCGTGCTCACCCGCCGCGAGCTCGAGGTCGGCCCGGCGGAGCCGTCCCTGGGCGTGGAGCTCGGCCAGCCTCGCCACCTCGCCGGCGAGGTGCTCATGCTCGGCGAACTCGCCATAGGGGCGACCGCGCCACAGCGCGAGGGCCGCGTCGATCTCGCCGACGGAGCCCGCCGAGCGCACGTCGCGTTCGAAGCGGTGCACATCGAACCGTTCCGGCGGCATGGTGAGCGCGTAGCCAGGCGGCTGCCAGACGACCACGTCGTCGCCGAGCGCGCGCCGCAGCCGCGACACGTGGCTCTTCAGCGCGTTGCGCGCCGTCGCCGGCGGCTCGTCCCCCCACACCAGAGCGGCGAGCTCGGAGACCGGCACAGCCCGCCCCCGGGCGTGGACGAGTGCCGCCAGCAGTGCCCGCTGCGCGCGGCTTCCGAGGACGACGGGGCCGTCGGCATCCCGTGCCTCGATGGGCCCCAGGACGAGCACGTCGAGCATCCCTTCAGCGTAGAGACGATGGCAGCGCGGTGACGACGGCGCCGCGCTCGCCGCGTCGCGCGATGGTGACCCGACCGCAACCGGCCTGACCCTGCGCTGCAACCCCGTGCGCCAAGGTCGGTCCGAGCTGGTCGCGCTAGCCGCGACCGCCGCTCCGCCCAGCAGACCGGCTGGCACCACGACCCGCCATCTCCGCCACCGACGCGGCGCCTAGGAGGAAGCCATGACCGCCATGACCACGCTGACCGCCGAGACCATCCACCTCGACGGCGACCTCGACGCGCTCGCCGACGCCCTCGCTGGCAGGCTGATCCGCGAGGTCGACAGCGACTACGATCAGGCACGGGCCCTGTGGAACGGGATGACCCCGCGGCGCCCCGCTGCGATCGCGCGCTGCGCCGGTACCGACGACGTCCGCACGGTGGTGCGGTTCGCCGCCGCGCACGACCTGCTGCTGGCCGTGCGCGGCGGCGGGCACAACGTTGCGGGCACGGCAGGCGTCGACGGCGGGCTGGTGCTCGACCTGTCCGACATCAACGCCGTCGAGGTCGACCCCGCAGCCCGGCGGGTGCGCGCCGGCGGCGGCGCGACCTTCGCGGACCTCGACGCCGCCACGCAGCAGCACGGGCTGGCCACACCCGGCGGGGTCGTGTCGAAGACCGGCATCGGCGGGCTCACCCTCAGCGGAGGGATCGGCTGGCTGCGGCGCAAGCACGGCCTGACGTGCGACAACCTCGTGGCCGCGACGCTGGTCACCGCCGACGGCACGGTGCACCAGGTCGATGAGGAACAAGACCCCGACCTCCTGTGGGCCCTGCGCGGCGGTGGCGGCAACTTCGGCGTCGCCACCGAGTTGACCTACCAACTGCACCCGGTCGGCCCGGAAGTCTTCGCCGCCATCGTCGTCTGCCACGGTGATCGGGCCGCGGAGGTCCTGCGCGCCTACCGGAACTGGGCGTCGGACCTGCCAGACGAGGTGTCGTCACTCGTCGAGTGCGGCACCGTCGCCGAGGAGGACGACTTCCCCGAGGAGCACTGGGGTGAGCCCAGCATCACCCTGGTGGCCTGTGCAGCCACGGACCTCGCCCGGGGCGAGGCGCTCCTCCAGCCGCTCCGGGATCTCGACGGGGTGATCGCCGACCTCAGCGGCCCCCTGCCCTACGTCGAGCTCCAACAGTTGTTCGACGCCGACTACCCCGACGGGATGCGCTACTACTGGCGCTCCCTCCACCTCCCCGGACTGTCCGACGAGGTGATCGCGCGCACGCTCGAGTGGTGGCAGCGCCGGCTCTCGCCGCTGACCACCATCGACCTGTGGCACCTCGGCGGGGCGATGTCCCGCGTCGCCCCCGACGCGACCGCCTACGGCGACCGCAGCGCCCCCTTCCTGCTGGGGATCGAGTCGAACTGGACCGACCCCGGCGACGACGACGCCAACGTGGCCTGGACCCGCGACTGCGTCGCCGCCTTCCGCGGGCTGTCCACCGGCCGCGAGTACCTCAACTTCCCGGGCTTCCTCGAGCGCGGGGAGCGGACGCTGCGCGCCGCCCACGGCAAGGCGAACTACGCCCGGCTGCGCGAGCTCAAACGACGCCTCGACCCGGACAACCGCTTCCGACTGCACCAGAACATCGCGCCATACGACCCCTGAACCTGCCGTCACGCGTCACAGCCCGAGCCTTGAGAGCGTCCTGGCGAGCCCGAAGTCCACGCAGCCCCCGGGCCCATCCACCGCGAGCTCGTAGCGCAGCCACGGACCCGCCCGCAATTCGACCGTATCATGATAGATGTTTGCTACCGTGTCCTGGTAGGTTTTTGGGTCAACGACGTGGAGGGCAGCGGTGGAGACCTCCCCGTTCCGCTACCAGGGGCCGCTCGCTCCCGACGAGCTGCGCGGACGCGATAGCCTGCTCGCCGACCTCACCCGCCGCGTCACCGAGCACCGCGTCACCGCGCTGCTCGGTCCGCGCCGCTACGGCAAGACCTCCGTGCTCGATCGGCTCGTCGCCGATCTCGGCGAGGTCAGCACGGTCGCGGTCGACCTCTACGGCGTCCAGTCCCCCGTGGACGTCGCCACCCGCGTCGACGACGCCCTGGCGCGGGCCCCCGCGGCGTTCCGCACCGCCGCCCAGCCGGTCACCGCCAAAGTCGGCATCAACCTCGGCGCCGTCCGCGCCGAGTTCGCCCGCGCGCGCCGCCACCAGCCCGACCCGACCGCCCGGCTGTCCCAGCTCCTCGACGTCATCGTCGAGGCCGCCCGGCGGGTACCCACCCTCCTCGTGCTCGACGAGTTCCCCGACATCGAGCGCGCGCCCGGCGCCGCGGGGCTCATGCGCACGAAGCTCCAGCGGGACTACCACCGGCTCGGGCTGCTGTTCGCCGGCTCTCGCGTGTCGGCGATGCGGGCGATGTTCGCCGACCGCGACCAGCCGTTCTACGGCCAAGCCGACCTCGTGCCGATCGGTCCGCTCGACCCCGTCGTGGTCCACGAGCTCGTCGCTGAGGGCTTCACCTCCACCGGCCGGGATCCCGGCAACGTGGCCGCGGCCATCCACGCGCTCACCGGCGGGCATCCGCAGCGCACGATGCTGCTCGCTGACGCCGCCTGGCGCCACACCCCCGAGGGCGGCGACGCCGAGGAGCGCTGGGGCGAGGCGCTCACCGACGTCCGCGCCGCCGTCGACCCCACGATGCGCACCCTCCACGACCACCTGGAGTGGGGCGAGCAGCGCGTATTGCGCCTCCTCGCCCATGACGCGCCGCTGCACGGCGCCACCGCGAAGCAGCTCAGGCTCACCGGCGGCACCGTGAGCAACGCCCACCGCCAACTCACCGTCAACGGCCACCTGCACGACGGCGGCGCGTTCGTCGACCCGCTCTTCGCCGACTGGTTCCGCCAGACGCTGCCGCTGACCTGACCCTCCCTGCCGGGCCGTGCGCCGATGCGCCCCACGCTG
>Ga0207421_10005396_pt1 | contig 14306 bp, 19 predicted proteins | sample SodLakKL_010_SED_4_FD_187542 | JGI IMG/M metagenome (GOLD analysis project Ga0207421, IMG submission 187542) | Alkaline sediment microbial communities from Lake Tanatar, Kulunda Steppe, Russia - 8KL_010_SED (SPAdes) (version 2) | ecosystem: Environmental > Aquatic > Non-marine Saline and...
GAAATCGTACCCTGCAGATTTGTCATCGGCACGTTTGGGGAGTTTTACTTCCTTTGCGAATTGATGGGTCTTTTTTTTCTCATCAGTGAATACGTCAAATGCGGTGCGGTGTTCGTCTTTTACTACCTCAAAACCTCTTTGCTTTTTACTCATTAATTATTTCCTCCTTTATTGTTGTGTATAGTTATCATCGTACAGCACACGCTCCATCCTCACAGCTTTCGTAAATATCGCTGATGATTTCTTCCTTCTCATCAAGCAACTCTGCGTTGAAGGGGAGCATTTCTTCTTTCAATCTCCAGTATTCATCCTCGCTTATTTCCTCATAAGGCATTAACTCGTACTCTCCCCCGTTAAAGGGTAGGAAGGTAACGCCGATTATCTTATCCCAATTTTCCCAAACTATTTCTTCTGCTTTCTCCCATTCTTCATCTTTAACGGTAATGGTGATGGAGGAATTATGGGTAGTATATTCTTCCTGGAAAGTAAAATAGGTATTAAATTGCTCCTCTACAGTCTGCTGGTCACGGGGAGCTTTCTCCGCTGATTGTACGGGGAAGTCTATCACCAGTGTCTGCGCATCATCCCAGGTGCTGCCTACCTCTGGTTGAATACGCCAGTTGAGTTTCTTTACCACGTCTGCCAGTGGGTCGTTGGCGTTTATCCTGATGCGGCGAATGTAGTAAGGGGCGAAGTTCTTGTGCAGTCCGCTGCTGACTCCTCCTGCTACTTGGCTGAGCGTGCCTTCGGGTTTAACAGTAGTACTTAATAAAGGCGTGGGGATACGTAAGATATGGCAATACATTACCGTTTCATTATGCACGTTCTCGCATAAAGCGGAGAGAAGGTTTTTTTCCTGCTGCTCATCATAACCAAGTTTGGCGATGGCGTCTTTCCAGCCTGTAAGTGATGCGCCGATGAGCCGGTCACGTTTCTGTACCTTATCCCAGCGTGTCAGTTCTAAATCCAAACAGGTCATGCGCAACCCTGCTCTGGTGGAAAGTGCCTGGGCTTGTTGTAGGCCAGAATAATCCAGTATAGGGACGCCATCTACTACTTTTACAAACGCCAGAACATTGACAGTAGTAAGGTTGCACACCCCGTAGGAATCCAGTATAACCTCTGCACAGGGGTTAAGTCCTCTGGCGTTGGGTCGTCGTTTACGTGCAGCTTCCATATTAATAAAGCCTGGTTCACCGTTATGTTTAATGGCATTGAAGATACTATGCAGTTCCTCTCTGCTTGGTTTCTCTTCAAAAGCAATGGAGTTATTAGACATAAAACGGTGGTAAAGATTAGGCGTTAAACCCCATTTAGCATTGATGGATTCCATATCATCATTGTCACAAATGAAGATTTCTGCTGTTCTGCGTACACCTCCTACTACCACGTTGTTGCCGATGAGGTTGCCTATGTCGAGGATATGCACGGGTCGCACTTCTCTCCATACAGAGTAATCATTGTCGCATTCATCGCACTCCTCATCACACCCCTCATCAGGACAGACGATATCCAGTGGAGCCAGGGAATCGTCCAACTGTCCCTTTAGCACCTTGTCAATCCCTTCAAACATTTCCTTGATGGGCATGTGTCCCGATGCAGTTCCGCCGAAGGTTTTAAGCCTTTCCCCTTTGGGGCGGATAGAGTTGTAGGATATTTTGATGTGGTAAACATCATCGAAATTTTTGCTGGTGATGATGTTGAAGAAATGGCGTAAGGCATCTACCCAGCCTTCTTTACTATCGCCGATGTATATTTTCACATACCCGTTGCCCAGGTCTATGATGTACGTGTCCTCCAACCTTTCTTCCTTTTTTACCGGCCTGTAAATGGAGTGGTTGAGCTGATAATCCACACGCACTTTGGGCATGTTGTATGCGTTTTCTTGCGTGCAGCGAAAACCCACCCCTGTGCCTACGAGAAGCAGGTAGAAAAGGTCGCCCAAATCGTCCCACTTCTTCACATCAATAAAAGAACAGTTGAAGTTAGCCAGGGGAAACTTGTTAGCTACACCTGTTTGTGCCCCTCCTACCCAGTGTGTCCTGCCGGAGAGAAACTGGCGCATGTTGAATACGTTGTCGAAGAGTACTTGCGCTTCCAGGCGTATCCTTTCCAACTGCTCGTCGCTTATCTTGTAATCTACTTTATCTAATTGTTCAAGCCCGATGGAGACGTTGTACTCTACCGCCCTGGCTACGGCTTCCTTCCAAGTTTCTCTTCTTTCCATATCAGGCAGCCACCTGCTGTAGGTGCGGTAGAAGACGAAACTTCCAAGCTCGTCCATGTGTTCAGGGGCGTCGGGGTAGGTGTTTAAAAACTCCTCTGTCAGTAGCAATTCTTTTTCCTCCTTTAGCTGTTAATATTGCTCATCACCTCTGTTATTTGAGATTGGTTTAACTTAAATGTAAAGATTGTATCTCCTCTACCATTGCGGACACTTATATTACACGGCGGGTCTTCTAACTCTGTTCTAACCATTCTTCCACCTTCATAATTCGATGTCATAAATCTACGACTTATATCACAGTTTATTATCTTGGTGGAAGATTTGATGAGTTTGTTTTTAAGGAGTAGTTTACGTATTTTATCGGTGTTCCTTACATGTATCCATGAGTGTTCAGGGCTGGTATGAAAGAATGTTATGTCGAAGAGTTCCGTTAAAAGTTCCTTGTTAAACTTTTCCGCTATTGCTTTCGGGTCACGATATATTTTTGTTTCTTGCATAATTTATTCCTCCTTTATTTGGGTTGTTTCCAACCTTCTAATTCCACACCCTGGCAGATTTCTTTCTGCCGCAGGTGGCACATCTTGCAGTTGAAATACATGTTTTTGGAGCTGTAGGGTACGTTAAACTCGCCTTTTAAGATGCGGGAGAAAAGGGATTGTACCTTCCTTATCACATCGGTAAGATTGATAAAGTATTCCCTCTTTCTAACTGTGCAGACGTAATCTTCATTGCTGGTGCGTTCAAAGGTGCGTTCCTTACCATCCTGCAGGTAGTAAAAGGTAAACTTGCGGATGGGTAGCTCATACTTCTGCCGCACCCCGTAGATATACAGGGGAGCCTGCCAGTCCGAGGAGAGTTTTTGGCCGACCATTACCGCTCCGGTCTTCCAGTCGCTGATTTCCAACTCTCCGTTTACCTTGTCTATCCTGTCTGATGTGGTGCTGACTTTGGGTAGTCCTTCTCCTACACTGAAGATGATATTTTCTTCTGTGCTGAGAGGTTCGGGCATTTCAGCTATTAAACTGCAGGCGTTGTCGATGGAGTTTATACCACGCTGGTACATCTTTTCTCTTTGTTCATCATCTTCAAAGAGTTTCTCTTCATAACCCTGCCAGAGTTCGTGGAATTCTTTTAACATTTCTTCCTTGCCGAAGTGAGAGTCCTGGCAGGCCCTGTCCACCAGATTATGCACATCAACACCAAGACGGGTGTAGATGGTATGCTCAGACTCTATACCCTTTATATACTCCATGTAAAACTTATAAGGACAGTAGGAGTAGGTGTCGATGTAGCTGCGACTTATCACATCAGGAACGGTAAAGTCAATGCTTTCTCCTTCTTCTTTTTTGATGGTGTAGCAGGTATCGCAGTAGTTTTTCCCGTCCTCCTTGATGGGGCAGTCCTTGTGCATGATTCCTCCGCAGGTCTGGCAGGTGGCTTTGCTGCGGAGGTCTTCTATACTTCCCAGGCAGTTCTTGCAGGTGGTTGCGGTAGCTTGGGACATTACTGCACTCCTTCTGTCTCATCATCACTTGCTACATCCTGGTTGATGAGCATGTTCTTAGCTACTTCCAGGGCTCCAAGGGCGACGAACATGGGCGTACCTTCGCTCAGGTTGACGTCGAAACGTCCTTCATTACTCATGGTTATGGTTATCTGCATTATTATTCCTCCTTATTCATAATCTCCGTAAAGTTTGCTGGACATCCCTTACAGCTTCTTTCCCAACAATCGAGGACATCCAGGCAATTAACAGCCTTTTCAATTTCACCCAGAGCTTCCTTAGCCCACAGCGGGCCCATGTTGCAACATTCAGGATAGTCGCTGTGTGCAATGCGGCAGAGGGCGTCATAGTAGTGTTTAACTTTTGCTTCTAATTCCATTTAACTATCACTCCATCCTTGTCTATCTTCCCAGGTATGGGAAAAACCTTTATTAACAAGGTGCTGTTCGTAAGCTTCTATTTCTGATTCACTGAGGAGGGAAAGCGGGTCTTCTTGTACGGGTTTCCAGAACTCGTAACCGTTGTGTACGCAATCTTCCAGGACATCTATATCTTTGTTGCAGGAAGGTTCGTAGATTATAAAATATCCACTGTGTTTACCCTTCATAAACAAGCTGTTGCAGTTATAGCAGTTCATACCCAACTAACTCACCCCTTCCAGGACTCGTCTTGCAACGTCAATATCGGCACAAATATATCCTGAACCATAAATAGAAGAATTTGCATAGTATTCCAACGCCTCCCGCAGTTGTTTATTTACTTGGAACAACTCGTGAATTATTTCTTGGAAATCTTGAGAAACTATTTTTTCATTTTCTAAATCACTTTGTAATCTTTTATTTTCTTTTTCTAACTCTTTAATTGTGTCACGCAATCTTAATACATAATCTAATCGTTGAGTTTGTTCATCTTTCATTTACTCCCACTCCTTCCATTACTCTTTTATCTTCCAGTATTTCTACCTCATCAAGCAGGATATCATTACCGCTGCGCCTGCCTTTGACGAGGAGGATGTTGTCTTCCTGGAAAGCCTCCTTGATGTGTTTGTGACGCCAGGTGGAGGAGAAAATAACTATCTTTAAATTACCATAAAGGGTAGAGAGGTTGGCAAAAGCCATTTCGTTCTTGTTCTTATCATTGAAGACTCTGATGCTGCTAACCTCTCCGCCCTGTATGGCGTACTCACCTTCTTTGTAGTGGTCAAGCGGGTGAAAGCCGTACCTCTCCAAGGGATGGGTGGAAAGATACATGCCCAGCACTTCCTTTTCCCATTCCGCTTTGATAGCTTCATCCCAGGGGTAGCGGTCTGGTTCGTAGCCTTCCTTGATTTGCGTCTTAGTTCTGTTGGCCATGTCTACCTGCCAGAGCAGCTCGGCGCGGTTCGGCTCATCAAAATCGAAACAGCCTGCCTTGATGAGGTTAATTAAAACATTTTTCTTGATATGTTTTTTTTCACGCCTTTGCATAAAATCACTAAAGCTGTTAACTGGCCTAAGTTCTTTGATGTGAGCGATAACACTTTCACCAACATGCTTAATGGTGGTAATACGATAGTTAACACCTCCTTTTGCCACTACAAAGTCTTCTCCTGATAGGTTAATATCAGGCGGTAAGATGGTAATGCCTCTTTTTTTACACTCGGCTATATAGCCGGCAATAGCGTCCTGTCCGGGCCCGTCTGTGGCTTCCCCTGTCATCAGCGAGGCGTAGAAGTGTTCAGGGTAGTGACACTTGAGCCAGGCAGTTTGGAAGGAGATGACGGCATATGATGTGGAGTGGGATTTGTTGAAGGAGTAGCCACCTGCAACAGCATCACAAATTTCATTCCAAATATCTTCATATTGTTTTTCATTATAATTTTCCGGTATGAATGTTTTAAAAGCATCACCATGTTCTGTCATTAGAGATTCTCTAATGAATTTATCACGTAGTTCTGTATCTTCCATGATATTTTTATTCTTACGTACATGCTTATCAGCATAGGCAATATCCCACCCGGCGAAAGTCTGGCAGTCTAAAAGGAATTGTTCTTGATAGGTTATCACCCCTTCGGTTTCTTCCATGTAGGGCAGTCTATCAGGGTGTATATGCCACTCCTTACCCTTGCGTCTGGCGATGTATTCTTCCCAATCTCCGATGCCTGGGCGTATAAGGGCGTTGATGGCGATTAAGTCACGGAAGTTGGCAGGTTTCTGCTCCATAACTTTCTGTGCTTGCTGGGATAGTTGGAATACACCCAACACATCACCTTGCTGCAGCATATGATAAGTTTCCTCATCGTCATAGTTGATGTTGTATAAGTCTATTTCCATACCTTCTGTTTCTTTGATGGAGTCCAGGCAGCGTTTGATGAGGGGCAGGGTTTCCAACCCCAGGATGTCAAACTTGTAGTGTCCTAAATCCTCCAGCATGTACTTATCGAAAGCAACTATTCTTTCCGTCCTGTCTGGCCCTTTGGTTTTCACGGGCAGGATGGAAGAGAGTCCGGGGTAGATGATAACACCCCCGGCGTGCTGTGATTCGTGGCTGATAACCCCTTCTAACCTTTCGATAACCTCAAATTCTACCCGAAGCTTATCCTTTATTTCCCGCAGTTGTGGGGAAAGCTCGTATGCCTCTTCCAGGGTAAGGCAGGTATCGGGGATGAGCTTGCCGATGAAGTTAATCTCAGCGGTGGGGTGCTCGAAAGCGTTCAGTACCTTGCGGCAAACTGCCTTGGGTGTCATACGTCCAAAGGAGATGATGTGCGCTACGTTTTCTACTCCGTATTTTCTTTGTAAATCCTTAAAGACGCTATCTTGATTTGAGAAGTCCACATCAAAATCTGGACTTCTTCCATCAGCCATAAACCGTTCGAATAACAGATTATATCTACTCGGTTCGATTCGGGAGATATCGATGAGGTATGCGACCTTACTACCCGCGCCACTTCCCCTACCGTCTCCCACGATAATTCCGTTCTGCCTTGCAGTAGTGACGTAATCCCGTACAATAAGGAAATATCCCGAATATTCGTTTCTATCAATAACGTCGAGTTCATGTTGCACCTCTTTCATATAGTTTGGGTTATCAATAAATCCTGTTTTAACAGCACCTTCCATGATGTGCTGTGCGAGGATGTTTCTTTCTGTTTTATCTTCAGGAAGGGAGTGGTACGTAGGTAGGTACTTGCCGGGGGTGAGTTCCGCTGTGCATTTATCAGCTACCTCCCCTGTGTTTAGCAGTGCCTGCTGCACATCGTCCTCTTCCATTCCAGTGAAGGTGGCCAACATTTCTTCTGCTGATTTGAGCCACAATTCGTTGGTTGGAAAGCGCCACCTGTTTTCGTCGGACATCTTCTTGTTAATCTGCAAAGCCAGCAACACTTCGTGAGGGAAGGCGTCGGACTCGTGGATGTAATGCACATCGTTGGTGGCAATGACTTTAATATTCAATTCCTTTGCTATCTGCATACTGCGCTGGTTGATGAGCATTTGCTCAGGAATACCGTTGGGTTGGATTTCAATGTAGAAATCTTCCCCGAAGATGTGCTGGAACTTTCTGGCCCAGTTGCGTGCTTCGTCTAACTCCCCATCAAGGATATGCTGTGCGAAGGGTGAAGCCATGCAAGCAGAACTGATGATTAAACCTTCGCTTAACTCTCTTAATATTTCCCACTTGATGCGTGCTTTGTAGTAGAAGTTATGCACGTAGGCGTATTCTTGCAGTTTGAAGAGGTTCTCCAAACCTTTGTTGTTTTTGGCTATGGCAAGTAGATGAGCGTTCTGTCCGTTACTTTCCCTCTGGTAATAGAACTCTGTTCCCAGTAGGGTTTTAATGCCATGTTTTCTACCAATCTCCTGCGCAGCGTACAAACCTGATGTGCTTCCGTGGTCGGTGATGGCGATAAAATCCTGACCCATCTCCTTAGTGTTGGCAAATAATTCTTCCAGTCTTGCACAACCGTCCAGAGGGGAATACTCGGTATGCACGTGTAGGTGTCCGAAGCGTGTCTCATTCACTTAATCAACTCCTTCTTTTAAGCAAGTCGGAGAACTTTTTCGTTTTTCTCGATGGCGTAGTCTATGGCTTCTTTGATGGTAACGATGGTGTTTTCATTCTTGCTTTCTTGCAGTTTGAGGTTCTTACCGTTGGGGCGTGTTATCCATATCTGAAAAATATTCTCCCCCTTATCGTCCTTGTCTCGATGTACGTTGCAACTCATAATTTGATGTGAGGTGTCTTTGTTGACAATCCATAGCATATTGATGTTCCTCCTTGTATTTTTTAGTGTCTTCCTTTCTCCAAAAACTTTCCGGTATAACGTCGTTATGCTGCCTTAACACATCACAAGCACAACCCAACGTGCCGCAGGTAATACAGATAGCCCCCAGACAACCATCATCTACAAAGTTATCGTGGTCAACTCTCCATTTGTGGTGGCAGCTGTTCTTCATTCATCTTCACCCCACATAAGATATGTGCGTAGTCGGCAATCTTCTGTAAATCGGATAACTTCTGGGTACGCTTGAAGCGGGCAGCGTATTTGATGATGTTGCCCAGGCAGAAATCTTCACTTAAGCCCTTGTCGATGATTAAATCCATCGGCTCCAGGGTGGTATTGCGGTAGTGTTCAGAGCCTTCAAAGTTACAGTAGACTTTGCCGATGGCACGGTAGTCGTAAAGGCTTTTTGATTCTTTAGAATCGGTGGATATTTGCATAACGCTTGCTCAACTCCTCTCTTGGTAGTGATTCCGGGTCTTCGCCTTCAAAGAAAGAAAGAAGGAAAAGATTAGATTTATAACGGAAAAGCTTAACAGCCTGAGAGGTCGCTTTACGCCCCGCATCGTCGCCATCGAAGGCGAGGACTAAATCAGCACCAGAGCCTAACAACAACCTGTATTGTCCTTCTGTGATGTGTGCCCCGAAGGTGGCTGCTGCTGGTATGCCGCACTCGTGAAAGGCCAGCACATCAGTGATACCCTCACAAACGGTGATGGTGGAAAGCTGCTGCACGTTGTCGTAGTTGTAGAGCATATTCTTTATCTCGATGTGTGCTGGCTGGTGCGACCATTTAGGGTAGTCACCACTTCTGGTGCTGCGGAAGGAAATGCCAGCTTGTACACCCTTATACATGATGGGGAAGGCAAGCCTGTTATACAGGGTGTATTTATCTTGATTACGCTTGTATAGGGTAACCTTCTCCACGAAACCAACCTGGAAAAACTTCAGCGTTTCTTCCCGGAAGTTGCGGTACTTGACCACGTTTTTAATCTCTTCCTCGATGGTGAAGGGGCTTAAGTCCTTCTTTTTCCTACCTCTCATCACCTTGATGAAGTTTTCCAATTCCTGCTTGCTGTTGTTTTTCCTGGCGGTAATTTTCATATCGCTGATATCCAGCTTCAGGATTTCAGAAAGGATGCGGGTGGCGGTGTAGAAATCTACACCTTCTAATTCCTGTACCAGGGTGAAGGCGTCACCGCCCCCACAACCTCCGGTATGGCAATACCACAACCCTTTATACTTGTTGATAACAAAAGCACTGGGGTTGTCTCCGCCGTGCAGCTTGCAGCAGGCTCTCAGTAAATCTCCGTCACTGCGCACTCTATCAAACTTGTAGTACGTGAGCAGTTTTTCCACGTCAAGATTGTCCTGGATTAAAGTAACAGCATCCATAACAGGTTGTAATCACCTCTATTCTTATGTTTGGTGTGGGTTAAATTTCTGTTTGACGGAGGATGTTCTTGTCAAACATAATGTTGATGGGGTCACAATCGGATAGACCATTACGCTGATACTTGATAAGCATCTGCTGGTTGCCATTCTGGAAACCATCCCTGGCAATTTTCTCATCGGATTTATTGATGAGAAACATCAGCTTACTGGCCAGATGCAGGATGCGGTAGGAACCACCAATGTCGCTGGCATCCGGATTCTCGTTGCCCAGGTCATTCCTGTTGGTTTGGCAGGCAGCGAAGACAGGGATTTTAAGCGTGCCGGCTATGTCTTTTAAAGTGGAGGTAAGAAAGCCCAACCTCTGGTACTCCTGCATGGACTTGAAGTCAGCCTGTGAGGAGGGGACTTTAATGTAGTCGAAGAAGAGGGCTTTAATACCAAACTGCATGACGAACTTTCTGGCCAGGGAGTTGATTTTCTCCCCTGTAAAGTGAGGCATGTAGAGGTGGTAGTAGTTGCCAAGTCCCATCTCCTCCCTGGCTTTTTTGAGTTTGGCCACTTTTTCTTCGGCGGTTCCGTTTACCGTGTCCAGCACATACATACCGGAAACAATCTCATCATGGGGAATGCCGGTAAGGTTGGCCAGTATCCTGTCTTCCTGCTCTCTTTCGCTCATTTCACTGTCCATATACAACAGCGGCAGTTGGTCTTTAATGCCCAGGTTGGTGGCCCAGTTGGTGAGTGTAACAGATTTGCCTGTTTTGCTGGGAGCGCAAACTATAATCAAATCACCGCTTTGGCCACCATTGGTAAGCCTGTCAAGCTGTGTCCATCCTACTTCCAACCCTGGAACCTGGCTGGGATGCTGTGCCCTTTCTTCCAGGACTTCCTCGGTTTTATCGCCCATCTTGTAGACTTGATTGGAGGTGGTAGAAGTGACGGAGAGGTTAGTAACCTGTTCTTCCATGTAGCTAATCAATTCGCTGGGGTTGAGTATCTCGGCCTCATCAGATAGGATAAAATCACGCACATTGTCCGAAATGTTCAGTAACATTTTGCGTGTATAGCTTTGTTTAATCTTTTCTATAAAGATACTCAGGTTATCGGGGGAGACGTTGGACTCTTCCAGGATGGTTAAGTATTCCAACCCTCCCAATTCCTCTACACTCTTCTTGGCTTTATCGTTGCTTAAGACTTCCATGACGGACATGGGAGTGGGGTTAATCTTTTTGCTGAAGAGATACATAATCGCCATGAAGAGGTACTTGTGTCCAGGCACGGAGAAGTGTTCGGCGAAGATTTCCGCTGTTTCCACATCGATGATGCGGTCACTTTCCTTCAAACAAATCGCTAAAAGATTCCTCTCCGAGCCGGGGTTGAACACCAAATCGTGAGGATTTGTTTCTATTTCTCTCGGCTGAGTCTGCGTTGTCACTACCTACCACCTCACTTATACTCTGCCATCTTTGCCTTTCTTCCTCGGCAATGCTGGCTTTTAACTGTTCAGCTTCTTGCTTTTGCTTTGTTTCTTCCATATGTCTTAAGGTATCATTGATGCAAGTGTTAACGTAACCCAGGGAGTAGATGTTAACCTTTTTTTCTTGGATGATGTGGTCTATAACGCTTATAATCTCCTCTCTGGTATAGCCACTTTGCAGCAGTGCTTTAGCTTGGGAGATGGTTTTTTTCATAATGGCTGGTGTTGCACGTCCAGCGGTGGCTTCAATGAAGTGTATAGCCACCCGGTAAGAGTCGTTTTTAACGCTCATATTAACAGGCGGTAAACGCTCTTCTTGAAAGTGGGGAGTTTGGCAATGAAGTTGTCCCTCTCCAATCCCCTGATGGCGTAGGTGATAGCTCCGCCGGAAGTTTTATAGCCCATCGTGTTTGCTATTTCCTTCAGCGTTACTTTAACCGTGTTCGCCCCGCCTGCCAAAATGATTAACGCTCCCAAAACTTTTTGCTCTACTGGTCCCAGGTTTTCGTATTGCATGTTATACCTCCTATTTTTACTGTACTTCGACAGTCTCTTGGGTAGGCGTGGCTTCATCTTCTGCTTCATCCTTGCTGCCGAAGATGTCGTTCCACTCTTCCCCGTTTACCACACGCTGAATATCTGCCGGGTCGTTGGGGGCCAGGAATTCGTCTAATTTGATGAGGTCTTCCTGGAATTTTTCTACTTCTTCTTCAGCGTCCCCATCAATATCCAGGCGGTACGAGGTATCGTCCTTGCCTGTACCTCTTCTTCGGACTTTGATGATAACATCCTTGAGGCTTTTGCCGTCCTTTTCGGCGTCGGCTTTTAAATCTCTCAAGTCCTCGAAGAAACCGATACCCTGCTCCATCAACTCTACCCTTTCTGTTTCCAGGTTATAGATATTCATGGTGAAACGCCTGCTCATGGCGTAGGCGTAGGGCTCTTTATTGGCCTTTTGTTGTTTGCGGATGGTGCAGATAGGACAACCCTTGCCGGGGCAGTTGATGCTGCGGCTGAACTTGGGTATCCAGTGCGTCCAGCGCATGAATGGTGAATCATCAAGCACCCTGATGCGAGTAACTCCTACAGGAAACTTGGTGAATTCTGCTTTCTTTGTGTTAAAATCCCAACTCATATTTGTGCCTCCTTATATTCTGTAAATAGTAAAACCCTGTTTTGCCAGGTATGCCTCCAACTCATCGCAAACCTCGTCCAGGGTTTCCTGTTCCTCTTCACTTAATTCCTTTTCATCTGGTTCGATATATCCTTCTTCATCGTCTTCCCATAGGTAAGGACAGTCTTTATCACATATTTCAAATTCATCCTCTAACATTTCTTCTACTACTTGGTCGGTGAATACTCTATCTTTCATGTCGTTGATATTCTGCCGTTCCAAGTGCAGAGATAAGAGGATGGCGTTCAGCATTGTTATGCTGTCTTCCTCACCTGACCTGGGTAGTGCTGCGTTGATGCTGTTCAGGCAGCTTTCATAGCCGTCTATAAAATCCCAGAAACAATAATTATCGTTCATGTGGTAACCTCCCCAAATAGTTTTGTAAAGTTTTGCACATCAATACCACTCACAATACGGTACGACTTTTTTGTTTCATTCACTCTACGGGCTATTTTGGGGTGCTGTAGGTTACCCATATATAAGTGTGCTGGCGTACCCCTCCCTTCTTTGTATTGCAGCCTGGCTAACTCATCAAGCGTATTAAAGTAGATAGGAGTTACATTGTATAGGTGGCGGTGATGTGTGTCGTAGTAATGGTTTTTTCCCAGACTACTCATTGAGTTTTCATGGTAAGCATCCAGTATTCTTAAATAAAACTCCACGTCTGGTACGTGGAAGAGTCCACCGTAAACAACGCTGTTTCCCCAGCGCACTCTGGTATCAGCCGGGGCTACAAAAACGCCTCTATTGCGGAAATGGCTGTACATTTTCCCTTCGGTTATACCGAAAGCGATGAACTCTAAAGGTAGGTTTAAAAACTTATACTCTGACGGATTCTGTAGTTTGTTGCTCAAGAAAATTAGGGTCTGCATCTTCTTTTCTTGTCAACTCCTCTTGCCGCTGTGCACTGTTAAGCTGTTCTTCGTAGCGTTCCAGAGACTTAAGTGTCTTATTCAATACATTCAGTTGTTCTTTGTTCTTCTTGATATACTCTTCATAAGCTGCTATTTCATCAGAGAGCATATCACGGCGTTCACGTACAGAATTGATTTGTTCTTGCAGCATAGGACTTCCCTCCTTTCTACAATAAAATATCTATAACTTTAACCGACGGGAATAAATGCCCGCCAGATGAAGCCATTTTAAAAGAGTTGCATAGGCAATATTAAGTTCTTGGCAAATAACTTGAGGTGTTTTGTTCTCATCAACATACATCTTGCGAAGCAGTTCTTCCAAGGGAAGGTTAAACAGTGTTTCTACTTCTTGCATACGGGTGGTTTTATGAGGTATTTTTTTCATGCAGTACTCCTATTGTACCATAGTTGTGGAGAAAGTACCATAGTAAATAATACTTTTTTAGAAACTTTTTATATACTCGATAACATCCTGCCTCCATTGCTCATCATAAATTATTGTTTCTATAATTTTATAACCTTTCTTAAAAATAAGGTGGTCTATTGTTTGCATATCATTCTCATCAATAGCATATCTGATTGGAAAGTTTCCTGCACTATTATACAGTTTATATTTACGTACTGTTATAGCAGGACTTTCTGCAGGGATGAGTTCACTAATGGGTATATTTAACAAAACTTTAGTAGTTGAACCTTCTGGTTCAGAAAACACCAGCATGTTAGTAGAGTTTAAATAATCAGCTTTATATTCAACCCAGTACTTGAAAAAGGTAATTTTAAATATTTCTGTATTTCTTATATCGACAACATAACCGCCTGAATTACGAAGACTTAGTAAATTATTACTATGAAAAACTTCTTTTTCAGGGTCGAGATATACCTTTTCTCCAGGTAATAGGGGGAGTTTAAACCTTTCCATTAGTTTTATTTTCTTTTTATTCTTTTGTTCTTTAATGTAGGCCGGGTCGTTTTTATTTCTTGCAAAATTCCAGCCATTTCCCTGATAACCTGAGTATCTTTTTTCATCATCAGTGTTTTCACACCAATCAAAGTTATCTGTTGTTGAGGTAAGATATTCTTCTTGCATTTCATTTGCCATGCGTCTGGCAGTGCGTTGAGCGGGATTAAATATTTCGGTTGGTTCTAAATATTCATTTCCTGTACTTTCCCATATCATGTTTTCACCCTCCTTCATCAATATTGACAATAATTTGTGAAGGAACAAGATTTTCTCTTGCTACAACTTCTATAAGGCCTTCATCAAACATATTACGGGCTATAATACCCGCTTCTTCTTTATTTTCTGCAAATACTTCATAGTAAGTAGCTTTATATATTAGTTCTACAGTGTACT
>Ga0207421_10005397_pt1 | contig 14303 bp, 14 predicted proteins | sample SodLakKL_010_SED_4_FD_187542 | JGI IMG/M metagenome (GOLD analysis project Ga0207421, IMG submission 187542) | Alkaline sediment microbial communities from Lake Tanatar, Kulunda Steppe, Russia - 8KL_010_SED (SPAdes) (version 2) | ecosystem: Environmental > Aquatic > Non-marine Saline and...
TTGTGATGTCAACTCTAAAACTCACGAGCTAGCCTCTCTGCTTACAGGATTGCCTCAAATACCTCTGGAAAAGCCACCGGATGGAAGTGATCGCGGGATCAGGTTTTTTAAAAACAATTATTACAAAATGATTCGGCAGCTGGAAGAGCTGGCAGAAGAAGAGCTTAAGGAAGAGAATCTCCGAAAAGTAGCGGAAAGGGTCAACAGTTGTACTTCTTTGTATTACGATCTTTGGGAACTTAAAAAAGAGGTACCATGCCCGGTTCCTGGTATTTTTTCCTTATTTGTTTCTGCCACCCGGTTTGCCATGTGGGGTCGGGATGAAGGCATAGCTACTCTGAAAAAATGCGTTGAGGTAGCCCGCCGAAATTTGGAAAGTGAAGAGTATCGTCAGCGGGGGGAAGTTGCCCGCATATTGTGGACTTACCTAAGTTACTATTTTGATTTTATAAATTTTTACGACTGGATGGAGGAAAAGAGAATAAGCAACATGGGCGACGTCTTACAGCTTGCCCTTCCGGAACGCCTTGATCTTACCTCCCAGGAAACTATTTTGGATGGAATGATTGAAAGCGCTTGGAATAACGTGATGACCAGGCAGATGGGAGCACCTTCCATTTCTGCCCAGTGGACCAACGATCTTGTATATGTTATCAAGGAATGGTCTATAGATGGAGCCGTTTACTGTGGACACCACTCCTGTAAACAAACTTGGAGTGTTTTTTCCATTACTCGCAACGAGGTTCTTAAGAGAACGGGAGTCCCAACCCTTGGTTTACAGGGTGACTCATGGATGCGAACCATGACTCCTATTAGCGTTATCCAGGAAGAGTTGGAACAGTTCATTAACAATGTTGTTACCAAAAAGAAAAAGCGCCGCCGGCGCAAGTAATCTTAAATAAAATATCTGAATTAATTAAAATTATGCCTGTAGAAAAAGGAGGGCATCTGCAAAAATGTATTTCGGAGGAATAGACGTGGGGTCTTTAACTGCACAAGCAGTGATCCTAAAAAACAATGAGATATACAGTTATGGAAGCATCCGTGTCAAACCCAGTCCGGTTGATTCAGCGGCGACAGTTTTGGAAGAAGCGCTCAATGATAAAGGACTTTCCCGGGAAGATTTAACTTTTTGTGTTAGCACCGGGTATGGGCGGGAGCAGGTTCAAAAAGAAGGTTTGTCAGGAGAGAATATGAGTGAAATATCCTGCCATGGAAAGGGAGCGCACTGGGCTTCCCCCCGAGCGCGAACGGTAATAGATATAGGGGGGCAAGATGCCAAAGTTATTAAAGTTGATAGCGAGGGGGAACTGGTTAATTTTGTGATGAACGACAAATGTGCAGCAGGCACTGGCAGATTTTTGGATGTGATGAGTAAAACGCTGGGGATTTCAGTAGAAGAAATTGGGGAGCTTTCCAGCAAGGCACAACAAACCATCGAAATGAGCAGCCGCTGTAGCATTTTTTGTGAAACTGAGGTCCACCACTATTTGCAGAGGGGTGCTACCATGGCGGACTTGGCTGCAGGAATTAATCATGCCATGGCTGACCGGGTTATGGCGCTGGTCAGGCGGGTTGGACTGGAAAAGGAAGTGACTATGACCGGAGGAGTTGCTAAAAACGTTGCAGTCCGCAAGGAAATGGAAAAATTAATGAATGCACGCTTGGTTAGCTACAAGATAGATACTCAAATTGCGGGAGCATTAGGCGCAGCCCTTTTTGCCCGGAAATTTGGGGAGGTGAAGTCTTAATGATAACACTGGGAGTAGATGTGGGAAGCTTGTTTACCAAGGGAGTGCTTTTACAGGGCGATGATATGCTTGCTTCTTTAGTATGGGAGACTACAGGAAACATTTCCCGGGAGATGGATGAATTTATAGAGAAAATTGCTGAAGCAGGCAAGATTTCCCGCTCCGGCATTGAAGTTTGTGTGAGCACCGGAACGGGGGATGACCTGGTTCAGGAAGCTGATTTTACAGAGGATGAAGTAGCCTGCCTGGCAATGGCTACACGTGTGCTAATTCCGGATGTAGAGTTGACAGTTGATATCGGAGGACAGAGTATCACCAATATACTTAGCGACCCTGATGGTGAAGTATTGAACTTTATGCACAATGATAAATGCGCTTCTGGTTCCGGCAGGTTTATTGAAGTTATTAGCGATGCACTGGGAGTTGAAATGAGTAACATTGATGCCACGGTGAATAAGGCAGCCAAAAAAATACCGGTAAGTACTCAGTGTGCGGTTTTTGCAGAAAGCGAGATAGTTTCTTACGTGAATGAAGGGGAGTCAGTTCCGGATATAATCACCGGTGTTTGCGAAGCTGTGGCTAGAATAGTTGTTTCCCAGACATTGCGGTTGGGTGCAGTTAATAAATTCACTGTAACCGGCGGGGTAGCTCGTATTCAAGGGGTTACCGGGGTTCTTGATGAACGTATTCCTGGCGAGTTCATTGCCTTTCCCATAGATCCCGAATTGGCAGGGGCTTATGGGGCTGCGCTGCTTGCTCAGATGGAGGAATAACATGACACTTTTTAAGGACACGATCGATAATATAAAACCTATCCTGGAAGAAGCAAAGAATAAAGGGGATGTAAGGGGGTATGGCAGGAATCATGGTGCCATTTGGCCGGAAGGCCGTTCCCTGGTTCTGCAAGAGGATACTGCCATGGAATTGGGAAGCGAAAAGGGTTCGCTATTTATGATCGCCTGGGGAGAGAAAGGAAGCTTGCCTTCTCCGGGGCATTTGAGTTTGCTGGGGCCGGATTTACGCGAGAGTGAAGGTGATCAGCTTCCCCTGGGCCTGATTGTTCTGGTTAGTGGTGAATTTACCGATGATTATAAAACTTACCAGGATGTTCTGGATGTGGTTTTTGATTCCCGCCTGGAAGGAGTTTCGGTGCGTGTATGGCCGGAACGTCAAAGAGTTTGGTGCCGCGTTAGCCACAAAGCTTTGGATAATAATTTTAGTTTGCAAAGCTTAGGAAATGCCTTAATGGAAAACTTGGCTGGCCAGGAGTTTGTAGAGGAAGCTGAGGTTATTTTAGTTTCTGACAGAGATTACTTAGAGAGGTTAGCGCCTCTTTCCGGCAGAGTAAAAAACATATTAGATGCACTAACGAAAATGTATGAAGAGATGGATTTTGATTGTGATAATTGTGATTACCAGGAAATATGTGAAGAGGTGGAAAACTTGAAAAAAATCAGGGAGAATCTGCGCAAGGAGAAAGAGGGCGCATGAAAGGGATCATAGCTGTATGCGGTAAAGGAGGAGTAGGGAAGACCACCATTTCTGCTCTATTGTGCAGGCTGGTTTTGGAAAAAGAAGGCATACGGGGGTTGGCCATAGATGCCGACCCCGGCGGAGGGCTATCGCAAGCTTTGGCTTTGCCGGTGAAGAAAAGCGTTAATGATTTACGTGGTCAAATTATAACCTCTGCCGGCGAGGAAAAAGGAAACCGGGCTACTCTGGCCGCTTCTATAGATTATCAACTCTGGGAATCTTTAACGGAATATCGCAATCTTGCTTTTTTGTCAGTGGGTAGGCCTGAAGAAGAAGGATGTTACTGTCAAGTAAATTCTCTTTTGCGGGAAGCCATCCACCTGCTTGCAGAACAGTTTGATGTAGTGATAATTGATGCAGAAGCAGGTATTGAACAGGTTAACCGGAGGGTGATAGATTACATTGATCAATTAATCCTTGTTTCCGATCTCTCGGTAAAAGGAGTGCGAGTAGCTGAATCTATAAGGGAAGTGGCTGTTCGCAATTTGAAAATAAATCAAGTCCAGCTTCTTTTAAATAGAGTAAGTCGTTCAAGGGAAGGGAAGAACGTAGAAAAAATAGCAGGTTTAAGCGATTTGCCGGTATTGGGGTGGCTTCCTGAAGATGAGGCAGTTTTCGATTTTGATTTTAATGAGCATTCATTTCTTCAATTTCCAGATACTCCGGTAATGCAGACCATACGCTCCCTATTTTAAACTTTACCTTTTCACAAATGATGTGTTTTGGTATAAAATAGATGATAGTAAATTTATGAAGAAAGGGTGATAACTAATGGGTGAAATAAAGGAAATTAATCAAGGTAATTTTGAAGAGGAGGTTCTTAATTCTGACAAGCCTGTTTTGGTGGATTTTTGGGCTCCATGGTGTGGCCCCTGCAACATGGTGGCTAAAACTTTGGACGAATTGGCTGCAGATTATGGCGACAAGCTCAAAATTGTTAAAATTAATGTAGACGATAATAATGATTTGGCATCAAGCTACGAAGTCATGAGTATTCCTACTCTCAAGTTATTTAAAAACGGGGAAGAAGTTGAGAGTATCATGGGTGCCCAGCCCAAGAATTCTATTGCTTCTCAAGTGGATAAACATCTCTAATTTGATCTGTTGTTCCCTTGTAGGTTCAATTTGTAGGGGAATTCAGTTTAGTCAATTTTTGCAGGGATTTGTTTATTTATGAAGAATTATTCATAAAGGCAATAAATTGAGAGTATTTTGTGCTAAAAGTTTTGCTTTGTTAAGAAATGTTTTTACTATACACCGAATAGTTAATAGACTAAGAGCTATTCATCTTGGTTATTTATCTTGAATGATTAATTTTTAACAAAGAAATTAATGGGGAGGGTATTTTTAATGGCTTATGGTTACATGGGGAAAGTATTGGAAGTGAATTTAAGCGAAAATAAGATAGATAGTTATTCACTTCCGGACAAAACGTTGGAATTATATGTGGGCAATAAAGGTTTGGGAGCCAGGCTTCTTTATGACCTGGTTCCTCCTGGAATTGACCCGCTGGGAGGGGAGAATGCGCTTATAGTAACTACTGCTCCTCTTACTGGAACCGGGGCTCCTAGCAGCAATCGTTTTAATGTGACTACCAAGTCTCCTTTAACAGGTGCCATAGTAGATTCTAACTGTGGAGGCAATTTTGGGATTCATTTAAAAAGAGCAGGGTATGATGCTTTGATTGTTAGAGGAAAAGCGGATGATCCTGTTTACCTTGACATTTCTGATGAAGGAGTCCAAATAAAAGATGCCCGGGATTTGTGGGGCCTGGACACGGAAAAAACCCAGGAACAACTTCCAGATAAGACTGGTAAAATGGTGATTGGACCGGCTGGTGAGAATCTGGTCAAGTTTGCATGTATTGTCAGCGAGGAGAGAGTAGCGGGCAGATCGGGTGTAGGCACGGTTATGGGAAGCAAAAACCTGAAAGCAGTTTCAGCAGGTGGAAATAAAAAGCCTGCCATATATAATGAGGAGCTTTTCAAAGAGGCTTGTAAGGAGTGGAGGGATCAGTTACGTTCGCACCCTGCAACCAGTGAGGAGCTGCCTCAGTATGGAACTTCCATTTTTATTAACCGAACCAGTGCCACTCATACACTCCCCACTCGTAACTTTAAATACGGTCAATTCAAAGATGCAGATAAAATTAGTGGCGAAACTTTGGCGGAAGAATACTTGGTAAAAAATATCGGATGCTATGGATGTCCCATGAGATGTGGTCGACAGGTGAAAGTAGACGAAAAGCCGGTCAAGGGGCCCGAGTATGAAACTCTGGGTATGCTTGGCTCGAACTTAATGATATCTGATTTGCAAGCTATTAATGAGTGGAATCGCCAGGCAGACCTCCTTGGCCTGGATACAATATCGCTTGGAAATGCCCTCGGTTTTGTAATGGAAGCCGGTGAAGACGGATTTATCAAAACTGATCTTGCTTTTGGTCGCAGTGACAATATCTCCCAGGCTATTGAAGACATAGCCTTAAGGCGTGGACTCGGTGATGACATGGCAGAAGGAGTGGCTCATTTGGCTCAGAAATACGGTGGAGAAGATTATGCTATGCACTCCAAAGGTTTGGAATTAGCTGCTTATGAGCCCCGGACTGCGGTTGGACAAGGATTAGGTTATGCAGTCGCCAATCGTGGTGGATGTCACCTGGGAGCAGGCTATGTAGTATTTTTGGAGTCAAATGGCCCTATTACTGTAGATCCCTATACTACCAAAGGGAAGCCTGGCCTTGCTGTTTTTAATCAGACAGTACTGGAAGCCATAAGCACTCTTGGCAGCTGTAACTTCACTAATTATGCAGTATTTCCCGAATTTCTATTAAAGATGTACAATCGTTCCCGGTTGGTTTCCAAGGTAGTTAACAATTCCCTTATGCTTGGTGGCAATCAATTTGGTAAATTTATGTATTCACCTAAAGGAGCAGTCCTACCTAAAAAAGTTTTCCACCACCCCTTCCCTCATATCAAGGCTCATTCCCATTGCACCGGAAACGAAATGAGTCCGGAGGATTTCCTGAAGCTGGGGCAGAGAGTTTTCAATATGTGCCGTCTGTTTAATGCGCGGGAAGGTTTCTCTAGAAGAGATGATACTTTGCCCAGGAGGCTAACTAACGAACTCCAAAGGCAGGAGGAGCCTCGCTCTCGGGTCCCGCTAGATGAGATGCTGCCTACTTTTTACCGGTTGCGGGGATGGGATCAAAATGGAATTCCCACTGAACGGACGCTGCGTAAATTGGGAATTGAAAAATAAATTAATTGTCTTCAAGAAAGGTGAGCTTTAATTTGGTCCTGGTAAAATTATATGCTACACTTAGGGGTTTTACAGGCGAAAAAGAAATAAGTATGAAAGCTGACACGGTAGAAGATGTATTTAGCTCACTTGTCTCCAGTTATGGGGAAGATTTTCAAAAGAAATTGGAGAGTGCTACTGTCCTGGTAAACGGGCAAAATATTGCTCATTTAAAGGGAAGAAAAACCCGCCTGCAGGACGGAGATACCGTTTCTTTGTTTCCACCTTTAGGAGGAGGCTAGGGTGGGATGTTTGGCTTGTAAAGAAGTTAAGTGTTCCACCCTGGCCTGCTACCCAAGATAATCAAGCACCTTGTTGAAATCGGGATATAAAAGTATGATGTTGTAATGGTATTTATGTTTAGTATAGTAAATATTAATTGATAGATAGTAATAAAATAATATTTGTTGATAGGTTGGTTAGTTATGGATTTGGAAGCTATACAGGAATTTATGGAAACAACTTTCATGCCTGGAGCCTGGAGCTTTTTTTTAGGGCTTTTAATTATTTTTGTATTTATAGCTTTCAAAGGTGTTTTATCAAAGTTAGTGTATTTGCTGGCGCTTATACTTTTCCCCAGATCCAGGCCCCAGATCAGCGAAAGCATATTTCCTGCATTTGCCAGCCCCCTGCGTTCTTTTTTCATTTTCTTAGGAATTTTTCTGGCTTTAAGATACTTGCCGGAGTTAACTGAATCCCAGGAAATTTTGCTAACTTCAGTTTTTCGCACTATTATTGTCATCTTAGTGGGTTGGGGCTTCTATAACCTGAGCGGAGAATCATCCCATTTTTTGAGCAATCTTAAACAAAAATTTAATTTAAACATGGATGATATTGTTGTAACATTTATTTCCAAAGTCTTGCGTTTCATCGTTATAGTATTGGTTTTTACTATAATTGCCAGAGAATGGGGATTTGATATATCCGGGGTTATTGCAGGGTTGGGTTTGGGAGGTTTGGCCATCGCTCTGGCAGCTCAAAATGCTATTTCTAATTTATTCGGGGGAATTATCATTATTACCGAGAGGCCTTTTACTATAGGGGATTGGATAGCTACCCCCAACGTAGAAGGAGTAGTAGAAGATATCTCTTTTAGAAGCACCCGAGTTAGAACTTTTGCCAAGGGACTGGTAACCATTCCCAATGCATTGCTTGCTAGTGAGGCAATAACTAACTGGTCCGAAATGGGCAAAAGAAGGATTACTTTTAACTTGGGAGTTACCTATACTACACCGCGGCAAAAGATTGAATCTTGTATTAAAAAGATTGAGAAGATGCTTGAAGACCACCCTGATGTAGATAATGAATTAATATTTGTCCGTTTCGCTGGTTTTAATGACAGCAGCCTGGACATTTTTCTTTATTTTTTCACCAAAAGTGTCAAGTGGGATGAACACTTGAAAGCCAAGCAAAATATAAACTTTAAAATAATGGAGATACTGGAGGAAGAAGGAGTTTCTGTGGCATTCCCCAGCAGAAGCATTTATTTTGAAAATCCCATGCCTCAAGAATAACCCCACAGTTTCTAGCTTATTTTTTCTAGTTTATTTTGATGTAATGTTTAAGGATATTTTCTTTCTGATGAATAACTGCCGTATCACTGATGGAATCATGCCAACTCTTTTTTTGAGGATGCAAGCCCACCCAAAGGTAGCCAAGATGCAGGCCTCCTAATTGGGAAATAAAACGACCAAAAACTTCTCTAAATAGAAGGGTGCTGAAGTCAAGAGGGTGGCCATCTGTGCGGATGACTTCAATGCCGGTGATCATTTTGCCAATAGTTTGCCTCCACTTTCTGGTCATGAGTAGAAAATATAAAGATGCAGTTATGCCTGCCAGGCTCAACCCCAGGCCAAGCCATTCAATACCTGGTGTAACAAGGTTGGCGGGAATAGGCCCCCAGGCAACCAGGAGGTTTACAATGGAAATTATTACAATCAAATCAATAATATAGGCGATTAACCTCACCTTGAAACCAGCAGGAAGAAACAATCCCCGCTTAATTTCATTATCAATGTTACTTTCCATGGTTTTTTATCCTTTCTGCCAAAACTAAAATTTATTTATAAATCCATGTAATTGTTTAGTTTTTCCACAGGTACATGGGCCTGGGATGATGGTACTCCTGGTAAATTATCTCTTCCAGGTTTTCTGGTCCGCTCAATCCGGCATTAATCCTGTTCAAAAGCATTTCAAATGTTGATGGGGGTTCAGTGTAATAATGAAGAACTTCAGGGTCACTGGTATCGGCTAAAACTGCTGCTTCTTCAATTGCATCATCCATCGTGCCCACTGCATCAATCAGTTCGTTCTCTTCTGCTTGAGGCCCGGTATAAATTCTACCATCGGCCAGTTCTTTCAATTCATCTCTTTCCATTTCTCGCTGCTCCAAAATGGAATCAATTAAGAAAGAAAAACTTTCATCTATTACTTCTTGCATAATTTCTCTTTCCTCATCTTTTACCTCCCGGAGAGGGTTCAGCATATCCTTATATTCGCCACTTTGGAAAGTTTCGCTTTCTATACCCCATTCTTCGGCCAACTGGTGAACATTTATTGTTGTCATATAGACTCCTAAGGCTCCTGTGAGGGCATGGCGATTGGCCATGATTTTGTCGGCAGTAGCGGAAATAAGGTAAGCCCCCGATGCAGCGACTTCATCCATGTAAACTAGAAGAGGTTTTTCATACTTTTCTTTCAAGTTTACTATTTCATTAAAAATGTAGTCGCATTTGTGAACGGCGCCACCGGGAGAATTAACTCTCAAGATTATGCCCTCAATGTCATCACTGGCGAAAGCTGATTCCATTTTATCCGTGAAGTTTTCTTGAGTGTCCACATCGCCCAGGTAGGGGCTATCAGGAGCCGATATAATCATCCCTTCCAGGTCAATAAGAGCAAGGCTATCTCCTGTTCCCGGTTGATATACTTTCCGAGCCCATTTCTCATCTTCCACCCCTATACCAAGGCATGCATAAGGATTTAGAGCCAGTGAAATAAATAACACTAAAAATATGGCCAGAGCGCCCCATCTTTTTCGGTTCATGATTTCCTCCCTCCTGGATATAAATCCATAAAAAAACTATATAGACAGAGCAATGTTGAGAGCATTATTGCCGTCCAATAAAGTCTACATGTTGCGATTTAGAGCTTTTTTTAAGTGTGTGTAAAGCCTCGGTGGGTTCGATTTATTTTATTTTCTTCCACCAGCTTACCCAAGTGTTTGATGATCATGGTTTTTTCCATTAACCGGTACATACCTTGAGGTTCCGGGAAACTACCGTATATGATGGCCTCTTCTACAATTTCTTCCAGGTTCTTTTCTTCATGCAGTAACTCCCACAGCATATTTTCTCTTTCGTAGATTTTTTCCAGGTACTTATCCAGCTTTTCATCAACTTCTTCTTTTCCTTCTATGATGCCTTTATGGCTGGAAATAGCTGTTTCATAATCTAACGATTTTATGCGATGAATAGAGCTGATAAGATCAGTAATGTTAGAATCCAGGCATCCGTACCAGGGCCCAAAGGAGCTCAAATCGATGTCGGAAAGGAATACCAGTTTCATTTTAGGAATATAAAAACAGCAATGACCGGCAGAATGTCCCGGAGTGTGAATTACCTCCAGTTTAACATTGCCCAGGTTGAACATTTTGCCATCTTCAAATTCCATATCTACTCGTGAATTTCTGAGGCTGAACATATCTTCCAGAAAAACATCCATTTCTTTTTCTACTTCAGAATCGGTAACATCGTAAAGTTCTTTTAGTTTTTCTGTTGATCTGATTGCCGGTGCATCAAATTGATGTGCGCATATTGTTGCTGATGGAAATAGATAGTTTCCTGCAATATGATCTTCATGCCCGTGGGAATTGAGGAGAATGTTAATCTTTTTTTCCTGAGCGATTTCATTGACAACTTCTGGACCTGTTCCTGTATCAACAAGCAGTACCTGGTCATCTTCAATTAGAAGGGAATTTGAATAAGGGTATTTTCCCGAATTCATCCCCTCAACAAAATACACTTTGTCTCTAACTTCTTCCAAATTCATAAACAGACCTCGCTTTTTCAAATAAATATTTAACTTTCAGCCGGCTCTTTGGCTACCAGTGCCCCTACCGGGCATACTTCAGCACAAATTTTACAACCGGTGCAATTTGTTTCGGCAAGGCTAATGTCTTGAAAAGTTGTAACACTTCTGTTCAGGCCGCGCCTGGCAAATCCAAAACATCCAGCCTGCGCTTTTTCTCTATCTGCCCATACGCATCTGCCACAAAGTACGCATTTGTTACGATCTAATGTAAGATGTTCGCTGCTGTCATCTATTTCCTGTTCTCTTTCCAGGGCAGGTAAGCGTTCCAACTTTAACTTCATGCCTCTTTGCTTGGCCATGTTAATTAGCTCACAGCTTTTGCGAGCCGGGCACTTGCCGCAGTTTATTTTGTGATCTGAGAGCAAAAGCTCGAACGCTGACTTAACCAGCCGGTCTACTGCCGGAGTTCTGGTTTGCACTTTCATACCTTCTTTTACAGGCAAAGTGCAGGAAGTTACCGGCTCCGAATAACCTTCCACTTCTACAAAACACAAGCGACAGCTTGCAGCGGGACGTTCCTGCTCTTTAACTGCACAAAGGTTTGGAATGTAAATATCGTTTTCTAACGCCACCCACAAAAGCTTTTCACCTTCGGTGGCGGTAATTTCCTGGTTATCAATGGTTAGTTTAATTTCGCTCATTTAATTATCCTTCCTTTTCTGTCAGTAATTCAACCGGAGATAATTTTACTACTGCATCGTAATCAGGCGGACAAGTTTTCCTGCAGTTATCGCATTTTACGCATTTATCCTGGTCAATAGCTTTGAGCCCGTCTTCTCTTGTATATACTGCTTCGGTAGGACAAGTTCCCACACATACATTGCATAGTTTGCTGCATTTGGAAGGCTCAATATAAAAAGCAATGAGATCCTTGCACATTAGCGAGGGACATCGTTTTTCTTTTATATGAGCTTCATATTCATCCCAGAAATACTTCAGGGTTGTTAGCACCGGATTGGGGGCAGTGCCACCCAAGTTACAAAGAGAGCCTGCTTTTACATCTTCGCCAAGCTCTTTAAGAGTTTGCAGGTCTTCTTCTTTGCCTTCTCCTTTAGTAATGCGGGTCAGTATATCCAGCATATGTTTGGTTCCCAGCCGGCAAAATGTGCACTTGCCACATGATTCTTGCTGGGTAAATTCCAGAAAATAGCGGGCGACTGAAACCATGCAATCATCTTCATTGAGCACCACCAGGCCTCCTGATCCCATTATGGCTCCTGCTTCCGTAAGAGAGTCAAAATCAATGGGAATATCCAGGGCCGATTCGGGAAGGCATCCACCAGAAGGACCACCGATTTGGGCTGCCTTGAATTCTTTTTCAAGGGGAATACCTTCTCCCACATCAAAAATCAGCTCTCGCAATGTAGTTCCCATGGGAACTTCTACCAGGCCGGTATTGTTAATTTTACCCACCAGGGAAAAAACTGCTGTGCCTGGGCTATCTTGGTTGCCCGTTTCAAGGAACCATTCAATCCCCCGATTTATAATATGAGGAACAAAGGCAAAAGTTTTCACGTTGTTTAAGAGAGTGGGTTTGCCCCGGAATCCGCTGGTGGCCAGGCGAGGAGGACGACTTTGCGGCATTCCCGTTTCTCCCTCCATGGACTGAACCAGAGCGGATGATTCGCCGCATACAAAAGCTCCTGACCCCTGAAAAATTTCAATTTCCAGACTAAAACTGCTATCTAATATAGACTCTCCCAGCAGTCCTTTTTCGCGGGCTTGCCTTAATGCCTCATTTACTTGCTTTACTGCATGAGGGTATTCTGCACGTATATAGAAATATCCTTTGTTTGCACCTGTAGTATAGGCTGCGATAGCCATTCCCTCGATTACCAGATGGGGGTTAGATTCCAGCAAGCCGCGATCCATAAATGCGCCGGGATCTCCTTCATCCCCATTGCAGATTACATACTTTTCTTCTGACTGTGCTTTTTGGGTAGATTCCCATTTTATCCCGGCGGGGAAACCAGCCCCTCCGCGGCCACGCAAATTTGCTTCTTTTATGGTTTCCAGGATGTTTTCTGGGTTTTGCTCAAGTGCGGTAGCTAAGGCCGAATAACCGCCACGGGCAATGTATTGCTCTATACTGGTAGGATCTATAAAACCGCATTGTTCCAGAATGATTTTTTGCTCATAAACACCTCGCGGGAAATCTTCAAAAGTAGGGAACACATCATTAGGTTCCAGGGCGACCATCATATATTCATAGCATGGATCATCGTTAACTAAAAAGTCTTCTACCAATCGTTCTACAAGATCCTTATCCAGGTTACCATAACCGAAAGGAGCATATCCAGGTTTATAGATTATAGCTAGTGGTTCTGCATAACAATGCCCCATACATCCTACTTCCATTATTGTAGCATCAATGTCTTTTTCTTTAATTTTGTCTTCAAATGACTGCTTAACATCAAAAGCTCCTGCAGCTATCCCGCAGGTAGCTGCACCAACTTGAATTACAGTTTTATTTTCAAGCTCAGATATTTTCTCAGTTGCTTCCTTTTGAAGGTGACTATATTTTTCAGTAGTGGATACGTTACTCATTTTTTTGGGCACCTTCCTTTTCCTGTTCAACCTGGCTTTCTCCCGAGTTCTCATAATTATTATCCCCGCTTCCAGGTGATAATTCGTTTAGGATGCCATCTACTCGAGTTGGGGTGACGTAACCTTCAACTTCATCATTACGGACTATTACAGGGGCCATCGTGCAGCACCCTACACAGGCTACTCTATCCAGGCTGAATTTCCGGTCGGAGGTAGTTTCTCCTTCATTTATATCCAGGCGTCTTTCAAAAGACTCCATAGTCACTTCGCCGCCTACCATATAGCAGGCAGTGCCCATGCATACTTTGATTTCGTTTTCACCGGGAGGATTAAGGCGGAACTGGTTATAAAACGTTGCCAATCCGTACACATCTACTGCTGGAATATCCAGGTGCTCGGCAATCTTTTCCATGGCCACTCCCGCTATAAATCCTACTTTTTCCTGCACATTTTGCAAGATGGGTACAAGGTTTTCCCGGTCTTGATTATAACTTTCCAGAATATTGCTTACTTCCTCCACAATAGTGTTTTTTTCTTCTTGCGTAAGTTCCAACTCTACCTCTCCTTAAACATTATGTTTTTTAATAATACAACTATCGCCAATATTTTATTCGCCACAAAATTATCTTCTACCTGCTCAATTGTACATTACTTGATCATTTTCTTCAACACGTTTAAATGAGTAATCAAAAAAGAAACGCATGAACCACACCCGGGACGCGGGGACAGGTCCCTTGTCCCACTTTTGATCTCTTCTTCTTCTTCTTCTTCTTCTTCTTCTTCTTCCTGTAGAGAACTAAATTCTTTCTCTTCCTCCGGGTGTTTTAGCTTCCTCCCCCTCGACGGGGGAGGATTGAGGAGGGGGTGTTTTTTTCTTTGTTCCCCAGGGCTGTTAATTTCATCCCCCAGAGGATTTAAGCTCTTTCCTCCCCCTCGATGGGGGAGGATTTAGGTGGGGGTGTTTTTTTTCTTTGCTCCATCGCCGGGGGTGGGTCGGCGCAGCGACCAGACCGTTGCGCGGGCCATAGGTGCGACTCATCGCGACGGCCTCCGCGGACTTCCCGTCCAAACTGACATCGTGTC
>Ga0207421_10005399_pt1 | contig 14299 bp, 14 predicted proteins | sample SodLakKL_010_SED_4_FD_187542 | JGI IMG/M metagenome (GOLD analysis project Ga0207421, IMG submission 187542) | Alkaline sediment microbial communities from Lake Tanatar, Kulunda Steppe, Russia - 8KL_010_SED (SPAdes) (version 2) | ecosystem: Environmental > Aquatic > Non-marine Saline and...
CAAAGATTCATAAAATTTGCTATGGTGGTTGCTCTGATAGCATTTCTCACTGGAGGATTAATATGAATGTGCTTGATTACATACTCGACAAAAAAGATGAAAAAACACTTCATATGGGTCTTATAGATCCTGACGAACAAAGCCCTAAAGAGTCAGGTAGATTGGCTCGAGCTCTTGATGATGTTGGATCAGATGCTATAATGGTTGGTGGCTCGACAGGAATCACTCAAGAAAATCTAGATAAAACGGTAAAAGAGATGAAAAATGTAACTGATCTACCTATAATACATTTTCCAACTGAAGCTGGAGCTATCTCGTCACATGTAGATGCCATATATTTCATGAGTATGCTCAACTCAAAAGATCTTAACAAGGTTATTGGGGAGCAAGTTGTAGGGGCTCCTCACATCAAAAAATTAGGTATCCAGCCCCTTCCCATGGGATACGTGGTAGTGGAACCGGGTATGACCGTTGGAGAAGTTGGAAAAGCTGATCCGATTCCCCGTGATGATCCACAAAGAGCTGTTAGTTTTGGATTGGCTGCCCAGTATTTAGGCATGAAATTGTTCTATTTAGAAGCTGGATCCGGCGCTCCTGAGCCAGTGCCTCTTGAAATGATAAAAGCCTGCAAGAAAAATCTTGATATCCCCTTGATAGTTGGAGGAGGAATAAGAGAACCTGAACAAGCTAGAAAGATATCACAAGCGGGAGCTGATGTGATCGTAACGGGAACTGTACTTGAAGAAGCTTCAAACCTAAATCTTAAACTCAAAAAGCTGATAGAAGCCTTGAAAGATATTTAAATATGGAAAATACTGTCTTGGTATCGGAAAGAGGGTTAAGATCTCTCCTGTACCGTTTACCCAGTCTTAAAATTCAAATTCCTTTAATCGCGATACTCTCTCTTCTCTATGTTTTTCCTTTCCCTCTTGATGATATTTGGACGTATATAATCATAATCAATATAGTTTTCATCCCAACTCTAATCTCATTTTTCATGCTCCCATATTTGAGATCCTACAAAGTTCGGATGAATCTTAGACAGTCAGGCTGCATAGCGCTGATATCTTTATTGTCTAGTGTCATTCTTTATTGGATGTTGATCTCTCTAGGCCACTCTTTTGAGGTTTCTCTCATCATATCTCTCGCGTTTCCGGTCTCTATTAGATTTATAGCGATAACTGGAGCCTTTCAATATGATATAAAAAAGTCTTTGTTTCCTAGTCTTATTCAATCATTCCTACCGTTACCATTTTTTCAGATATTTTATCAAATAGATATTTGGAATATTTCAGCATATCTGATTACACTTTTGGTAGGTTTAGGACTCATCTTAATTTTGATACCATTCATCAACAAACCTTTCGAAAAAGATTTTGGGACTCCCACTCTAAAAGTCGTCAATCTGATCATCAAAACTATTCTCGGAGAAGGGAAAAGAGAATTAGAAGAATTCTTCGGAAATCACTCGGTCTTAGGCGATATCGACTATACGATTTATTCATTTAGGACCAAGGAAGAAAATCAGTATAAGGCTTTGTTCGTGATCCCTGGGCTTCATCCTGGTCCATTAAGAGGACTTGGAGGGTCTAGATTATCTAATATATTATCTGAGGAGTTAAAGGATTATGGAGATATCTTTACCTTTCATGCACCTTCCACTCACACCTTAAATCCTGTTAGAGAAGATGACTGTAGAAAACTTCCAGAATCTATAATAAAAGATTTGAAAGGGTTAAATTATTCAGACAGAGCGAGTAGATTTATCAGAAAAGATCAAGATGGTATTGTCGGAGTTCAGAAGTTTGGAGATAGTGTTTTTACAAATCTTTCTCTTTATCCAAAGACGGCGGAAGATGTACATGCTTCCGTCGGAAAGATAATATCTTTGATTGGAGAAAATAAGGGCTTTTCTGAAGTGGGTGTTGTAGATTCTCATAACTCTGGGGAAAGAAGAGTGAGTAGCGTATTTTATCCTACCAAGAGAACTAAAAGGATAATTAATCTCGCTGATAAGATCTTCAATGAGGCTAAGGGATTAGAGATGAATAACCTTAAAATGGGAGCATCTTCTCGAGGAGGATATGATGATGTTGGTATCGCGCTAGAGGGGATCAAGGTAGCGGTCTTAGAAGTAAGCGAGCAGAGAAGTGCACAGATACTGATAGATGCTAACAATATGAGAAAGGGATTAAGAGGAAAAATACAGGATGGTATAGAAGATTTAGTCGACATCTCAGAGGTACACACTACGGATACTCATGAAGTAAATACGCTGTTGCACAGTCACCAACCATTAGGATCAAAGATATCATCTGATAGGTTGATCGAAGATATTAGAGAACTTATAGAGGAGGCCATAAATGATTTAGAACCGGTAGAAGTAGATGTCAAGACCAATACCCTTGAAGATATGGAGTTGATGGGACCTTTAAATACGGGTAGATTGAATGCTGTTTCCGAAACAATTGCTAGCACAATCCCATATGCTTTAATATTGACATTTTCCTTTCAACTCCTACTAACTCTCTTTATTTTCTCGGTTGTTTGGTGAAAACAGTTATATATTTTATCTAATTCTTTTTGGAGCGAAGATTTTAGCCCGGTGGTGTAGCGGTCAATCATATGGGCCTTTGGAGCCTGTGACGACGGTTCGAATCCGTCCCGGGCTATCTATAAATTATCTTTCAAAGAGGGTTTCGAGATGGATTCAAATGAAGAACCATGGTATGAAGATGAGGAATTCTGGAAAGACTCTCCATTCAATATAGATGAGATAGAGAGAGCTCCTAAGGAAATCGATAAAATCGAAACTCTAGCGGATCTAGATCCGGATATGAAAATACTTGATCTTTGCTGTGGCGTGGGGAGACATTCTATCGAGCTAGCAAAAAAAGGTTATGATGTAACCGGGGTAGATTTAACAGAACATTATATAGAAAAAGCTAGAAAGAAAGCAGAGAAGGAAGAGCTTGATATCAAATTCATAAGGAATGATATGAGGAACTTCAAGAGAAAAGAGAATTTTGATGTAATCTTAAACTTATTCACTTCTTTTGGTTTCTTTGAAGATGAGGAGGAAAACATCAAGGTTCTAGAGAATATCTATAAATCTTTGAGATCCGAGGGTAAGTTTGTTTTAGACGTTATGGGCAAGGAGATATTAGCACGTATATTCAAGAAGAGAGATTGGTCTGAGACTGATACAGGGGTCAAATTGGAGGAAAGAAACGTCAAAAAAGATTGGTCTTGGATGAAAACCAGGAGAATACTGATTACGGATGAAGATAGAAAGGAGTACAATATCTCTCATTGGGTCTATTCCGCTAAAGAATTGAAAGATATGTTGAAACATGTTGGATTTTCCTCGATAGGAGTTTATGGTAATTATGACGGTGAACCTTACGACGAAGAGGCGGATAGATTGGTCGTAGTAGCCCAAAAGTGATAAGATTAGGAGTAATATATATCATATGTTTTCTTATTAAATTACTTTATATTTAGATAATTATATGATTTTATTTTCCTTCAAGTCTAAAATAAAATACTTATTTTCATTAATGCTAAATCAATAAACTAAAATTCGAATTCATGATTTTTCAATAATAACAAAAAATCATTATTACAAATCATATTTAAAAATTTATTGCATTCTGTAACTAGTTAATTAATAAAATAATTAACCAATTTATGATTATTTATTTTTTTTCAAAACCATTATTTACTTAATAATTTAAATAAATTAGTAAATACATTAATACCTAATATTTTAAAGATTTTTAGAGAAACATGATAATGCAATAAAAATGCAAAACAACCAAAAAATCGAAAGCATCGATAGTTTAGTATTTTTCGGCCTTACAATGTACCCTCTCTAAAGCAAAAAAGGGCAACTCTCGACTTCTTTCTTTTTAGATCGATCGGAATTCACAACACTTAAATATAGGGAAAGAAGGATGTCGGAAAACATAACTAATGCGACGTAATACTTATATATAAGATAAGAAGAGGTCGGAATTTATAATAGATTTTACGTCAGAAATTTTTACCCTTTTCTAGGTAAGGGATAGTAAATTATTCAATAAATATATTATTAATATAATCTTATTACGGTTATTCTTAAATTGAGCAAAACCTTGATTTACAATAAATTTAAAATAATTTAGACAATTGATTTTATAACAAAAAATTAAATAACAACATTAAACTTATTTATGCATAATAATGACAAAACAATGATTTTTGATTGACATTAATTAATTATGCGATTTGAAAAAGAAGTGAAATTATTACATAAATCCCATAACAAATTTTATTGAAATAAAAAATAATATTCTATAAAATCTAAATCAACTTAGCTTTTATATTTTCATCTTCAATCTTCACTAAACCTAAGTTATCATCCGCTGCAGGTCCCGGATTCATGTATACCGTACTTTCTTTTTCCATTATACCTCTATCTTCATGAACGTGGCCGCTTAGAACAAGTTTTGGTCTATTTTCTTCAACAACAGGAAGGAGCTTCTTACTCCCTATGTGTTTATTACCAGAAGCTTTGTCTAGTATTCCATACGGAGGTTGATGAAACACGAATACATCGATGCCTTTCGATCTATCTTCAAAAGCATCTACTTTCTCCTGAGAATAATTAGAGCCTGAAAGACCGATAAAACTAAGTCCTCTTCTTTCAACTTTCTTTAGTTCGATATATTCCCCTCCTATCTCTTCATAAGCATGCATAATGTTTTCAGGATCACAGTTACCTATCACTCCTAAAACATCATCAGTTGGTATCTTATCTAAGATATCTACGGCTTCTTCCTGCTTTCCGAAATGAGTTATATCTCCACATAGGACTGAAAAATCGGGATCATACTTGTGGAATGCAGCGTTGATCTTGTTTAGAGACTTTTTAGATCCATGGATGTCGGAAATTACTAGGAACTTTGGAGACATGGTATCACTCTTAAAAAGAATATACTTTTATAATTCCTTTCCTTTGCCTGAACCGATTAAACTTGACAGGCATACTCAAAGAAAATAGTGTAGTCGTAGATGATGAGAAGGAAGGTAACCAAATCTATAACAAGGGTTATTTTGGAAAGCCTCTCTCTGATGGAGGCGTTGAGTTAGATTTCTATGAAGGTCTCTACCTGATGGAGGCAGACCGGTTGGATATCGTCGATGAAAACGGTAATGATTTAGAAAGAGAACATATAATCGAAAAGATATCAGAAGAGGACTTCCATAGAGAATATCTTCCCTATAAAGATATGAGAATGAGAGGTTATGTATTGAAAAAAGCATCTGATCCAGCTACGTTCAGAGTCTTTCCTAGAGGTGGCGGACCTAATAAAACTCCTTCAAAATATTGGTTGTTCGCCTATAGGGAAAGAGACAACTTCGATATAAACGATATTTTGCATAATCACGATCAGGTCTCGAATCTAAAAAAAACGATGTTGATCGCTCTAGTCGACGAAGAAGGAGATGTTACTTATTATATTTTCTCGACAATCGACTTAAAAGGTGACATCGAAGAGTATAGTCTAAATAAGCTGAACGGTATTTTGTATGGTGACGGAACCATAATAAAAAGAGGTTATGAGGACCTCTATGAAGGTAATTTCTATGGATTTGAAGAAGAAGGCACTCTAAGATTATCAATCTACGAAACCCTGTATCTCGTTGAATTGGATATACTTAAAGTTAGGGACATCGATACTGAAGAAGTTTTAAACAAGGAAGATTTAAAGTCTTTGTATGAAGAAAATAGAGGAGGATTTCAGACTGAATATAAAGTTTATAAGGATCTTAGAGACCGTGGATTGATTCCAAAGACCGGTTTTAAATATGGCGCACCTTTCAGAGCCTATTCGGCAGACCCAGATGAAAAACACGCAGAATATATAGTTCAACCTTTAGAAAGGAACTATGAATGCCAATGGTATCAAGTTAGTAGAGCGGTGAGAGTAGCCCACAGTGTTAGAAAAGATTTCTTATATGCTAGAGTTAAAAATGATGAGGTAGATTATCTTAAAATAAAAAGAGAGACTCCTTAGTTTTGCCTACGTCTTTTCAATTCTTCACATATCTTCTTAAGTAATTCCTGTTTACTACCTTTTTGCTTGGGGATTATGATCCTACCGTTTCTTTTGTACCAGGTTGATGGATGATGTTGATGCTTTTCTACTCTATTAGGGATGTCCCATGAATCTAATATATCTCCGATCTCTTCGATATCAGGAGAATTGACAGCGAGTTTTTTAGGGACTCGCCTACTTTCAGCTCTAGAGAGTTGTTTATCAAAATACTCGGGAAAAATAATCCAAGTTTTCCTTTCTCTCCCGGCCATCCTCAATCCTCTACAAGCACAGCGTTGATGACTCCATCTTGACCGGGCCTAGAGGTGATTTTAGCTTTACCATCTTCCGTTTCTATTAGGGCCCCTTTTGTCAAGATATTCCGCTGAACGTAGTTCGGGTTCGCCGGATTTTCGACTACATTGTTAATCTCTACCTGCTTGACATTACCTTCCTTGTCGGAAAGATTGACCTTTTCCGCTCCTACAACACGGGCTTTGTGATTTCCACCGCGAGACCTAACAGTTTTTATCTTTTCTTCACCTAGTACAGGAAATTCATAATCGCTACTTATCTCGAATTTTCTCTTTTTTCGATGGTAAATTCTTTTACCGCCTGTAAGCTTACGTTTTGATTTACCTTGCCAGTGAGTCATCGTAAATCCTCAACTGTTGTGAGTTACTAAATCTTATATAAGCTTTGCCTTTGACCTTACCTATAGTCTTCAAATGATGAAGAAGATAGGATCAGACCTGATATGAAAACTGAAAAACCGAACCCAAAAAGCAATCCCGTAAAGGTTCTAAAAGCATTAAAACTCTCGTAGTCTGAAACCAATTGTATGCTCCCATCCAAAATCAAAGGGAGTGCTAAGACAGCTCCGACGATGATCAAGAAGATCGTCTTCTTGGTCTCCGACATCTCAGTATCCAAATTCATAGTATCTAAAAGTATATCCTTAAGATCTCTAGCACCTCTAACAAAACTCATAAATAGGAATCCTAAACTGAATCCAACGAAGATACCGACGTCTCTTGCGCAGACTGGCATCTGATTTCCATTCAATGTATAAGAGCGTTCATGCTGTTGGTGACAGTTTAGGTCGCTGAAAAGATATACCGCATGATGATAATAAGATAGGTCCTGCCATTCATGGCTATGAACTATCCTATTAGCGGCTCCGTTCAATCCTTCAACAGTACCTGGTTCGAGAGTCAAAGGAGCTATAAAAAGACTCACAGTATAGAATAGAACTATGATGAATATAACGAAGACAACTTTGTTTACTCGTCCGGATAGGTATTTTAAACTGATATCAACCATCTTACATAGCCTCTATGATTTCATCCTTTTTAACGCTCATCTGGTCCCCAGATTTCATATCTTTTAAGGCTACCTCCTCATTTTCGACCTCTTCTTCCCCTATAATTATTGAATACTTGAAACCGGCCTTATCAGCGAACCCGAGAGCTTTGCCGATGTTTCTATCCTTCAGGTCTATATCTGCTTTAAAATGATTTTCTCGAAGTTGGGATAGGACTTCATAAGAATATGGTATAGACTCATTTCCGAGAGGGATAACATAAAATCCTTTTCTCTCTTTTTCAGAAAGTTTATTTTCCTTCTCCAGTGCGAGATGTAATCTGTCAAAACCTATAGCGAATCCTTTAGAGGAAACCTCGATACCGAATATATCTCCAAGATTGTAATCTCCTCCTCCGCATATCTGCTTTTGAGCACCAAGTTTTTCCGCATCGATCTCAAATACCACTCCAGAATAATAATCAAGCCCTCTTACCGTCCTGAGATCGATCACGTAATCGTCTTTTTCTATACCGTAATAAGAGAGATGATTCATGACGTCCTTAAGGTATTGATAAGAAGAGGATTCCCTGACAAAGGAAGAGACTTCTTCGAAAGGCTGATCCAATAATTTAAAGAATTCTTCATCTATATTATACTTTTCAAGGATATCGTCCGTTTCTTCTTTATCGAGCATGTGGTATATCTCTTCTCTATCCTCATGGGATAATTCGAACTCTTTCAAATAATCTTCAAGTATCTGTAAATTCGAGATCCTCATGGTGAAATCTTCGAGGCCTGCGTCTTCTATACATCTGTAAGCTAGGGCTATATTTTCAGCGTCTGCTCTAGCGGTATCGGCTCCTATCAACTCTGTTCCAAAATGCCAGAACTCTCTGTATCTTCCGGACTGTGGTCTCTCGTATCTAAAAGCTGGACCAAAGTAAAACAGCTTCATGGGTTTAGGCTCTCCTCTCAAATTTTCCGAATACATCCTCATGACAGATGCTGTAAATTCAGGTCTTAAAGCCAATTCTCTGCCGCCCTTGTCCTCGAAGGAATAGATCTCTTCCACGATAGATGGTCCTGATTTTTCTAGGAAAAGTTCAGTGTGTTCAAAAGTAGGGGTTAAAATCTCTCGATATCCGAAATGCTCAGCTTTTTTCCTTAAAAGATCCTCTAATCTCTTCCTAGATTCCATCTCATCAGGCTCGAAGTCTCTTGTGCCACGTGGTCTTTCTATCATAGTTTTACCTATGATGATATGTTATATAAGTCTTTTAAGAAAATCATACAAAAGATTCTTAACTCTTTGAAATAATGCCAAAATATGAAGGATGAAATGTCACCTAGAGACGGGATAAAATTTCTTCCACATTTTCCTACCGTATTGGTCGGAACGGGAACTGGTAACGAATCAAATCTTATCACAGCAGCGATGGTACATGTTTTTTCCATTGATCCTCCCATGATAGGAGTCGGTATATCCCCAAAAAGACATTCTTTTAAATTGTTAGAGAACCATGGTGAATTTACAGTCAATGTTCCTACTAAGGATATGCTTGAAAAAGTAAAAGACTGTGGAAGCGCTTCCGGTAAAGATGTAGATAAATTTGAGGAGTTCGATCTAACTAGAGAACAAGGTGGAAAGACTGTCGTGCCAAGTGTTCGGGAATGTCCATTAGTTTTTGAATGTGAACTTGAAAAAAGAATAGAAACCGGAGATCATCACTGGTTCATCGGTAAAGTAATGAGTGCTATGAAGTCTAAGGATTTTAAAAGATCTGAAACCGTAATTTATTGGGGTGGAGAATTCAGAACTCCTGGAGAACTATTAGAGTGAAAGCAATATTTATTCCTTGATTCATAATCTTTCCATAAATTTTATCTGTGATAATTAGTAATTTCACTCAGGATAGATGTAGGTGCCCGTTTTTTGATCTAAAGCGTCTAAAAGATTTTCAGGATTTGTGATTAGTGCCTTTTCACCACCTTTTTCGAGAAAATTTATTGAAGCTTCTATTTTTGGTCCCATACTCCCTGGTGGAAATTGTCCTTCTTCTAGATACTTTTTAGCCTCTTTGATATTCATCGATTCAATAGCTTTCTGATCATCTTTGTTGAAGTTGAGATAGGCATGTTCTACGTTAGTGAGCATTATAAAAAAATCTTCATCTATATCATTTGCTAAAACAGCACTAGCTCTATCTTTATCTATAACACCTTCAACACCGATCAAATTACCGTTTTGGTTCAACACTGGAACACCGCCCCCTCCTGCCGAGATAACTATATAGCTCTCCTCACCACTAAAAACTAAATCTTCTATAATTTTAGATTCAACGATACTCTGAGGTTTTGGGGATGGTACAACTCTTCTGTATTCTCCTCTAGCCGTTTTTTTGATATTCCAATCTTTCTCTTTTTTTATCTTTTCGGCTTCTTCTTCAGAATAAGTCGGACCGATAAATTTGCTTGGTTCATCAAAAGCTGGATCGTCCTCGCCTACTTCTACTTGGGTGATTATACTCGATATATTTCTTTCCATACCATTCTCTTTAAGTTTGTTTTTCAATGTTTGTTGGAACATGTATCCTATCTGTCCTTGCGATTGAGCTCCACATATATCTAAAGGCATAGGGGGGACGGAATCTGCTGCTATCTCGTTTTGAAGTAATATGTCTCCAACCTGAGGACCATTACCGTGAGTCAAAACAAGATCATATCCCTGTTTTATCATTTCTGCCAATTTGTCACAAGTCTTTTCCATCATCTCAAATTGTTGTTTAGCTGTACCCTCATCTTCGGGTTTGACTAAAGTATTTCCGCCTAAAGCGACCAAAGCTGTTTTCATAGATATCCTTATCCTTTCTAATTAATGGGTTAACCCAATTCCAGTTGTGATATATAAATTTTGAGAAAAAATTGTTGGTTATTATATATTTTTAATATTTGTAACTTCAAATACAGAAAGAATTAACAACTTGGCCTCATATTCAGAAATGATAGCATGGAACTAAAGACTTTAGAGAACAAATATGAACAGCTGGATTATAGGGTAAAAATAATCTCTCCTGAGTTCACCTGCTTATGTCCTGGGAAACCTGATCAACCGGATTTTGCTACTATCTCCATCACTTACATTCCAGATGAATATGTGATAGAGTTAAAATCCTTGAAATATTACTTGGTCAGTTATAGGAACAAAGAGATATATCATGAAACGGCCACTAACAAAATAATGGAAGATCTGGTGGAAAAGCTCGAACCAAGGTATATGAAAGTAAGAGGTGATTGGAATATTAGAGGCGGCATTACGACTATCGTCGAAACCGAACATAAAAAAGAAGGATGGGACAAGGACCCTGCAGACATAGAGATAAAATCTACTGATCATACCTCAACAAGTTGATAACAAGATTTTAGATTATATCTAGTTGTTGAAGGGAAAGTTTCCTTGAAAATTCAATAGTCAAATAGAGTAGGTCTTAGAGAAAAAATATAAAATCTTACTTTTTAATAGAATTTTTAAAAGATTAAAAGGAAGGGGTTTTGTCTTTCAATAGTTAGGGAGCGTAATTTTCTAGCTTGTCATCAAGAGGTTGTTTTTCTTGTTTCTTGTTATCATCTACGTATTTTATCGCCTCAAGGACTGGTGGTTGGTTAATTTCCTTTTCACTTGTCTGTTCAGCATCGGAAACGGTTTGGGAAAGACCCATCGCATCTAGGCCTATCTCGTCAAAGAACTCTTGGATATAGTCCATCTTTAGTTTTTCTACTAGTCTATAAAGCATCTTATCTGCCATCTCAAAAGCATCTTTTGGACTTTCATCACTGTGCACTAGAGTCTTATCGTTTTCAAAAACTGTAGTTGCATTGCTTAAATCAGATATTCTTTCCAATGCAGATTCAGCTTTTTTGTATCTCTCTGCTTCTGCTGAGAATGGCATCACCGCATAGGTAACGACCATTTTTCCGTTTCTCTTCGCGAGGTCCGCTATCACTTTTGAGGCGCCTGATCCAGTGCCTCCTCCCATTCCGGCTACAATAACAACCATGTCAGCATCATCGATAGTTTTCAATATCTGGCCTTCACTCTGTTCGGCTGCTCTTTTTCCTATTTTAGGATCACCTTTTGCACCATTACCGTCTGTTAGTTCTTTACCTATGAGCATCTGCCTATCTGCATTCAATTCATCTAAAACTCTCTCGTCGGTATTGATTGCTACGGTTTTTACACTATCCATTTCCTTTTCGGCAATGTACTCTACCGTGTTGCATCCACATCCACCAACACCAACTACGTAGAGGTTTGACTTATACAGAAGTGAATCCAAGATCTCCTCTGCCGTATCACTCACAAACTTTTCCTCAGATTTGGGGTATTCGGGGCTTTTCTCCTCCATTTAATATCCTCCGATATTCTAGGTTCGAATGAACGTCCTACAACAACAGGGGGCTATCTTTTCATGTATTCATTTTCTTTCTCTGCCATCCTTTTAAATGATTCGACTTTACTGCTCAACTCTCCTACTGTGTCATACTGACTTTTCAATTTCTGTATATCCTCTTTCAATAGCCCCTCTCTAACTAGTTCATGTATCGCGTCCTGCCAATCGTTGTAATGTCCCATGTTTATAAGATACTGGATATTATTTTTAATCTGTTTAGGCAATGTGATATTCTCTGGTATCTCTTTCTGACCTATTGGAGGATTATATCTCTTGATGAAATCAAGAGCCGCCTTTCTCAGGAATTCTGATCGGTTACTGAAGTCATTTCTAGCTATGAATGAATCTATAACTTCTAAATCCTCGTCAGCCACTCGCAGCGAAATTTTCTTTTCCATATTTTCAAACACCTTTGTTTGTCTTACCTATGTGACTTAATGTATGACTTGTTTCCCCTTAGTGTAGGACAAAAAAGTAAAAGAAGTTAAAGTATATAAATATTTTCATCATATGATAATTGACGGCTCCTACTCTTGAATAGATAATTTAGTAATACATTAAATTTTTTGTCCTACAAAATATGTTAAGTTTTCTTTTGTTTAATAGGAATTCTGGAGGCAAATGCATCTTTTTGATTACTAGGCTAAAAGCTTGAAGAAAGGTACCGGTCTGACACAAGATGTCTTATCATAACTTGGTTAACTTTGAAACCAAAAATCTTATTTTCTCGGACTAAGTAGGCCTCCATAGAGTTCGATGGATCGGGACCTCGTACAGACGAATGTCAGACGAGAAGGTAGGAAGGCTGCCCAATAAATCATCAGGAAAACTAATGATAAGGACCAAAAATATTAAGTCTAAGGTCAAATCATGGGTTTTCCCAAAGAAATAATAAATTTGAGCAGGACCCGTTGTACCTAAATCACACTAAAATTCGGCGGTCGTTAAAAAGGATTATCTAAATTAGTACCTCCTTAATATTCCCCCAGCAATTCCAACTGCCATCGTAGCTTAGTTCGGCAGAGCGGCTGACTTGTAATCAGCAGGTCGAGGGTTCAAATCCCTCCGATGGCTTCTTCTTTTTTATATATTTTTCAACCAATTCTAAAATATGGAATTTCCTTAGTGCTTCTTAATCCAACCCCTCGATACTTTCTTGCCAGTTTTTCTTCTACAGGGTATCATTAACTATTCTCCTAAATAATCTATCAGCCAATAATAAAACATATATATACTAAATTTACCTTTTAAATTAGAGGAGGGGGAACAGATATGATCATATTATCAGACGAAGATTATACGGAAGAGGGTTTATTTAAGTCTCTTGACGTTTGCTATGCTCAGTTACGGTGACTTAGAATTACTATCTGCCTGGCAGAGTTTTAGCTTAGCTGGTGCTATAGAAGAGGAAATTTTCCCTAGAACATTTTGTTTTCTCGCTTGTTTCACAAGCCTCCATCAGCTTAGTTGCACTACTATTCATCGCGGGCGCTTACAAGATGTATCAAGGGTGCACGCAAAAAAAGTCAAAATAGGATGAATATCAATTATCTCTGGCTTCTTAGGCAGTTTTGTATTCGGCGGAATTATAGGATACCTCTCTCCTGGTATAACAGACATGGGTGGATCTTTCTCTTTGAAGATAAATTCAGCACTGTTAGGTGCGATTACGGGAATACTTCTGATGGGTGGTTTACTACTGTTGGTATAAGAGTTAGCTAAAGAGAAACACCAAAAATACCTCCTGTTGATAATGGGATTTTATATCCTCATGAGAATCGGAGTTAGTTTGCAACTTAGAAATGTCCCTGTAGAAAATGAAACGGAGATGTTTACCACATTGATTAGATATTCTGGTATTGCTATGGGATTTGAATCTATTTTTAGTTTCGCATTCGCTGGAATATACTTTGTAGTAAAGGGTAATTATATAACTGAAAAATCCTGGAAGTTGGGTTTTGATGGAGAGCTAAAAGAATTTAAAAATGAAAAGAGGGGACTACAAGAAAAACAACAAGGGCAACAAACTACTCAAAAACCACCATCAACACAGAAAACACTGAGAGAAAAGTTGGAGGAACTCAAAGAGATGAAAGAAGATGGTCTAATCACTGAAGAGGAGTTCGAGAGAAAAAAAAGATACTAGACAATTATTGAACGAGAGATTGATGTCTTCTCTTTGATCAATTACTGTTGAAGAGTTTTTTGAACCGTAATGATGATGGACCTGTCTGAATCAAAGATTCTAACTTATCATTTATTATTAATAAATGGATCCAAAAGAATGCATATGCTTTCTTTTTTACCGCTAAAAATCAGAGATTTTATAGTAGACCCAGCGGGACGAACATATCGTTAACGATATGTGAGCGTGAGGAACTTGTTCCTCACAGTTTTCAAATCCCGCGGTGCACTGAGCGGATGCGAAGTGGACCCAGCGGGATTTGAACCCGCGGCCTTCAC
>Ga0207421_10005400_pt1 | contig 14299 bp, 12 predicted proteins | sample SodLakKL_010_SED_4_FD_187542 | JGI IMG/M metagenome (GOLD analysis project Ga0207421, IMG submission 187542) | Alkaline sediment microbial communities from Lake Tanatar, Kulunda Steppe, Russia - 8KL_010_SED (SPAdes) (version 2) | ecosystem: Environmental > Aquatic > Non-marine Saline and...
CTGACCCGTTACGAAAAGAATCATACCTGCTAAGAGGCTCCCGATAAACAGATCCAATTCAATTCTATTGATAGCGATTTGACGCTTACGATCAAAGATGAGTTCCTCCTGCCTGTCCTCAGCAGCTGTCCGATACGGGCACCTTTGCAGCGGACACGTCAGGGGAAGGGTGACAGCATCTGCATGCTGAGAAAAGTTCTCTCACTGAATGAACAATTATGAGATTGCAGGGAGGGGAAAAACATGGTATATATCAAGAAGATGCTCTCTGCTGCAGGGGAAGATAAAGAGTCGGCGGCAGAACGCATATATCAGGAGGAGAGAAAAACAGTGAACACACTTATCGCATATGCGAGCAAAAAGGGCTTTACCTATGAATGTGCTGCAGCTTTACAGCAGCAGATTAACGGGAAAGCTGATCTGCTTGATCTGGCTGCTGTCCGCAAACCGGATATTTCAGGATATAACGGCGTGATTATCGGCGGAAGCATCCGGGCATCCCGCTTAAACAGGACAGTGAAGCGGTTTTGTGAAATGTATGCAGAAGAGCTTGCAGATAAACAGGCAATTGGATTGTTCCTTTGCGGCCTGGAGAAAGAAAAAATGCAGGAATATTTACACCGTGAATTTCCGCAGCTGCTAACCGAAAAAGCTGCTGCTGTCAGCTGGCTGGGGGGTAGGATGGATCTTTCCCAGTACAATGCACTGACCAGATGGTTCCTCAAGCGGATAATGCAGGAAAAGGATCAGGAAATAAAAGAACTGATTGAAGTAAAACCGCCTGGAGAGGCAGAAGAGTTTCTCAGAAAGTATCATGAAGTATTAAACTCCAGGAAAGCATGATGTCAGGTGCTTGCCTGGTTGAAATGTCCTTGTGCATGAGTTACTGGTCATCACTGACGGAACTTCAGCATAATTACACATAACCAGTTTCAGCTGCTTTGCGTAAAGTGCAGAACAGCTGAAACTGTATCAGGAAAAAAACGGGTATATTATATGTCAGTCCACACGTTTGAATTCAACACGCTGGTACTGGCCTTCTACAAATCCTAAAAGGTACGGATAGGTAAGTGCCTGGGTGACCATATCACCCGGGTCAGGTTTGATTTCCCGGTATTCGACCACAAGATGTGACTCTGTTTCATAGACAGCGGGAACTTCAACTGAATATCCTCCCGTCGGCCTTGTGCCCAGTGCGATGATGATAATCGTGTGTTCGCTCAAATCGATATCAAATAGTTCCGGCGGGGTCCTTTGGGTAAACATAATTCTCCATATCGGCCACATGGAGGAACCTTCAGTTGCCCAGGCAAATATGCCGGCGTGAGAAACTCCGTAAATACCCCTATCGATCAGATGGAAGGTACGTGCTTCCTTCGTTTCTTCAGCTTCTTCAACAGGAGGCTGATCAATTTCCCAGCTGGGAATTTCCCGTTCTTCAGAAAATAATGTCCCTGCTCCCATAACGATGCAGAGCATGATAGTAAGTAGTGCGGTTTTCATGCTGGTTAAACACTCATTGAGAAAGCCGTGTTACACAATTGCACACGAAAAAACAAAAAAGCCGAGCTTATAAAAAGCCCGGCTTGTATGATTACAAATTCAGATATGCTATTTCTGCATACGTTCCTTGAATTTTACAATCTGGTCTTTCAGCCGCTTAGGCAGTTTATCTCCTGCCTTGCCGACGAAGCTGTCCAGGTCATCAAACTCGGAGATGAAGGCATCTTTGTCAACATAAAGGATATCTTCCAGATCCTTTGTGTCCATATCGAGTCCTTCAATATCCAGGTCTTTCACCTGGGGCATCATGCCGAGGGGTGTTTCGATGGCATCTACTTTCCCTTCAACACGATCACACATCCATTTCAGAATCCGGCTGTTTTCACCAAATCCAGGCCAGATGAATTTTCCTTCATCGTTTTTCCTGAACCAGTTAACATAAAAGATTTTTGGTGCTTTTTCACCGAGCTTGTCACCCATTTCAAACCAGTGCTGCCAGTATTCTCCAATGTTGTATCCGCAGAAAGGCAGCATGGCCATAGGATCTCTTCTCAGTTTCACCTTAATATCCAGAGCAGCTGCAGTCGGTTCGGAAGCAGCTGAAGCACCCATGAATACTCCGTGGTCCCAATCCATTGCTTCATGGACCAGCGGCATTACCTGTGACCGGCGCCCTCCGAAGATAAATATATCGATGGGCACTCCCTTAGGATCTTCCCAGTCTTCACAGATAATAGGGCACTGTGCTGCAGGTGTGGTGAACCGGGCATTCGGATGGGCTCCGTTCCTTCCGGTATCCGGGGTCCAGTCTTCTCCCTTCCAGTCGATACCGTGATCGATATCTACCTTCATGTCTTCCCACCAGATATCACCATCGTCAGTAAGCACGCAGTTTGTAAAAATGGAATTTTTTGTAATAGTATCCATAGCCATGGGATTTGTTTTGTAGTTTGTCCCGGGGGCTACACCGAAGAATCCTGCTTCCGGATTAATTGCCCGAAGCGTGCCGTCAGGACCGATTTTCATCCATGCAATATCATCACCAACACATTCAGCCTTCCAGCCCGGCACTGTCGGAATGAGCATTGCCAGGTTTGTCTTTCCGCAGGCACTGGGGAACGCTGCTGCAATATGGAACTGTTTTCCTTCGGGATTGGTAAGCCTGAGGATGAGCATATGTTCGGCCATCCATCCTTCCCGTCTCGCCATAGCACTTGCAATTCTCAGCGCAAGGCATTTTTTCCCAAGAAGGGCATTTCCGCCGTAACCGGATCCGTAGGACCAGATCAGGTTTTCTTCAGGGAAGTGGGCAATGTATTTCTGCTCAATGGGAGCACAGGGCCATTCACCGTTATCTGATTCACCCGGTCCAAGGGGTTTCCCCACTGAATGAAGACAGGGAATGTATTCTCCGTCTTCTCCAAGTACATCAAGGACTTCCTGGCCGACACGGGTCATGATGTGCATGTTTACGACAACGTATGGACTGTCAGTAATTTCTATCCCGGTTTTTGCAATGGGGGAACCAATTGGTCCCATGGAAAAGGGGATTACATACATAGTCCTGCCGCGCATGCAGCCGTCATAGAGCTTTTTCATTGTTTCTTTCAGCTCATCAGGATCAATCCAGTTATTGGTTGGTCCGGCATCTTCCTTCTTCCGTGTTGCGATGTAAGTTCTGTCTTCCACACGTGCAACATCAGAAGGATGCGAGCGGAAAAGAAAACTGTTCGGCCGCTTCTCATCATTCAAGCGGATGGCTAGACCTTCTTCAACCATCAAGTTCATGAGACGGTCGTATTCTTCTGTTGTTCCGTCACACCATTCCACTTTGTCAGGCTTACACATTGCCTGAATTTCCTCTACCCAAGAGAGGAGTTTTTTGTGTTTTGTTGTAGACAAAGGCTTCTCCTTAATTTATTAGTTTTTTTGTAAGTTAATTATATTTATGTCCCTCGGAATAACAAGCATTTTCTGCATGAACTGCTCTGTATCCCTTGGAACGGTTACCGCATGCTCTGTTTCAATAAAAGAAACATTTCGGCTGCATATAACTTAATGGAAGTTACGCTAGTTTCTTGGGTGGGAAGGGGTGTAAAAACAAGCTCACCATGCAGTGCTCCTGTTTTTCACTCCCGTTCAGAGATAACCTATAGGAAACCATGAGTTCAGTCAAGAGGGAATAATACATAAGTATTATGCGTTATGGAGCTACGATATATTTTTTTATTGGGCAGGCTTGGAACAGGGAATATTGGGGATATATTTCAAAGAAAAAATGATCACCCGTTCACCAGTATGCGTACTCAGATCAGTATGCAGGCTTTCCACTGGTACTTTGAGAATATCGGAAATTAATACATCAAGCAGGGGCCTGCCTTTCTCCAGTAATGCATGGCGCATTCGTTTAATCAGTTCCCTCCCGTCCAGGGGATCGCTTGAATCAGCTAACTGTTTTTCAGCTTTTGTCAGCACCCCCTTAAGGCGGACAATAACTAAATCTTCAACGATAAATGTTTTTGTCTCCAGCGGTCCCCTGCCCATGTATTCTTTTTCAAATCTGGTTACCGCTTCACTGATTTCTGCTTCCAGTACACCCTTCGGAGAGGAAAGTACTTCTTTTCCCTGTGGTTTCATACAGCACAGTATACTTGATAACACTGTTTTTGAGCAATATACTGAAGCAAAGCTTAAACTGTGAGACTGCTCTTGGGAAAGAAAGACAGAACATTAATGCCGCGGAGTTGCTATGCCTTCTCATATAACACATGTCCTTTTCGGCCGCGATTCACTGCTGCGGATTCCATCTGCACCAAGCTGCAGCACCTGGTTTGATCTCGGCTGCCAGGGTCCTGATATGTTTCTGCACAATCAGCGGAGAAAGCCTTCTTCAGTCCTTTGGGGGAGGAGCCTTCACCGGGAAAATTACGGAGTGTTTGCAGGAGGCATGGAGAGCGTATTAGCTTCGAAGGGACTGAACTGGGATTCTCCCGAAGGACAATACGTGCTTGGGTTTGCTGCGCATGCGCTGCTGGACCGGATAACGCATCCCTACATTTATGCCTGGTCAGCTTCAAAAGGTACCAGCTGGAGGGGGGCGCATCCGTTCCTGGAACGGATTATTGATGTGGAAATGTGTGTACTGAAAACCGGCTGTCATCCTTTTGCCTACCCCTTTTTCCGGAAAGTGCATCTGGGAGAACATCCTCCTCATTCGCTGGTTTCACTGTTAAGTGAATCCGTAAAACTCCATTTCCCCAGTAAATACACTGCCCATGCAGAGCTTCGGATAGAAAATGCCTATAAGGATACCATGGGGCTGTTTGCATTAACTGATCTCTGGAATGAATCAGCAATAGAAAAGGAGCTGCAGAAAAGAAGCCCTGAACGCAGGAAACGGCTGCTTACCCTTTTCCATCCCCCGGAAGTGCCTGAAGGTCTTGATGTGCTTAACAGGGATCATCGAACATGGTGTGATCCCTGGGAGACGGAGCTGCTGAGGAAGGAAAGCTTTCTGGAGCTCTACGAAAAGGCAGTGCAGGAATGCTCTGCCCTTTTTGCCAAAATTATTTCCTGTGAACCCTCAGATGAGGGAAGGATCAAAGCACTGATCGGAAATGAAAACCTGAACGGGTCCAGGGGGAAGGAACATGCAGGAGCAGTCCGTTGTGACGGACTGCCCCTGGAAGAGGTTTTTACTCAGATGTATTCCCTGTTCTTTTAGCAGTCAGGAAATTCTGTTTTCCTGCCATCGTGCAACGTTGGAAAGCACCGTATCCGGGTCTGCATAGCTGTCGCAAAGCAGTTTGTGATACATTCCTTCCTCTATGCTTCTTATCCGGTCGCGGGTGTGCTGTTTTGCATATGCTTCTGCCTGTCTTTCCTGGAAAAAGTATTCCCCCAATAAAGGAAGGATATCCGTGCTCCCGCTTCCCTCATCAAACTGTTCCTTGCCTCGCCAGACAATTTCACTGGGAAGGAGATCTTCAAAGGCTTTCCTTAATATCCACTTCTCAATTCGGCTGCTGTCTCTGGTTTCTTTCAGCTTAAGCCTGGTAGGGATTTCCTGTCCTAATGCAATCATTTCCAAATCCAGGAAAGGCACCCTGCCTTCAATGGAGTGAGCCATAGTAAGCCGGTCCACCCGCTGGAGGTTGATATTGTGCAGAGAACAGACGCTCCGGTAGAGTTCATCATGAAGGGGCATGGAGCTGTCAAAATCCTTGTAATAGGTATAACCTCCGAACAGTTCATCTGCGCCCTCACCCGTGAGAATAACTTTTACATACTCCGACGCAAGCCGTGAAACGAAAAAGCAGGGAATGGCACTTCTGACTAAATCCTGATCAAAGGACTCCAGGTAGTATAATATTTCCGGTAAATGTTCCTTTATTATATCCGGAGTGATAAGGTATTCATGGTGGATGCTCCCAATATGGTCAGCAACTGTTCTTGCAGCTTCCAGATCCCGGCTGCCTTCTGTGCCTACTGAAAAAGTGTGCAGTTCCCCAAGCCGCTGCTTAGCTGCGGCTGCAATGATGCTGCTGTCCAGTCCTCCGGAAAGGAACGCGCCCAGGGGCACATCGCTCATTAAACGTTTTTCAATAGCCCCTTCCAGAGTGCTCCGTATTTTAGTGCAGGCCTGCTGTTCTGTCATTTCCATGTTCTCTTCCCGTTTAGGAATTGCACAGTACTTCTGAAAACCGAGGGAACTGTGAAAGAACGTTCCGGGAGGGAATTCCTGTACATCGGCAGCTTTTCCGGCAAGGGCTTTCAGCTCAGAAGCAAACACCTTCTTCCCTCCTGATGTCCCGTGATAAAGCGGTTTGATACCCACGGGATCCCGGGCAAGGAAAAGCTCATTCCCGTCGGATATGGCAAGGGAGAACATGCCGTCCAGCGGTTTTACCGCATTAATGTGCATATTCTCGTAGAGGTGCACCGGAACTTCGCTGTCGCTTGAAGTGCGGAACTGATGACCTCCCCTCGATAAGTCAGCTTTCAATGCAGCAAAGTTGTATATTTCCCCGTTTGCTACAATCCCGAACTGATCATCTTCAGAGAAAATCGGCTGTTGTCCCCCCGCTGGATCCATTATGGCAAGCCTTCGATGTCCAAGGCCTCCCTGTTCCCAGCTGACCGAACCGCTTCCGTCTGGACCGCGGTGGATAAGTGAATCTGATACCTGCTGGAGAAGTTTTTCATCCTGTCCCCCCCAAATTGCTGTAATGCCGCACATATACATATGCCTCCTGTTCCTGGCTCTTTGCTGTGATCATGCCAGGAGAACTAAAGGCTGGTAATTGGGTAAAAGAACACCTTTTTGCCCGTTTAAAGATTCTGCAGTAAATCAGCGGCGGCAGTAAACAATACTTTAAGCGAGTTATTCCCTCAGGCAGCGGATGTATCAAAGAGCGGGTTTTTCTTAGTATATAGAAAACGCAAGGGATGCTCAACCCTGCAAATCACGGGGAGAAGGAAGCCTGCTCTGCACATGAGAAAAGGGAGAATCGGGTAACTGCAGAGTTGAAACTTGTAAACAGGCCGGTTTCTGATACAATGACCCATGGAAAGGAAACAGGCAAGCATATTTCCCGGCAATGAAATATCTGACATTCTCGAGGATACAGATACACGGGTTCTCTGTCCTCTCTGTACCGAATGCGGCTGCACAAACAATTCTGCTGAATGCAGACGCTGCAGGATTTGACGAGTACAGCAGAGGAGAGATAATAATGAACTGCATTACCTGCCGAAGCGGTCCTTGTACAGTATTTCCTGCTGAGGAAGGGAGGAGAATCATGAATCAATCGGAAATTCTTCAGGCAGTTCCAACGATTGAAGGAGCGGGGGTTCATCTGAAGCGGGTGTTCGGATATCATCATCAGCCGCTGTTCGATCCGTTCCTGCTTCTTGATGATTTCCACGGTAATGATCCCATCCAGTACAGCAAAGGATTCCCCTGGCATCCGCACCGGGGGATAGAGACCATAACCCTGCTGTTTTTCGGTTCAGTTGAGCATAAGGACAGCCTGGGAAATGCAGGGTGCATCGGGGAAGGGGATGTTCAGTGGATGACAGCCGGCAGCGGAATTATCCATCAGGAAATGCCCAAAGGAAGATCTGACGGGCTGATGCGCGGACTTCAGTTGTGGGCAAATCTGCCGGCAGCGCAGAAAATGATCCGCCCGCTCTACCGGGATGTAACATCCGTGAAGATACCGGCAGTAGTACACGAAGGAACAGAAGTACGTGTTGTGGCCGGTTCATTCAGGGGAACTGCAGGACCTGTTGATGATATCGCAGTTGAACCGGAACTGCTCATAGTGCGTTTTGATCCTGAGGCTAGGTTTGTCCATTGGATACAAAACGGACATAAGGCATTCACCTATGTCTTGGAAGGGGAGATTTTCTTTGATTCCTGGAACTCAGCAGAACAGGAACAGCTGGTAAGGCTTGAAAGCGGAAAGGAGTTCTCCCTTACTGCGGGAAGCCGGGGTGCCTGGTGTCTGTTTGCTGCCGGAAAACCGCTGAATGAGCCGATTGCCTGGGGCGGTCCTATTGTGATGAATACCCAGGAAGAGCTGCGCAGGGCTTTCAGTGAATACGAAGCAGGTACATTTCTAAAAGATGAGATTTAGGAAGAACAGCCCCGGAGCATATACTCCGGGGCTTGTCACTTACTTATGCTTCGATGTATCTCTTGCTTCAGAGCGGATTTGCTGGAAGGCGTCAATAATCTGAGCGTCCTTTTGCCGGCTGAACCTGTTCACAATGCATATGACTGCGAAATTAAGCAGAAAACCAGGCACGATCTCATAGAGGTGTCCTCCGAGGCCGATTTCTTTCCAAAGGACAGATACCGCAGCTCCGGTTATCATCCCTGCCAATGCGCTTTTCCAGCTGGTCTTCTTTGAAAACAAAGCCATAAGCACTACCGGTCCGAATGCAGCGCCAAAGCCTCCCCATGCATAGGCGACTAGCCCAAGGATAGTGCTGTCGGGCCTGAGAGCAAGCAGCGCTGCAATAACAGAGATAACCAGCACACTTATTCGGCCTATCCACAATAGTTCCTTCTGGGATGCTTCTCTTTTGATGATCCGTTTATAGAAATCCTCGGTCAATGCTGAAGAAGAAACCAGGAGCTGAGAGTCTATGGTTGACATAATTGCAGAGAGAATGGCAGCAAGCAGAATACCGCCGAACCAGGGAGTAAAAAGCTCTCCGATCATATGGATAAGTACTGTTTCGGCATCGCCTCCCGGCACTTCTGCAAACATCGTAATGCCTGCCAGACCGACAAGAACTGCTCCTATCAGTGAAATGAACACCCATACGGTTGCAATGACCGTAGATTTCGGCAGTTCCTTAAAATTCTTTATGCTCATAAAGCGGGCAAGGATATGCGGCTGACCGAAATATCCAAGCCCCCACGCAGCAGCAGATACTACCGCCAGGAAAGCTGCAAAGCCGGTTCCGGGAATGAGTGCTAATGAGATCCCTTTTGCTGCAGAAGCTGCTTCTACTGCTTCAAAGCCGCCGGTTGTGCTCAATGCAATTATCGGTACGATAAAAATTGCAAACACCATGAGCAGTCCCTGAAATAAATCGGTCCAGCAGACTGCCATAAAGCCTCCCAGGAACGTATAGGCAACAATGACAATGAAACCGATAAGAACTGCTATCTGGTGGTCCAGCCCGAACATAACCTCAAAAAGTTTGCCGGCACCTGCCATCCCTGAAGAGGCATAAATGGTAAAAAAAAACAGAATGACCACTGCGCTGAAGATCCTGAGAAATCCGCTGGGGTCACCAAAACGCTCTTCAAAAAAAGTCGGAAGGGTTAATGATTTGGTCCGCTCTGTGTACAGCCGCAGTCTGGGCGCTACCAGTATCCAGTTGACAACCGTACCAAAGAACAGGCCGATGGCTATCCAGGTTTCTCCCAGTCCGCCAAGCAGCACTGCCCCGGGAAGCCCCATCAGCAGCCAGCCGGACATATCGCTTGCCTGGGCTGAGAGGGCGGTAACCCATTTCCCCATTCCCCGGCCGCCGAGCAGGTAGTCATCAATTTTGGTTGTTTTACGGTAGAAGTAATACCCAATGCTGAGCAAAAAGATTAAATACACAATGAACGTAATAATTGTTGCTGTTTCTGCATGCTGAATGCTCCTCAAATGTTTTCTCACCATCTTACAGGCATTTCTCCGGCTCTACAAGCAAAGAAGAAAAAACAGCACAAGAAAAAACCAGAGAATCGCCTGATACCCATGTTTCTGGTGAAGTAAATGGACTATACTATAAGAAGATCAGTATGCTGCCGGGCAGGAGGTATGAGTGAAGGAAGCACAGAAAAAAGAAGTCAAGCAGGGAATATTGAAAGTGAATTCCGGGGGGTTTGGATTTGTCGTATCCCGCGAAGGACCGGATTTGTTCATACCCAGAGAGAACATGGATACGGCCTTGGACGGAGATACAGTTTCTGCAGAAATTATGAAAACCAGGCAAGGGAAAAAACCCTTGGGCCGGATTGTCTCTGTGATCAAGCGGGAAGATCATATCTTAGTTGGAACATTTCATCCAGTCAAAGGCCGGGGGATTGTTATTCCTGAAGATGACAGGATGAAATTTAAGCTGTTTATTCCCTCTGAACGATTAGCGCCGAAAACAGGCAGAACCAGAGCTCCCCGCAAAGGAGAAGTTGTTGCAGCAAGGCTGCTGTCATGGGAAAACTCCGATGCCAGTCCAGTGGGCCAAATATTAGAAGTGCTGGGAAATATGGATGACCCTGCAATTGATGTGAAAATTGCAGCTAGGTCCTACGGATGTCCTTTGGAATTTCCCCAAGGGGTAAGCAAAGAAACTGACAGTCTAAAGGAAATTAACCTGCGGAAGGAGAAAAAGCATCGGGAAGATCTGCGGAGTCTGCCTTGCATCACCATTGACCCTGAGGATGCCAGAGATTTTGATGATGCACTTTCTGTCACCCAGCTGAGCAACGGGATGTTTGAAGTAGGCGTTCATATAGCCGATGTCAGCAGATATGTTGCAGAAGGCAGTGCAATAGACCGTGAAGCGGCTAAACGCGGGACTTCGGTATATTTAGGAACTCATGTGATACCCATGCTCCCGGAGAGACTATCTGCGGACCTGTGCAGTTTAAGACCGGGGGAAAGCCGGCCTGCATTCAGCGTCATGATGACCCTGAATTCAAAGGGAGAGGTCTGCCGGTACCGCTTAATGGAAACGATCGTAAGAAGCTCATGCCGTTTTACCTACCAGCAAGTCGAAGATATTCTTAATGGAGGAAAGCATGCCTATGCACAGACAGTGCATCTGCTCATGCTGCTCAGCCAGGCGCTGAGGCGGAAGAGGGAAGAGAAGGGGAGCATAGATTTTGATGTCTCAGAAGCAGTATTCTCCCTTGACGAGCACGGCATACCCTATGAGGTAAGGCCGAGGGAACGGCTGGATGCGCACCGCCTGGTAGAGGAATTTATGCTGCTGGCAAACCGTACGATAGCCTCCTGTATGCGCAAGCACTCTGAAGAAGCCCGCCCGTTTATTTACCGTGTCCATGAAAAGCCGAAGACAGAGGCAATGGACTCTTTTCTTGAGCTGTTAAAGACCCTAGGAATTGATTATCAGGTGCGGGGTGCGCTGGAGCCGGAGGATTACCGGAAAATCCTGGATATTATTGAAAACTTGGAGTTTAAGAACTTTGTTGAAAAAGTAGCACTCCAGTCTATGACGAAAGCTTACTACCACACGAAAAACCTTGGTCATTTCGGGCTTGCAATAGAGGCATACACTCATTTTACCTCTCCCATACGAAGATATTCAGACCTGATCGTTCATAGGCTGCTGAAACGATATGCTTCAAGCGGAGAACCGAAACATCCGAAAAAATTGAGAGGGCAGCTCGAACAGGTTTGTGATACGGCAAACCATCGGGAAGTTCAAGCCGTTCGGGCTGAACGTGAATACATGAGAATCAAAGCAATGCAGTTCCTTGCTGGAAAAGTCGGGGAGGCATATGACGGAGTGATCAGCGGTGTTACTTCTTTCGGTCTGTTTGTGGAACTGACACGGTATGCAATTGAAGGACTGGTGCATATTTCTGAACTGAAGGACGACCGGTATGCATATGACAGGGAAGCATACCAGCTGGCAGGGGAAAACACGGGAAAAGTCTTTCGGCTTGGCGACACCGTGAGAGTTAAAATTGTCTCAGTCTCCGTGGAGGAGCAGAAGGCCGACTTCACAATATGGGGTGAATAACAGAATCTTGTAATTTCTCATTCCCTCATATACCATGACCCCAGCATGATAGTGCCAAAGGAATTGCGGTTACTTCCGAATCTTCTCACTCTTTCAAGGCTTATATTCCTTCCGGTTCTCTATATATTGTTCTTCCTGGAGCGGAAAACGGTTTTCCTGGTTCTGTACGTGATTGTCGGCATGACAGATATGCTCGACGGATATCTGGCAAGGAAAACAGGCAAGATCAGCAAGACAGGGCAGTTCCTCGATTCGCTTGCTGATATCTTCTTTAATTTTTCAACGGGTTTTTTCCTGCTTTACCGGATTCCCCGGTTGACCGAGGAGCATATCCATCTTGTGGTCATCATTATCCTGCTCGGAGCTGTATATTTCCTGGTTACACTTCTGAAATGCAGAAAAGTACAATTTATCCATACCACGCTTTTCCGGACTGCAGGTGTGGCCATTTATGTTTGTTTTATCATATCGTTCTTTGTTGAGCCGATCTTTTTTACCAGGATAGTCCTGCTGCTGCTCATCCTGTCGTTTATTGAGTCCATACTGATCTACCTTATTTACGGCGAGGTGGATCCTGATGTGCGCAGTATTGCTGATGCAAAAAAGGAAAAACAGCATAAGAAGGACCAGTTATAAGAGCAGGCAGAATGACAGGGGGGTGCATGGAGATTGTCTTTGCCGGCGACAGTATCACAAAAGGTGCCGTCGGCGTGAATTATCTTAAACTGATAGAAAAAGACTTTCCCGCCTGCCGGATTATCAATTTAGGTCTTGGAGGCGATACTGCAGCAGGGATCACCCGGAGGCTGGAGAGGTGCCTTGCGGAACATAAGAGAGCTGCAGCAGTATTTCTCCAAGCAGGTCACAATGATGTGCTCCTTCCTTTATTCCGAAGGCGTGCTCCCGGTCTCCGCTGCCTTGCGGCATTGCTTGAGAAGCGGGGCAGCCGTGCTGAAGGCAATCCTGCTCTTTTTGCCGGTTTTTTTGAAAAACGTCTTTTAGAAACTGCAGAAAAGTTTCACGGCCAAATTGTTCTGCTCACACTCAGCTGCGTCAATGAGTATATGCATTCAGAAGCAGAGGCTGTAAGGAGAGAACTGAACGAAAACATCCGCCGAATTGCTGGGAAGCATGGTTTTCTGCTAGCTGATGTAGGTGCAGCCTTTGATGACCTGCTGGGGAATGAGGGGAAGGATGTAGAGATCCGGACTCTTGGAGATATTGCGGTAAGCGGATACAGCTCTGTAAGCCTCAGCGCTCTCCGGCGGTTAAGCAGAAACAGGGGGCTGAAGCTGACTATTGATGGGGTGCACCTGAATGAGCAGGGAGCACAGGTATACCGAAGGAGCGTTTCCCCTGTCATTGAACTGCTCATGGAGAAGGTGCATCAGGAGGGAATGAACCCCTAAAGGAAAGCCCAAGGGCCAATGTCCGGGCCCTTGGGCAAATGCGGTGTCGTTTATTGCTTCTTACCCGATTGAATCATACAGATCGGCCACCCGGTCCCAGTTGATTACATGGAAAAAGTTTTCAATATACTCAGGACGGCGGTTCTGGTATTTCAGGTAATAGGCATGCTCCCAGACATCAATGCCTAGAATTGGAATAAGACCAAAGGAAAGAGGGGAGTCCTGATTAGCGGTGCTGAGCACCGACAAATTCCCGTTTCTGTCCGTTGTCAGCCATGCCCAGCCGCTTCCGAACTGGCCTGCTGCAGCAGAGGAGAATTCCTGCTTAAATCCGTCAAACCCTCCGAAAGTTTCATTAATCTTTTCTGCAAGCTTACCTGTTGGCGTTCCGCCCCGTCCTGGTCCCATGATCTCCCAGAACAGAGTATGATTATAATGCCCTCCCCCGTTATTCCGTACGGGAGTTTTCAGTGAATCAGGCAGATCGTTAAGATTACTCAGCAGGTCTTCAATTGGTGTATCGGCATAGCTGCTTCCTTCGAGCGCTTTGTTCACCTTAGCAGTGTACGTCGCATGATGCTTATCATGATGAATTTCCATAGTCCTCTGATCGATATACGGTTCCAGCGCATCATATGGATACGGTAAATTTGGAGTAATAAAAGCCATATTTAGCCTCCTTAAAGCAAAGAATACATTAGTAAAATAATAATGTATATGCCTATAGTCAAGCCGTCCCCCGAGAAGGATAATCTGTCCCGAAGTTTTATCATGATCCGGCAGCAGATGCTCTTTTATCAGGGAGCAGCACGATGCTTTGTTACAGATACATATCTTCAATGGATAAATTGTCTATAAGAGGGGAAGAAAGTCTGACCAAGAAATGATATGTTATGATATACTGACTCCTGGGATCGTTGTTTTATAAACATCCTAAGGTAAACTCTGTCCCTAATGGGCATGATTGACAAAAAAATGTTATTATAGTAACAAAGTTCAAGTCTTCGTAAGGAGGAAGAGATGAAGCACGTAGTGAATGATCGAAGCATACTGGTAGAAGAAATGATTGAGGGCCTGGTGGCTGCATATAACGGCCAGGTGGAACG
>Ga0207421_10005401_pt1 | contig 14299 bp, 11 predicted proteins | sample SodLakKL_010_SED_4_FD_187542 | JGI IMG/M metagenome (GOLD analysis project Ga0207421, IMG submission 187542) | Alkaline sediment microbial communities from Lake Tanatar, Kulunda Steppe, Russia - 8KL_010_SED (SPAdes) (version 2) | ecosystem: Environmental > Aquatic > Non-marine Saline and...
CAGTCCAGGTACTGAAAGATTCTCGACCGATTCTTTTGTTTCAGACGTATCTAATTGATTTTTCTCGCTGGTGCTGAGTTATGGGTAAGAGACAGGACTAACGTCGTGGGCTCTCTCCTGCGTTCTCTGTAGGCCAGAGACAACGACGAGCAAGACGTTGATGACCTCATGCAGGAAATTGACCACCGTTTCGTTCACTCAACAGCGGAAGCTAATGTGCAAAGCTGAGTCAGTAATGTAGCTACAGGAACTTCGACTCGATAAATCTCGAAATTGCCGCCGCACCCAGTCGCTGCGTGTTCCGTGTCGGATCAAGACGTGGTGCAACCTCAACGAGATCCAACGCGCCGATTGCGTTGCAGGTACCGAGGTACTCGAGTGCGGTGAGAAACTGATCCGCATCGAGACCGCCGAATTCGGGCGTTCCAGTCCCAGGAGCGATCGTGGGTTCAACAACGTCGATGTCCACAGTGAGATAGATGACGTCACAGGAGTCAGTCACATGGTCTATCGCATTGGCGAGGCAGGCTTCGATCCCGCGGTCGTGAACGTCGCGGGCGTAGTCGACGTAGAGGTTGGCCTCTTCGACGAACGACGGAAATTCGGGGTCCTCGAAGGCGCGAAGGCCGATCATTGCGTGGGTTTCGTAACTACCGTGGGGCGAGTCAGCGATGAGGTTCATCGGCGAACCGTGCCAGTGCTCGCCGTGAAGTTCGTGCTCGCCGTAGATATCAGAGTGGGAATCGAGGTGGATCAAACCGACCCGGCCGTCAACGGTCTTCGAGAAACCGGTGAACGATGGGTAGGTGAGGTAGTGGTCGCCACCGAGGACAACCGGAAAGGTATGCGTGGCGACCGTTTCGACGGAATCTTGGATGTAATCACCCGTCTGCTTGATGTCGGTTGTTACCACTGGAACGTCACCACAATCTTGGATCTGAATGGAACTGTAGTCTATGGTCTGACCAGTGGCCACATTGTACTGTGGTTTGTTGCGACCATACCATCCAGATTCACGACGTAGCGCTTCTGGGCCGTACCGTGTTCCCGGCTGTCGCGAGGCGGCGCCATCGAAAGGGACACCGAGTACACCAATATCAACGTCACTACTCAGTTGATCTTGTGGTTTTCTAACGCTATTTAGGAATGAATCCGCTCCGACATAACTCGGAGAAGGTCTTTTTCCCTCCATGTCATTTTCACACACATATTGACAAATGAACGTGGTTGGAATAAATATACTGATAATTAGTCTAGGCGAGACGCCCTACACGTGTACAGGTTTGAGACTCGAACGGCTCTCATACTGATTAGTGTCCGTAGTTACCGCCGATCGCCCACCCGGTACTGGCGATCGGCGGTAATTGATGACGCTAATCAGTATCAGATATCCGCGCCCCACGCACGGAGTGTGGCCTCTGCTTCGTCGGGATTTGCCATCCCGGCGTAATAAAACGTGGAACCGCTCGATGGGCTTCTCTATCAATCACTTCCCATACGGGAACGGCGCCAGGAGTACCATTCACCACCAGCGGTTCTCGATCAGCCGACTGACGGCCTCCCTGATTGTCGATTCGTCGCGCGAAAACGTAAACCGAATCCAGTCGGCTTCGGCGTCGGGATCGGTATAGAAACTGCTACCGGGGACGGCCGCAACTCCCGCCTCGCGTATCAGTCGGTAGCAGAATTCGATATCGCTTTCGTCGGTCGGATAACGAGTCATGACGTAGTACGCCCCGTCGGGCTCCACCGGATCGAGGCCGGCCCGAAGAAGCCCCTCGCAAAGCAGGCCCCGACGCACCTCGTATGACTCGGCGAGTTCCTCGTAGTAGGAATCGGGTAGTGATAGCGCCTCCACGCCGGCTCGCTGGAACGGCGTCGGTGCGCAGATGCTCGTGTAGTCGTGGACCTTTCGCAATTCACGGGAGAGGTACTCGGGTGCGAGACAGAAGCCGATTCGCCAGCCGGTGACGCTGAACGTCTTCGACATGCCGGTACAGACGACGGTCCGTTCGGCAAGGTTGCCGACTTCGACCGGACTGACGTAGTCGTCGGTGTAGACGATATGCTCGTAGATTTCATCGGCCAGGACGATCAGGTCGTGCTCGAAGACGATTTCCTCGATTGTCTCGAGTTCGTCCCGGGTGAACACCTTCCCGGTCGGGTTCATTGGCGTGTTGAGCACGAGAATGCGTGCCCGTTCGGCTGCTTCGGCCAGTGCATCGTAGTCCGGCTCGAGTCCGTCTGTCATGTCGAGCGGGATTGACGTCGCGCCGGCGAACTGACTCGCAGGAATGTAGCTCTCGTAGACCGGTTCGAAGTAGATCACCGAATCGCCGGGGCCGACGAGTGAGAGCATTGTCGACATGAGCGCCTCGCTCGTCCCGCTGGTGATTGTCACCTCCGTTTCGGGATCGTACTCGACGCCTTTCCACTCGGCGTAGCGGTCGGCGACGGCCTCCCTGAGTTCGGGCAGCCCCCAGGTGATCGTATACTGGCTGTCGGTGTCGATCGCCTCCTTCGCTGCGGCCTTGATCGACGGCGGCGTCTCCTCTTCGTCGGGTATCCCTTGTGAGAGGTTGATCGCCCCAACTCTGATCGCCTCTCGAGTCATCTCGCGGATGACCGACTCCGCGACGGCGCTGGTCCGCTCGGTTCCGATCGTCGACTGAAGTGTGTGCTCGCTCATTGGTCACTCCGCGAACTGTCGCTCGAGCAGCGTCACCAGCAGATACGCCGCGAGTCGTTCGGTTCCCTCCGTCGCGTCGTAGCGTGGGGCGACTTCCATCAGGTCGACCGCGCCGACGTCTTCAGCGCTCCCGAGGACGGCCATCGTTTCGAGCGCCTGGTGGGCGGTGAGCCCGCCCGGGATCGGCGTCCCGGTGCCGGGGGCGGCGCTCGGGTCGACGGCGTCGATGTCGAACGAGACGTACACCGCGTCCGTGTCTTCGGCGGCGGCCGCGACCGCGTCCTCGACAACCGAGACGATACCGTCCTCTTCGACGTCACGCATGGTAAACAGGTTTAGGCCAGTCTCCTCGGCGAACTCGAAGAACTCCGGACTCTCGTAGCCCCGGATGCCGACCTGGCTGACGTCTGCGTACTCGGTGTGGGGAAGCTGTGAAATCAACTCCGTACTCGAGCCGTGGAAGTCGGTGCCGAAGACGGGGCTCTCGGAGACGGTATCGGTGTGGGCATCGATCTGGACGAAGCCGACTCGCTCGAGGTCGGCCCCTTCGGCGAAGCCCCGGACCGCCGGGAACGTACAGTAGTGATCGCCGCCGAGTGTCACGGGGAAGGTCTGTTCTGCGACCGTCGCGACGTGGGCAGTGATGCTTTCTGCGGTCGTCTCGCTGTCCATCGGAAACACCGGCACGTCGCCGCAGTCGGCGACGGTGAGTTCGTCGAAGTTGACTTGCTTTCCGGTCTGCATGTTCGTCAACCCGCCTTTATAATCGGAAATGTACGCCCACCAGCCGCTCGCGCGTCGGATCGCTTCGGGGCCGTACCGTGCGCCCGGCCGGTTCGAAACTGCGCCATCGTAGGGAATCCCCAACACGGCGGCGTCGACGTCGGCGACGTCCTCGACATCGCGAGGCTCGCCTTTCAGAAACGTCGAGAGACCGGCGTACGCGAGTTCGACGGACGAGCCCGGAACAGACTCTCGAAACTGCGCCGCTCGAGAGCCCTCACGCATCCGTCTCACCCATCTCCACGTCGAGCGCGGTCCGACTCGCTCTAAGTGCCCGCTCGAGGTCCTTGCGCTCGATCGACAGCGGCGGCTGGAACCGGAGCACGTTGCCGTAGTAGCCGCCGACGGTCTCGAACTCGGATTCGAGCGCCGCAAGCTCCGCATCGAGCCAGGCACCATGCTCGCGAGCCGCCTCAACGACCGCTTCGTTGTTGTGGCCGGCGTTCGCGACCGATATGCCTGAAAACAGATCGAGATAGCTGTTTCCGTCGAAATCCTCGAGCGTACAGTCTTGGGCCTGCTTGATGGGGGCATCGAGAGATTTCCAGATCGGCATCACGTACTCGTCGTATTGGTCTATCACCGCACGGTTGTTCAGTCGTGATTGTTCGGATGTCATGGGCGCCGGCAACAAGTTGCCACCTACCTATTTTTTTACGGGGCATAAAACATTATCTCGACCGACCCGCCGAACGCCGCCGATCAAAACCAAACGTTGGTGATTGCCCACGCCTACAGTGGAGGTACCGATGGCCCCGGATCTGGACAGACGCACCTACGATCTTCTTCGCCTCGTCGACCGACACGGTCCGATCGGCAGCATTCAACTGTTCGAGTTAATGCAACTGCACGGCTACGACATCAAAGACCGAACGATCAGGCTGTTGCTCTCCGACCTCGACGACCTCGGGCTCACCAGAAAGGTCCCCGGACAGGGCCGACAGTTGACGGCAAACGGCCGAACGGAACTTGAAAAAGGCGACGTCGATACCCGACTCGAGCAACTGCGCGCACGTATCGCCACCCTGACCAGCCGCGTGAGCTACGATCCGATCGACGATGGCGGCGTACTCGTCGCCTCGGCCGCGTTTCTCCCGGACGAACGCCTCGAGGCGGCACTCGACGTCGTCGAACACCTCACGGCGCTTCCGCTGGGGCCGATTCCGATCGCTGTCGAAGAAAGCGCCGACGAAGAACCGGGTGCTCTCAAACTGGTGACTGCCTCGAGTATCACCCTCGATGGCGTTTTGCTCGCCCGCGGCGTCGACGCAAGTATCTCGAACTCCGGCGTCCTCGAGTACGAGCCGACCGAGACAGACGACGGCGTGATTCCCGACCGCGGCGGTCGGATCGTCCGATATGTCGACATCATCAACGGCGAAGGCTCCTCGATTGACGTCATCTCGCTGTTGATCGAGGCCGGCCGAACCGACATCCGAAGCGTGCTCGAAGACGGCGAACGCGGGCTCCTCGTCGGCGACAGCCGCGAGTTTCCGCTCAACAGATTCGAGGAAGCCCGCGATCTGGCGGTCGCCACTCAGCGCTCGCTCGGCGGCGCCCTCGAGTTCCGGCGACCGCGCGAACAGGAGCGACTGCCGAGTGGAACCTCGACTTGGGCGTTCGGCGCGATCACTTACATCGGGCCCGGCGAACTCCTGCTTGCTGCCCTCGCCGAATACGATCTGATCGAGGAGTGGGAAACGCTGTATGGGACCGTCGAGCGCAGCGAACTCGAGTCCGTCCAGGCGATCCGGGCCAACGCTGCGCTCGACAACTGAAAAAAGGCTGCCGGCAACCGGGTACTACTCGAGTTCGTAGACGTCGGGTCGGCGATCGGCGAGTGCATCGTCACGCGAAGACAGCGCCTTCTCTCGAGCACGCTCGAGATCACACGTCGCCTCGAGGACGTACTCGCCGGTCGCCGGGGCCGGGCCCGCAAGCGGGATACCGTTCGGGTCGACGATCACGCTTTGACCCTCAAACGAGCAGCCACGTTCCGTTCCGGCCCGGTCTGCACAGGCGATGAAAAGTCGGTTCTCGTTGGCTACAGCGACGCTCCGGTGGACACCCATCGTCCAGCCGGCCGGACGGATCCCCTCGCTCGGCCCCGGTACCCAGTTCGTTGGCACCGCAACGAGGTCGACGCCCGCCCGCGCCTGGGCGATCGACAGTTCCGAAAACCAGAGATCGTTGCAGATCTGGATGCCAAGACGGCCAAACGGCGTCTCGACCGTTTTCATCGACTCACCGGCGGCGAACCAGCGTTTTTCTTCGTTCCACAGGTGGACTTTCCGATAACAGCCCTCAAGGCCGTCGGGCGAGACGATCAGGGCGCTGTTGTACACATTCTCGCCATCACGTTCGGCGAAGCCGCCGACGATCCAGGTGTCGGTTTCGCTTGCGACCCGTTTCCAGGCTCGAGCAGTCTCGCCGTCACGGGGTTCAGCCATCGACTCGAGTTCCGCTTTCGACTCGAAGACGTATCCCGTCGTCGCCAACTCCGGCAGGACGAACAGGTCCGACGCCGCGTGCTCACGGACGAGGTTGACCGTCGTTTGCCGGTTTCGGTCGACGGCCCCGAACTCTGGAACCGTCTGGGCGACGGCGACGGCGACCCCTGTCACTCCCAGATCCCTCCGGAGAGTCGGTCGATCGCAACCATGACGACGACTGTGAGCGCGATGAAGACGACGCTCGCAGCAGCGATAGTCGGCGAGTAGCCGTACCGAAGTGAGTTGAAGATCTGGATTGGGATGGTGTCGACAAGAAACAGCGACAGCAGCCAGGCGATGATGTACTCGTTTAGCGAGAGAATAAATGCGAACAACGCACCCGATACCACGTTCGCCTGCAACAGCGGGAGCGTAATCGTCCGGATCGTCCCCAGCGGCGACGCGCCGAGGTTCATCGCGGCCTCCTCGTAGGTCCGATCGAGTTCGTCGAGCCCCTGAGAGATCAAAATAAACGGGAACGGCGCATAGAAGATGCCGTGAGCGACGATGATACTCGTCCGCGAACCCGCGACGCCGAGTTCAAGGAAGAAAACCAGGAAGGCTACCCCGACGATGACCGGCGGGACGAGAATCGGCAAGATGCCGAAGGTTCCGAAGATCGTTCCCCAGCGGTAGCCATACCGGTCGAGTGCGAACGCTAACGTGCCACCGATCGTCGTGCTCAACAGCGCGGCCGCCCCGGCAATACCGAGGCTGTTTATCAACGCGATCACCCACGAGGAGTCAGTGAAGAACTCGACGTACCACTGCGTCGAGAAACCACCAGGCGGGAACGTGAGAAACTGCTCGGGTGTGAACGAGACCGCGATAATGATCAAAAGCGGCGCGGCGATAAACGTCATCGCGGCGGCGACGTAGACGCGGCTTCCAACCCACAGGATGCGCTCTCGAGTCCGAGCGTCGATTCGAAGGATTACCGACTCTATGCCGTTGCCTGCCGAGGCCGCGACGCGAGTGACTCCGATGGCTGAAGCGAGCGAGCCGACGCCGTTGCGAAACGACGAGCCCACGCCGCTTGCAGACTTGTAGGCCGCGGAGTCGGGTCGGCCGCCATCAGGTTCGGCGACCTCGCTGCCGCCGAGACTCGCCGTGGTCATGTTGGTAAACCGAACCATCACCCAGAGAAACGCCAACACGACGAGGACCAGTCCGATGCTCATCGCGGCCCCGAACGGGTAGTTCTGTTCGCTCATGATCTGGGCTTCGATCAACACCGGGAGGGTCCGCTCGGCGGAACTGCCGAGCAGCCGCGGCATGACATACGCACCCAGTGCGAGGATGAACACGAGCGCGAGGCCGCTTACGATGCCGTTTTTCGACAGGGGGAGCGTCACCCGACGGAAGGTCTTGACTGGTCCTGCACCGAGGTTTTTCGACGCCTCGAGCAGTTCGCCGTCGATGTTCCGGATGCTGCTGTAGAGGGTGAGAATCATAAACGGCAAAAAGACGTACACCATTCCGATAACGAGTCCCCAGTAGCCGGGGTAAAACGACTGCGGTTCGGCCAAGAGACCGAGACGCACCCCGGTCGAACTCAGGATGCCGCCGGAAGCGAGGATCACCTGCCAGGCGTACGCGCGGATCACGTACGTAACCCACAGCGAGGAGATGATCGTGATGAGCAATAGGCTCCGGAGCCACGGCCGGTTCATCCGGGCGAGGTAGTACGCGATGGGGTAGCCAAGCGCCAACGAGGCGAAGGCGGTGACGAGCGCAAGTTCGATCGTCAGCCAGGTTTGGGAGAGATAGAGGTTGCCCTCGATCGGCGGCCAACCGGCCGAGAAGCTAACGCTGAGAAACCGTGCGTAGTTCTCGAGGGTGAACCCGGGGCGGTACGATCCCCCGGGGATGTTTACGTAGAAACTGAAGACGACGAGCATGGCAAGCGGGACGAGAAAGACGGCGACGAGCCAGAACATCGGGTAGGAAACGGCGTACCACTTGGCGTTCGCTCGTACGCCGGCGCGTCCGGATTCGTCACCGTCGGTCGAGGAGTTCGTCGCCATCTACGCCTCCACGATTCGACAGTCCTTGGCTCCGACTGAAACGGAGACGCGTTCTCCGGTCGACAGCGCCCCCGTGCCGCTCCGGCGGACGACGATGAGTGTTCGACCGTTGCCAGTGTCGACGTGGTACTCGACGCTGCTTCCGAGGTGTCGTTTGAACTTGACCGTCCCGTCGAACGCGTTCTCGCCGGCTTCCTCGCCCTCGCTCTCGAGGGCGAACCGTTCGGGTCGGACGACGACCGAGACCGACTCGCCAGCGCCGGCAGTTCCGTTACGGGCGCGGATCGAGACATCGCCACAGTCAACGGTAGCGTAGCCGTCCGAGACGGTGCTAATGGAGCCATCGAAGAGGTTCGCTGTTCCGAGGAAGTCCGCAACAAAGCGCGTCTCGGGTTCGTCGTACACTGCCTCGGGCGGGCCGACCTGTTCGAACTTGCCGTCGTTCATGACGGCGAGACGGTCGGACATCGTCAGCGCCTCCTCCTGGTTGTGCGTAACGAAAACCGTCGTAATGCCGACTTCCTGTTGGATACGTCGAAGCTCTACTTGCATCTGCTCGCGCAGTTTTTTGTCGAGACTCGCGAGCGGCTCATCGAGCAACAGCGCGTCCGGACTCGGCGCGAGCGCGCGGGCGAGTGCAATCCGCTGTTGTTGCCCACCGGAAAGCTGGTCGGGAGTTCGGTCGGCGACCCCCGGCAACTCGACGAGCTCGAGCATCTCGGCGACGCGGGCGTCGATCTCTTCGTCTGTGTACTCGCCGTCGACTTCCATCCCGTAGGCGACGTTTTCGTGGATGGTCATGTGCGGAAAGAGCGCGAAGTCCTGAAACACCATTCCGGTGTTTCGCTCGTAGGGCGGCGCATCGGTTACGTCCACGCTGTCGATCGAAATCGTTCCGTCCGTCGGCCGCTCGAAGCCGGCGATCGTCCGTAACGTCGTCGTCTTGCCACAGCCAGAGGGGCCGACGAGGGTGACAAACTCCCCGCTTTCGATATCAATGTCGACGCCTTTGACCGCCAACACGCCGCCTGGGTATCGCTTCGTGATGCCCGACAGTGAAATCCCACTCATCGGAAATTAGCCGATGATGAACTCTTCCCAGCGTTCGTTGACCCAGTCTTCGTCCTCGAGATAGAGGTCGTAGTACGGGACGATCGCCTCCTCGGGGCCCGGTCCGGCGACTCGCTCGTAGGTCTCATCGTCGAGTTCGGAGTACTGCTCGTCGGTTACGGGTGCGGTGTAGAGGTCCTCCGCTAAGATGTCCTGGATCTCCGGATCCGAGGCGTAATCGATGAACTGCTGGGCTTCCTCGGTGAGATCGGAGGTCTCGAGGACGACCCAGGAGCCGGAATCGAGGATCGATCCTTCTTCGACGAAGTTCGACTCTACGGGTGCGCCGTCGTCTAACATCACGTTTGTAATGTCGCTGTAGAGCATTCCGGCGGGCACTTCGGCGTCCTGTAGGCGCTGTTGGAACTCCGCTTCGTTCTCATACCAGAAGTTTACCTGGTCGGTAGCCCCCTCGAGTTCCTCGAAGACCTCTTCGACACCGTCGCGGTCTTCCAGGGTCTCATGGCCGTCGAAATACAGTTCTGCAGCGACATCAAGCAAAAAGGAGTTCGAGGCAAGTCCGAGCAACCCGAGCGAATCCTCGTACTCGTCGTCCCAGAGAGCCTCCCAGCTGTCGATCGGCTCTTCGTACACCTCCGTGTTCTGAACGAGGTTGATATACCACGAGAGCGCGCCGATACTGGCGATGCCACCTTCGCGCTCTTCGATCAGGTCGTCGCTGATGTACTGAAGATTCTCGAATCCCCCGTCGTCGTCCCAGATGTGCCAGAGGTCGGAATTGATCCCGCGGAGCACACCGATGGTCGACATGATTGCCACGTCGACTGGCGCTTCGCCTGCGCCGACGGCGCTTTGATACTGCGAGAGCGCCTCCTCGGCCGTCGGCTGTTCCTGGGATTCGACCTCGAAATCTACCTCTTCGTTGAACGGTTCGAACAGCACCTCGTCCATGACCTCCTGGAAGACACCCCCGTAGACGGCGACGGTCAGGGTGTCGTCGCCATCGTCGAGAACGCCTGTACAACCTGCAAGTCCACTGAGTGCGACCGCACTACCGGTCAGCGCGGCGGATCGGAGAAACTGTCGTCGTCCGTTCGAGTGTTGTCCCGGCATTATGTTGCCACCTTGTTCTCTGTGTTGCTTGCTCGCATATATAAATATTCCTACGGCTGAGTTCACTGATTCACAGCGTTTCGGTAGTTTTTTAACCGATCTTCCACACTGGGTCAACAAAACCGAACATCCATCAGACAATATATTTTTAATTGAACTCTCCACTGAAGCGAACCCGGGGCCCAACCGTAGTCGTGCTCGGATGGGAGAGACCGGTTTTCGACCGGAACCCGGAGTCACAACACAAATCGAAATCCGAGCACAAAACCGGATCACAAATTGGTGGCGGATTCACCTGTAGAGACGGTCAACAACCCCCAACCCTCGAGAGTGACCCTCGAGGGTCGAACTCTTCGAATAGAGATCCCACGAGCAGGCAAGTCGCCCGTCGCTACAAAGTCAGACCCGGAGAGCGTTAGTCGTCGGACTTCGGGGCCGCAACTTCCTCATCACCGTCCTGTAGCCGCCGCTCGGCCTCGTCTCGGTCCTCCGGGTAGCCGACGTCGATCCGCCAGCCGTCGAGCCCGATCGCATCGATCGTCCGGCCCGACTGGATCAACAGATCGATCGCCTCGCTGATTTCGTACTCACCACGGTTCGATGGCTGGACGAGGTGGCAGGCGTGGAAGATCGCGGGCGTAAAGGTGTAGAAGCCGGTCATCACGAGATTCGACGGCGGCTCCGCTGGCTTCTCGACGACGTCAGTAATCTCGCCGTACTTGTTGGTATCACAGACACCGTATCGCGATGCCTCCTCCCACTCGACTTCTTCGACGAGGAACGCCGCATCGGCGCGATCTTCTTGCTGGCGACGAACGACGTCCTCGAGATTGGCCTCGAAGACGTTGTCGCCGAGGATGAGCATGAAGTCGTCGTCGATGTGCTCCTCGACGGTCAAGAGTGCATGTGCCAGGCCGGCCTGTTCGCGCTGGTGGGCGTAGGTGATCGGGATGCCCGCATACTCGTCGCCGTAGTGGTCGATGATCTTCTCTTTGAGGTAGCCGACGACGACGACGAGTTCGTCAGCGCCGAGTTCGACGAGTTGGTCGAAACAGTGTGTCAGAATCGGTTCGCCGTCGACCTCGACCATGCCTTTCGGTTTGTCGTCTGTGAGTGGCCGAAGCCGCGTTCCTTTGCCTGCTGCGAGTACGACTGCTTGCATTGCTACCAGCAATTCGAACGGAGCCACATAGACTTTCTGGGTTCTGATATGTGCCACTCGTAGTATCATAATGTTCATTGCGATCGCCACGAGCACGTCTGTCAATGCAGCTCACCGTCATCGGAAGTGGCTACGTGGGGACGACGATCGCGGCCTGTTTTGCGGAGTTGGGCCACGACGTCACGGCGATCGACATCGACGAAGAGATCGTCGCAACGGTGAACAGGGGCGAGGCCCCGATCGACGAACCCGGCCTCGACGACTTGCTTGCCGAGCACGCCGGCGATCGGCTCACCGCAACGACGTCCTACGACGCGGTCCCGGAGTCCGACGTAACCTTCCTGGCGATCGGCACGCCCTCGAACGCCGATGGTAGCATCGATCTCAGCACACTGGAAGCGGCTGCCGAGGCAACTGGCGCGGCCCTCGCGGAGAAAACGGACCGCCACCTCGTCGTCATCAAGAGCACGGTCGTGCCGACGAGCATCGACGACGTCCTCGAACCGGCAGTTCGTCGCGGTGCAGACGGCAACGAACACGTCGAAATCGGAATGAACCCCGAGTTCCTCCGAGAGGGGAGTGCTGTCGCCGACTTTCTGCACCCGGATAAGGTCGTCTTCGGCGCGAATACCGAGTGGGCGATCGATCGGCTCCACGCCGTCTTCGCCCCGTTGCTCGACGCACACGACGCCCACGTCGTCGAGACCGATCCCCAGACGGCCTCGATGATCAAGTACGCCAACAACGCCTTCCTCGCCTCGAAAATTAGCCTGGTCAACGATCTGGGGAACATCTGCAAGGAGTTCGGCCTCGACGCCTACGAGGTGATGGACGCGATCGGCCTCGACGATCGGATCTCCGAGCAGTTCCTCCGCAGTGGCGTCGGCTGGGGTGGCTCGTGTTTCCCGAAGGACGTGAACGCGATCATCGCCGCCGCTCGAAACGAGGGGTACGACCCGGCGCTTCTCGAAGCGACCGTCGACGTCAACGATCGCCAACCTACACGCATGCTCGAACTCCTCACGGAGCACGTCGACCTCGACGGCGCACGAATCGCGGTCCTCGGACTGGCGTTCAAACCACAGACGGACGACATCCGAAACTCCCGGGCAATTCCCGTTATCGAGGCCCTCCAGGACGGTGGAGCCGAGGTCGTCGCCTACGATCCGGTGGCGATCGAGCCGATGCGCGAACGGTTCCCCGCAGTCGAGTATGCAGACTCGGCGGCGGCGGCCCTCGATGGGGCCAACGGGGCCGTCGTCGTCACCGACTGGGACGAGTTCGCGACGCTCGACGAGGCGTTCGAGACGATGGTAACCCCGGTCGTGGTCGACGGCCGCCGAATCATCCAGAACCGTGACGGGATCACCTACGAAGGGTTGACCTGGTAGCGACGCCGATCGCATCTCCGACGCGCCGTGCCGCCGATCGCATCTCCGACGCGCCGTGCCACCGATCGCCTCCTCCGACGCGCCGTGCCACTGATCACTACTTCTGACTCTCTCTGCGATCCTGATTGCCATCCCTGACTCTCGTCTCGGCCGATCGGTCGGTGCGCCGACAGTCAGCACAGCATTCATATGGTAACACGTACCAGTTAGAACGGATAGCCGTGAACCTCCGTCAGGCAGTGGGCCAGGAGACGGCCGAATCGACGTTCGAGACACGGGTGAGCGAACAGGCGACAGCGCTCCGCGAAGCGTTCGCCGCCGGCCAGTTCGAGGGCGGCTACATCCTCGGCCTCGAACTGGAGGGGTACGCCGTCGATGCCGAGGGCCGACTCACCGAGGCCCCAGAGGCGGTCTTTGGAGCGGTCTGTGAGCGCGAACTCGGGCGACACAACGCCGAGGTGAACACGCCAGCGACGGCGTTCGACGCCGAGGGCCTCGACGATCAAGAACGGACACTCACCGCGCAACTCGACGGCGTCCGCCGCGTCTTCGAGGCGTCTGACTGCCAGTTCGTTACCGACGGGCTGTGGACGATTCCGCCCGCAGCGGGATCGCTGTCGTACCTGACTGCGATCGACCACGGCAACGACCACCCGGTCCCGGCGAACATGGCTCCGAAGCCACGGTACTACGCACTCGACGCCGATCTCATCGCCCACGGCCCGATCGAACTCGACGTCCCCGGCTGTTCGCAGGTGTTCCCGACGATCCTCGTCGAGTCACTCGCGACGTCGATGCAGGTCCACCTGCAGGTGCCGACCGAGGCGTTCACGGAGTACTTCAACGCGTCCCTGCGCACCGCCGGGCCAGTTCTTGCGCTGTCGACGAACGCGCCGTTCCTCCCGCCGGACCTCTACACCGACGCGGAGCCCGAAACCGTCCTTGACGGGATGGCCGAACTGCGGATTCCGATCTTCGAGGCGATCAACGTCCGCGAACCGGGGAAGGTACGATTCCCCCGTGATATCGACACCCCTGCCGACGTGATCGATCGGATCGTCGACGATCGGACCTGTGTGCCGTGTCTGCGCGAGTGGGTCGAGACGGGACCCCGAAAAGGGTTTTCCGGCGAGTACTGGGAGCTGTTGCACAAACAGGGGACCTACTGGCGGTGGATCCGCCCGATTCTCGGCCCCGATGGGCCACGTATCGAGTACCGGCCGCTGGCTGCCCAGCCATCGATCGGCGACGTAATCGGCTTCCAGGCGCTGGTCGGTGGCCTCCTCTACGGGATCGTTGCAACCGACCATCCTCTACAGACACTCCCGTGGGCGGCCGCCAAGGAGTCGTTCTACGCGGCGGCACGCGACGGGCTCGACGCCGAACTCGCCTGGGTCGATCGTGACGGGAACCGGACCACGGAGCCGGCGGTCATCTACGACGACCTGTTCGCCCTCGCCAGGCGCGGCCTCCGCGATCGGGGGTTCGATGCCGATCGGATCGAGGCGCTGCTCGGGCCGATCGAGGCACGCTGGGCGGCGAAAACGACACCGGGGCGATGGAAGCGCCAG
>Ga0207421_10005403_pt1 | contig 14297 bp, 17 predicted proteins | sample SodLakKL_010_SED_4_FD_187542 | JGI IMG/M metagenome (GOLD analysis project Ga0207421, IMG submission 187542) | Alkaline sediment microbial communities from Lake Tanatar, Kulunda Steppe, Russia - 8KL_010_SED (SPAdes) (version 2) | ecosystem: Environmental > Aquatic > Non-marine Saline and...
AGCGGAAGAAGTTCACGAGGTAAAAAAAGATACAGTTCGTATCCTGGCTGGTTTAGGAGAAGTTCTCAGGATCAGGAAAGAAAAACCGATCATGAATCTCTCTGAAATATTGGATTTAGTTATTAAAACTAACCGCAGTTATAGTCAGAGTCTCGATAGGATTATTCAATTCAATTTAAGAATCGAAGAGGACCTTGAAGTTGAACAAATTTATCCATTGCTGGCTATCTTAAATAATTTGACTTCTAATGCTGTTGAAGCAATCTGCTCAGAAGGATATATCCATCTGAAAGTACAGAGGAAAAGTTCCATTTTAAGGATCTATGTCTGTGATAATGGAACCCCGATAAAGGAGCGTGACCAGACGTTGATTTTTGAACCTGGATTTACAACTAAGTTTTCTAAAGATGGCGTTCCCTCGACTGGAATTGGCCTGGCCTACGTAAAAGGTCTCGTTGAAAGTTTTCGGGGCAGAGTATTTTTCAGAGAACAAAAGTCAGAAAAATGCTTTATAATACTTATTCCAGTTTCCAGTATTGCAGGGGGCTAGATTATGAATATCAGATTTTTTATCTTAGATGATGACCTGGCTTGCCGCAAAATTTTAGCGCAGATCATTGAAGATGAGTTTTTAGGAGAATTAGTAGGAGAACTGGCGGACGGGCGTGGCAATGTTACCGGGATGATTGTGGAACAACAGCCAGATATTTTGCTGATTGATTTGCTAATGCCCGGCAAAGACGGAATAGAAATTGTGGAGCAGCTTAAAGATTGCAATTTCCATGGCAAAATTGTGATGATTTCACAGGTCGAAAAAAAAGAAATGGTTGCCCAGGCTTACAATGCAGGAGTTGAATTCTACATTAATAAACCGATTAATAAGGTGGAGGTCATATCAGTTATTAAAGGTGTAATTGAACGGTTGAAAATGGAGCATTCCTTTGAGCAAATGCGCGATTCTTTGGCTGCCCTTGATAATATAGAGGGATTTAATAAGCATTTTGCTGGTGCAGGGGTTGCTCCAAATGAAGAATCGGATAAAGTGAAACAGAAGACTCGTGAAATTTTAGCGGATCTGGGTTTGATCGGTGAACCAGGCAGTCATGATTTAGTGCAAATTATAGTTTTTTTAAGCAATGTTCCTGATGCCGAAAAATACCTTGGTGAGTTTAGGCGGTTAAAGGATCTTTACAGGGCAGCCCAAGAAGAATATCTTCAAAAAGAAGATAAACGGACTGATGTGCGCACTATCGAACAGCGGGTCCGTCGGGCAGTGAAAAATGCCATGGATCATGTTGCCGCCCACGGTTCTGAAGACTACAGTGACCCTATATTCGAACATTATGCACATAAATATTTTGATTTTAGCGAGCTTCGAAACAAAATGAAAGAGTTGGAGCAGGAATCGGAAGCACCGACCAGAACAAGAGTTAATATTAAGCAGTTTATCAATGCTCTCTACTGGGAAGTCAAAAAGTCAGAACCAAAAAGAAGGATGTGATTCTATTGCCTTTGGGCTCTATTTTGCTATTAGTTGTCCTCGGGGGGTTACTTTTAATTGGAATATGGTTTGCAAAATACAGGATGAAAAGGACTCTTCAAAAAGTAATTAAAATATTTAGGGAAAATGGTGCATTAGATCCTGGTAGCGCAAAATCCCGTAAAGAGTTAGGCCTGCAGAGTCTCGCTGAACGGGGATTTTTTGAAAGAGCGTTCAAGCGCAGGGATGATAAACCATATTTATTTGATATGCTAACTCAAATGGAAATAGTTCTTATTGTTGGAGATGAAAAATATTATTTGTCAGAGCAAGCTTTAAAATCTTCTGACATCTCAGACCATTGACTTTCTTCTTGTAAAATAATAATATTTGTAAGACTGGAATAAGATGTTTATAAATGCCTGTGGCCGGGTGTGAGCTATCGCTACCTACAAAGAGGTGACCAAATGACTGAGAATATGCTGCCGACTGTTTATGATCCCCATACAGTTGAATTAGAAAAATACCAGTATTGGCTGAAAGGTAATTACTTTCAAGCATCAGGGGATCCTGAAAAGGAACCTTTTACAATTGTTATCCCCCCCCCAAATGTAACCGGATCTTTACATATGGGTCATGCCCTGAATAATACCGTGCAGGATGTTTTGATCCGCAGGCGGCGTATGCAGGGTTATGATACTCTCTGGTTACCAGGTTGTGATCACGCCGGGATTGCTACCCAGAATGTAGTTGAAAAGCATCTGGCTGAAGAAGGCATAAATAGCCGTGAACTAGGCCGTGAAGCCTTTTTAGATAGAGTCTGGGAGTGGAAAGATACTTACCATCAGAGAATAACGAGGCAGTTGCACCGCCTGGGTGTTTCCTGTGACTGGTCGAGGGAGCGTTTCACCATGGATGAAGGTTGTTCAAAGGCTGTGCGTAAAGTATTTGTGGATTTATACAGGCGCGAGTTGATATATCGGGGGGACTACATGATCAACTGGTGTGCTCGTTGTTCGACCGCACTGTCAGATATTGAAGTGGAACACGAAGAAGAAGCCTCCACGATTACCCATATTCTTTATCCCCTGGCCAGCGGACAGGGAGATATAACTGTAGCTACTACCCGTCCCGAATCGATGTTAGGTGATAGTGGAGTAGCCGTGCATCCTGATGATGAACGTTATCGTGATCTGGTTGGGGAGAAAGTAATTCTTCCCTTGCTGAACCGTGAAATACCGATTGTAGCTGATGATTATGTTGATCCTGAGTTCGGCAGCGGAGCGGTTAAGGTGACTCCCGGCCATGATCCCAATGACTTTGCAATCGGTCAGCGCCATAGTCTTGAAATCATAAAAGTAATTGGTGAAGATGCTAAAATGACCAGGGCAGCCGGGCCTTATGAAGGTATGGACCGTTTTGACTGCCGTGAAAAAGTAGTTGAAGATTTAAAAGCGCTTGATCTGATAGATCGAATCGAAGATTATGAGCATTCTATTGGCCATTGCCAGCGGTGCGACACGGTAGTGGAACCACTAATCTCCCGCCAGTGGTTTGTGGAAATGAAGTCTTTAGCTGAACCGGCTATTGATGCTGTTAAAGATGGTCAGACCCGTTTTGTACCTCAACGCTTTACACGGATTTACCAGGACTGGCTTGAGAATATTCGCGACTGGTGTATTTCCCGTCAGATTTGGTGGGGACATCGTATCCCGGCCTGGTATTGTTCTTGTGGTGAAGTTATAGTTGATTATAAAGAACCGAAAAGCTGTCCCGCCTGCGGCGACAGTGCTTTGAAGCAAGATCCTGATGTTTTGGATACCTGGTTCAGTTCTGCTCTTTGGCCGTTTTCAACCCTGGGTTGGCCGGAGCAAACTTACGATCTGGAGCATTTTTATCCGACCAGTGTCCTGGTCACCGGCTATGATATTATTTTCTTCTGGGTGGCGCGCATGATGTTTATGGGCCTGGCTTTTAAAGAGCAGGTTCCTTTCGAGACTGTTTATATCACCGGTCTGGTTCGGGATGCCCTGGGCCGCAAGATGAGTAAATCCCTTGGCAACGGGGTTGATCCCTTAGAAGTAATTGAAAATTACGGGGCTGATACCTTACGCTTTACCCTGGTTACTGGTCAGACACCCGGAAACGATCAGCGTTTTAGGCAGGAAAGTGTTGAAGCCGGGCGTAATTTCGCAAACAAAATATGGAACGCTTCTCGTTTTGTGCTGATCAATCTTGGACAGGATGAAGATGATCATCAATCTTTTGTTCCCTTTGATCCAGAGCAATTGCCGCAAGATTTAAACAGGGGTGACCGCTGGATACTCCACCGTTTCAATGAAACAGTTAAAAAAGTTGATGAGCTTCTTGACGCATATGAACTGGGTGAGGCCGCCCGTGTGATTTATGAATATTTGTGGAATGACTTTTGTGATTGGTATCTAGAAATGAGTAAGTACTACTTATATCTTAAAGATAACCGGCCGGAGGCAGAAGAAGTTCGGCAGCGCAACCGCAGCTTGCTAGTTTTTCTTCTTGATGGAGTGATGCGCCTTCTACACCCAATTATGCCCTTCATTTCCGAGGAAATCTGGCAGAAACTGCCCAACCGGGAAGAGGAAGCCCTGGTTATTGCTGCCTGGCCTCAACCCGTAAAGAATTTAGAGTTTCCTCAAGATGCTAAAGATTTTGCCCTGGTTCAGGAAGTAGTCAGAGCGATCAGAAACTTGCGCAGCCAGGTACAGCTACCTCCGGGCAAAAAAGCTCCTGTCATAGTCCGGGCAGGAGGAGATGCTGAAACCTGTTTGGAAGAGGAGTCTCATCATATCAACGAGTTGGCTTTTGCTGAGCCGATTACAGTTGATCCTGAAATAGCCAAACCAAAACAGGCTCTGGCAGCTATTCTTGGTGAAGGTATCGAAGTATATCTGCCCCTGGAGGGGGTTATCGATCTGGAGGCTGAATTAACCCGTCTTAAAAAAGAACTTTCTCAGGTAGAAGTTGAAATAAAAAAAACTGAAGGAAAATTGCAGAGCAGTGGTTTTCGGGAAAAAGCCCCTGCTGCAGTAATTGAAAAAGAAAAGAACCGCCGTGAAGAACAGGAAGAAAAGTTGAACAAGTTGCAGCAAAGATTGCAGGAGTTAAGTAGTTAATGAAAAATGAGCATTCATATAACGCAGCACTGGAATGGATTCATGGGCTGAGCCGGTTTGGCAGTAAACCCGGTTTGGAACGAATTTCGGCTATGCTGGAATTGGTTGGCAACCCTCACCGGGAGGTCCGGTTTGTTCATATAGCTGGCACAAATGGTAAAGGTTCGACTGCAGCAATTCTTGCTTCCGTGATTAGCGCGGCAGGTTACCAGGTTGGACTTTATACTTCTCCTTATCTGCTCTCCTTTACTAACCGCATGTCTGTTAATGGTCATGATATCGACCATGAAGAACTGGCCGGTCTGGTCAACCAGGTTAAGCCTCTTGTTGAAAAGATTAGTTCTGATCAACGCTTTGGACAGCCTACTGAGTTTGAAGTGGTTACTGTTCTGGCGCTTATTTATTTTGCGCGCAGGAATGTTGATCTGGTTGTATTGGAAGTTGGTTTGGGGGGACGGCTTGATGCAACGAATATTGTGACCCCTCTCTTAAGTGTTATTACTAATGTATCCCTCGAGCATACTGATGTTCTTGGTGACACAGTAGAAGCTATAGCAGCTGAAAAAGCAGGAATCATTAAGAAAAATGTACCGGTGCTTACTGCGGTTGAAGATCAAAAAGCGTTTGAAGTGGTCAAATCAAGGGCCAGTCGGCTAAAAGCTCCCTTCTATCGTTCTTGCCCTTTAACTTTAAATTATGATAAAGAGACAGCCTGCCCGACTTTTATCCGGCAGGCAGTGACTGAAGAGGGGCAAATATTTAATTACCATGGTTTCAGTAACACCTTAGAGAATTTATTTATACCATTACGTGGAATATATCAGTTGACAAATGCAACAACAGCCCTGGCTGCTGCTGAATTGCTGGTCGATTCGGGTTTTACGGTTGACGAAGAGGCGATATGTCGCGGATTATCAACAGTTAACTGGCCTGCGCGTCTGGAATTAATGAAAAACAAACCAAAGGTTGTTATGGATGGGGCCCATAATCCCGCAGCTGTAAAAAATTTGGCTGCAGCGCTACCGGAATATTTCCGTTACCGGCAGCTGATTATGATCTTTGGAATTATGGCCGATAAAGATGGACAGGCGATGTTAGAAAGCATTTTACCCATGTGTGATCAGGTCATATTTACCAGGGCGGCTATTCCACGGGCCGCAGATCCCCGACAAATTGCTGACCTGGCTTTAAAGGAACTTGGCTATAGTAAGCAGCAAATCCAGGTTATAGAAGATGTGGGAGTAGCCCTGAAAAAAGGTATGGACCTGGCCAGTCCTGAAGACCTGGTTCTAGTAACCGGTTCATTTTATACAGTCAGTGATGCCAGGGCATATTGGAAGCAAGTTTTAATGTAATAACATTAGTGGCAATAAGAATAGTTGGAAATGATTGAATATATCTAAATAAATGATATATTATGTTTTGTTTTACTTGGATAAAATGAGTAATTTCGGGAAGGACTTTACGTTTATTTAACGAAATTAAGTTAAGTTGTTTAGCAGATGTGTGATAACTGATATTTAAAAGTATAATAAATTAGAGAGGTGAACATAGTTAATGGCCAAAGTGAAATATGCAGGAGGGATCCACCCTGAGTACATGAAAGAGACCACTTCGTCGCTGGCCATTGTTCAGATGCCGCTTCCGCAGAAAGTGGTAATCCCGATGCAGCAGCATATTGGTGCGCCCTGTGAACTTGTCACGGAAGTGAAAAAGATTGAAAAAGGAGCCGAGGTTAAAGTCGGACAAAAAATTGGGGATCATGAGGGATTTGTTTCTTCGCCAATTCATTCATCTGTATCCGGCACAGTAACTGATATCGGCTTGTATAATCACCCGATGGGGACAAAAGTAACAGCGGTAACTATAGAATCTGATGGTCGTGATGAATGGGATGAAAATATTAAACCGCAGGGTGATCTAAATGACCTTTCGGCAGAGGAAATCCGCAAAATAGCCCGTGAGGCTGGCATTGTAGGGCTGGGCGGGGCAACTTTTCCCGCGCATGTCAAGTTGTCACCACCTCCAGACAAACCGATAGATATTGTGGTTATTAACGGTGCTGAATGTGAGCCCTATTTAACAGCAGATCACCGGGTTATGCTTGAGAAGTCTGAAGAAATAGTCTACGGATTAAAAGCAATGATTAAAGCGTTAGGAGCTGAAAAAGGGGTTATTGGTGTTGAAGACAATAAACCCGATGCGCTGCAAACTATGGAAGAACTGGTTTCTAAAGAAGAGAATATTACAGTCTGTCCCCTGCATACAAAATATCCGCAGGGTGCAGAAAAAATGTTGATTTATGTTACTACCGGGAGGAAAGTTCCCCCAGGTGCTTTGCCCCTTGAAGTTGGCGTGGTTAACCACAATGTAGGGACATCAGTAGCTCTGAGCGAGGCCATTCGTGAAGGAAAGCCTTTAATTGAGAGGGTGCTGACTGTGACCGGCGCAGCTGTGAACAAGCCTTCTAATCTTAAGGTTAGACTTGGGACTCTGGCCAGTGATGTCATCGATTTTAGCGGAGGGCTTAATGAGTCAGTGCACAAATTGATTATGGGCGGACCAATGATGGGTTTGGCTCAGCCCGGCGCAGATGTTCCGATTATTAAAGGAACTTCCGGTATTCTGGCCCTGACAGCAGATGATGCATATCTGACTGAAAGTAGTCCTTGTATCCGGTGTTCCAAATGTGTCAGCGCCTGTCCGGTCCGACTACTGCCGACCTCGATAGCTCAGGCTTCTGAACATGGCGATTATAAGCGAGCGGAAAAAATATATGCACTGGATTGTTTTGAGTGCGGCTGCTGTTCTTATGTCTGCCCGTCGAAAATACCGCTGGTCCAATGGATTAGAATTGGCAAAGCTGAAATAATGAAGAGAAAAAGGAAGTAGTCCGCTAAGAGGGAAAGGAAGTGATTAGAATCAACGAAAAGCTAATTGTGTCTTCGTCACCTCATATACGTTCAAGTGAATCAGTACAAAGTATTATGCTCGATGTCCTTATTGCTCTTTTTCCGGCAGCCCTGATGGCTGTATTATTGTTTGGTTATCGGGCGTTAATAACGATGGTTCTCGCAGTGGGAACTGCCATGATTGTCGAAGCATTATGGCTGCGTAAGCGAGATGTTTTTAGTGATGGCAGCGCAGCAGTTACCGGCTTGCTTTTAGCTATGACTCTTCCTGCCGCAGTTCCCTGGTGGTTGACTGTTATAGGTTCTGCTTCGGCGATTATTATCGGAAAGCAGGTTTTTGGGGGGATTGGTTACAATATTTTTAACCCGGCGCTGGTCGGCCGGGCCATCCTGGTTGTTTCCTGGGGAGGTCACATGGCCGGCGATATATGGTCTTCTCCTCAGCCATTTGCATTTGGTGTAGATGTTTCTGCAGTAACCGGTGCAACAGTCTTGTCAGTTCCGGAAAAAGCAGTAATGCTTAGTCTTCCAGATATGTTTATCGGTAACATGGCCGGATGTCTGGGTGAAACTTCAGGCCTGGCCTTGCTTATTGGTGGAATATGGCTGGTTTACAAGGGACATATTGACCTGCGTATCCCGGTTGGTTTTATCGGCACTGTTTTTTTGCTTGGCTTAATAATGGGCGGTGGTTTTTATGGAAACCACTTGATGACGGGTTTATTTCATGTATTGGCCGGGGGAGTTATGCTCGGGGCTATATATATGGCTACTGATCTGGTTACCACACCGGTTACGCCTAATGGCCGGCTGATTTTTGGGGTTGGCTGTGGTTTAATTACAATGGCGGTCCGGTTTTGGGGCACTTATCCGGAAGGGGTTACTTACGCTATTTTGATAATGAATGCATTTACTCCGATTATTGATAACTTTACTATACCTCAAAGGTTTGGGGAGGTGAACGAGAGTGCGTGATATCTTAAAGATGTCTTTAACTTTAACTATAATAGCGGCTCTCTCTGCTTTTTTGCTAACCGGCGTGCACAATATCACGGAACCGGTTATTCTTGCGCGGCAGGAAAGGGAATACTACGAAGCAATTGAAAGATTTTTTCCTGAAGTTGAAGATTTTCAAACAAAAGAGATAGATAGCAATCAATATGATTTGATTTATGACCAGGATGGCGAAGAACTAGGGGTTATGGGAACCATTGAAACTCAGGGCTATGATGGTGCAATCAGATATAATCTGGCAGTAGATACCGAAGGGGTAATCCAGGGCATCGTTATAGTATCCCATACTGAAACGCCGGGAATCGGTGATGTGATCGAAACCGATCAGTTTCAAGAACAATTTGTTGGTAAAGGTTATGATGATTCGCTTGAAGATGGAGAAGACGTTGATACGGTGAGTGGAGCTACTTTAAGCACCGGTGCAATGCTTAGTTCAATACGCCGTACTGTAAATACTATAGCTGAGCAATTTTTAGGCGAAGAAAGAGAATATATTGATTTAACTGAGATTCCTGACGGGGTTTACGAGGCAAGCGTGGATGGAACTCATGGAATATTAACTGTTGAAGTTGAGGTTGAGAATGGAGAAATCATTAGGGTCGATGTGCCCGAGCATAATGAAACCGAAGCTTACTTTGTAGATAGCTACCCGGAAATACCGGAACGAATTGTCGAGGAACAGCGGGTAGAAGTCGATACACAAACTGGTGCGACATTAAGTGCTGAAAGAATTGTTGATGCTGTCAAAAAAGCTCTGGGAGATGCTGTGCCAGAAATAGAAGACGACGCAGAAGGCAATGGAGGTGACAATAACAATGAAGGAGAGTAATGTTTATGTCCAGGATCTATCGAGAGGGATCATTAAAGAAAACCCTGTATTTCGATTGTTACTGGGAATGTGTCCGGTTCTCGGGGTCACCGCCTTTCTTATAAACGGTCTTGGAATGGGGCTTGCTGCAACAGCTGTTTTGATTGCCTCCAACGTGGTTGTTGCCAGTTTGAAGAATTTTATTCCAGCCCAGGTTCGGATCCCCGTTTTTATTGTGATCATCGCCACCTTTGTGACGATCATTGAAATGATCCTGCAGGCCTTCCAACCTGCCCTATATGACGCGCTGGGTGTTTTTGTACCTTTGATCGTAGTTAACTGCATGATATTGGGCAGAGCAGAAGCTTTTGCCAGTAAAAAGCCGATCCTGCGCTCTTTGGTTGACGGGATAGGAGTCGGGATAGGCTTTACTTTAGCCCTCGGTATTCTCTCGTTAGTTCGTGAGGTTTTAGGACAGGGAACCATTCTTGGTCCTGAGCCCGAAAACACGATTCACCTATTTGGTGAGGCTTTTGAACCGATGGGCTTGTTTGCTCAGCCGCCAGGAGCTTTTATCGCCCTGGGGCTTCTACTGGCCATTACTAATATTATTTTTAAAAAGTACAATTTATAATTATTACCGAAAAGAGCAGGTATAAACACTTCCTAAGTTGAAGAAAGAAACTATCGGTAGCAGGAGGAGGTAGCCATGGAAAGAGTATTATCAATTATATTCATCTATATATTGGTAGAAAACTTTGTTTTGCACCGCTTCTTTGGAATTTGTCCTTTCCTGGGAGTATCGCGCAAAATGGAGACTGCAGTAGGAATGAGTATGGCGGTTGTTTTTGTAATGACTATGGCCACGCTTGTAACGTGGCTGCTTTATAGTTTTGTCCTGATTCCGTATAATTTAGAATATTTACAGATCGTGACATTTATCCTGGTCATTGCATCCCTGGTCCAGCTTGTCGAAATAACATTGCGCAAGATCAGCCCAACTCTTTACCAGGGGCTTGGCATTTTTCTGCCCCTGATTACAACCAACTGTGCTATTATGGCTGTAGCGCTTTTAGCTGTAAGAGAAGAGTTTACCCTGGTTGAGGCTGTAGTTTTTGGTGTAGCCGCATCGCTTGGTTTTTCCCTGGCCTTGATCCTGATGGCCGGGATTAGGGAACGCCTGGAAATGGCAAAACTACCAGAAGCTTTAGAAGGGTCTGCGATTACTTTGATCACAGCAGGCATCCTTTCGCTAGCTTTTTTAGGATTTAGCGGAATGCTGAGTTTGTAGAAATAAACGTTCTGAAAACAGTTGTTAAGAAAAAGAAGGTTGATCTGTTTTTATGATAATGATGGAGATTATTGTGAGGTGAAGAAACCGTGCAAATAGTACATGCAATAGCTGCCCTGGGTTTGATAGCACTTTTCTTCGGATTGTTTTTGTCTGTTGCGGCTCGTTATTTTGCCGTTGAAACAGACCCGCGGGTAGAAGCAATTAAAGAAATAGTGCCCGGTGCTAACTGTGGAGCTTGCGGTTATGCCGGTTGCGCTAATTTTGCAGAAGCTGTAGTTCGTGGTGAAATACAACCAGGCGGTTGTATACCCGGTGGAGAAGAAACAGCCAAAGCTATAGCCGAAGAACTTGGGATGGAAGTAGTTGAATCGGAACCGGTTGTCGCTACTGTTTTTTGCATTGGCGATAAGAATAAAGCTGTGGATAGTTTTATTTATGACGGAGTTAAAGATTGTGCTGTTGCGGATAAATTCAATGGCGGCTTTAAAGCTTGTACTTACGGTTGTCTTGGATTGGGTAATTGTGAAAGGGTCTGCCCTTTTGATGCAATTGAGATGGGTTCGCACGGCCTGCCGGTTGTTGATGAGGAGCTTTGCACAGGTTGCGGACTGTGTGTGGGAGCATGCCCTCGGGTTTTAATTAAGACATTACCTCGTCGTTCTGAACAGGGACATTTAGTTCTCTGCAGTTCTCAGGACAGGGGTAAGTCTGTATCTAAAGTTTGTTCGGTTGGCTGTATTGCTTGTAGAGCTTGCGTAAAAGCATGTCCGCAGGAAGCAATTGAGATGGATGGTAAGCTTGCAGTAATTGATCTGAATAAGTGTAATGATTGTGGTAAATGTGTTCCGGTATGTCCTCCGGGAACAATTTATCCGCGCAACGCAATGCCAAAAGAATCTAATCAGGAAAATGAGGCTGTAGAAAAAACTGCTGTTTCCGGTGAAAGTGGTTAAAAGAATGTTTTCCGGTGACGCATGTGAAATAATTATTGTGCTGCAATATTATGAATTTAGTCCGGAGCGGAGAATAGCATGAAAAAAAATTGGTTAAATTATATCGGAACAACCCTAATTCTATTTCTTTTCTGGATTGCTGTAAGCAGTTCTTTTGATCTGCCCCAGCTGGCAGTTGGCCTGGCTGCTTCAGCTTTTGTGGTTTATTTTAACCGTAATTTGCTTATTACAGCTCAGGATAGACCTCCTGTCAACCTGATGAATATTTTTTGGCTGTTTGGTTATTTCTTTAAGCTGTTAAAAGATATCATGATTGCTAATTTCCAGGTAGCTTATCTTGTTTTACATCCTAAAATGCCGATTGTTCCGAACATGGTGCCGTTAAGAGTAGAGATTGAGAGTGTGGCCAGCCGGGTGCTTCTTGGCAATTCAATTACCTTAACTCCGGGAACGCTAACTGTTTTGGCAGATGAGAAAGATTATTTGGTGCATGCTTTGACCGTGGCAAACGGCGAAGCTCTTAAAGATTGGCCTTTGACAAAAAGGCTTCAGCTGATGGAGAGTGATAAACATTGATATACGAACAAACTCTTGATTTGCTGTATGCGATAGGTGCAATTTTGGTTATGCTCATGATATTTCTATCTATGATTAGGGCATTGGCCGGTCCGACAGCTCCGGATAGGATCGTGGCTATCAATATTATTACGACCTATACAATGATCATCATTACCTTGATCTCCCGTATTTACGAACAGGTATATTTCCTTGATATTGCTATGGTTTATGCCCTGATGGGATTCATTACGACTATTGGTGTAGCTAAATATTTGGAGAAGGGGGCGCTTGACTAATCAACGCGTTTCTGGAAACAACTCTTTATATCGCTTCAATTATTACCTTAGTATTTGGGTTATTCTTCCTACTTGTGGCTACAATTGGATTGTTGCGCCTGCCGGATGTTTATAACAGGCTTCATGCTACTACTAAGTGTGATACCCTGGGAGCCGGCCTTGTATTGCTTTCTCTGGCTCTACAGAGCGAGGCAGCGGTTGCAATCAGGCTGGCCTTGTTAATTATATTTATCTTAATCACGAACCCGACAGCTGCTCATGTCATAGCCCGGTCTGCATATGTTATCGGAATTCAACCGCTGATTGACAGAGGGGAGACAGATGACTGAAATATTAACCGAAATATTAAATGCTCTGCTTTTAACATTTTTAGTGATTTGTGCTATAGCAGTTGCCCAGATTCGCGATATGTTAAGCGCAGTTATTGTTTTCGCCTCTTTTGGTTTGATCATGGCTATCATCTGGCAGCAGCTTAGTGCACCTGATGTTGCGATGGTTGAAGCAGCGCTCGGGACCGGTGTTACTACTTTGCTGCTTATAGCAGCGATCAGTAAAACCAGGAGAGCTGAATAGGTTACCGGACAGGAGGGGCTAATTAAGTGGAAGATATACTATTTATTATAATAGCAGCTGTTTTTGCGATGCGCTATCTTTTACGCCTGCAGGCTCGCGGTGTGTTTACTATAATGCTGATCGGCCTGATTGGTTTTTTCTTCAGTTTTACCGTAGCTGAAATGCCTCCTTTCGGAGATCCGAACAATCCGGTTTTTAATGAAATTCCGGCCAGATACATGGAATCAGGGGTAGCCGATACCGGTGCGGTCAATATAGTGAGCAGTGTGATTATTGATTACCGGGCTTTTGATACCCTTGGTGAAGCAACAGTTTTATTCGTGGCCATTGCTGCGGTTATCGCCACTTTGAAATCTCATTAAATTTGGGGGTAGATGACCCTGGAAGACCAAATCGTTCGTATAACCAGCCGGCTGGTTGTGCCATTTATTCAAGTTTACGGTATTTATATTATACTGCACGGGCATCTTTCACCGGGTGGAGGATTTTCGGGAGGTGCGATATTTGGCTCCAGCCTTGTTTTGGTTGCGCTATCTTTTAACCTGGAAGTTGGAGCGAAGCAGATCTCGCATGATACGTCTTCTATCCTTGAAAGTGGAGGAGCGCTCGGATTTATCTTAACCGGTCTTGTGGCAGTTGTTCTCGGTGGTAATTTTCTATCCAACCAGGCTGCCGGTTTTCCCATGGGTGAAGCCGGAGAACTTTTCAGCGCCGGCGCAATTTTTATTATAACGACATTTCTTGGCATAAAGGTGGCCAGCACAATAATCACCCTTTTTTATAACATTATCGAGGAGGAAGATAAAAGTGGAGCTTCTCATTAAGATTCTTCATAACTATTATTATATGGTGGCGATTCTGCTTTTTATTATCGGGATGCATACCATGCTTACCCATTCAAACCTTATTAAAAAAGTGATCGCCATGAATATAATGGATACCTCGGTATTCTTGCTTTTTGTTGCAATCGGTTATACTTACGGAGGTGAAGCGCCGATAGTCAGAGAGGGCAGCGAAGTTCTATACGTCAATCCTCTTCCCGGCTCTTTGATGCTCACCGGAATTGTTGTTGCCGTCAGTATTACAGCCTATGCACTAAGTTTGATTGTAAAAATATATCGCTACTACGGAACAGTAGACTATGATGAAATTTGTCTGATAAGGAGCCAGGAGTAGTGGGTCTTGAACAACATTTTCCAGCTTTAATTATTGCAATTTTATTTGGCATTGCTTTTTTTTCCCCGCTATTATACCGCT
>Ga0207421_10005404_pt1 | contig 14297 bp, 9 predicted proteins | sample SodLakKL_010_SED_4_FD_187542 | JGI IMG/M metagenome (GOLD analysis project Ga0207421, IMG submission 187542) | Alkaline sediment microbial communities from Lake Tanatar, Kulunda Steppe, Russia - 8KL_010_SED (SPAdes) (version 2) | ecosystem: Environmental > Aquatic > Non-marine Saline and...
TATCGGGTCTTACCACGTAGAATCGGTTATCGTAAGTGATCTTCAGGCCCCTGCGCAGGTCATCGCTGTATTCGGTCACACAGGGTAAAAATATCTCTCTGTATCCCCAGTTCATGAACACATCTCTTATCTTCGTAGCTATAGCATCTAATCTTTTCGATTCAGAAAATATATCTTTTTTCAATCTATCTCCTCCTTACACCGGTCTGCAGCATACCCTCTCGACGAAAGAACTATACACAAAAACCGGGGGTTGTATGGCAGATCACGGATGAACGCCACAAAGATGAACAGAATCCTCTCTGTATCGTTTTGTCCAGGAGGGGACGTTGTTTCCCATTTCTGCTACCTTTCCGTCCATCTTTGTACTCCGAAGCGTCATAATGCACACAGGTATATATACCTTTTTATCAAACTTAACATCGACGTACTCTTGGAATTAAGCACAATCTACAGTGATGATCACAAAATATCGAACAACCTCTCGACACACCGGTTCAATTCTTCGTCTTCGCATATCTTTTGGAAGCTTTTCAACAATTCCAAGAAATCTTTCCTCATCTGATCCTTATCCGTGTATTCGATAACTGTATGATTCAGTTCAATCGTCATTGCATCTTTATCGAGCATATGGATCCCACCATATAATAAATAAAAAAGGAAAGGTGTTTGGTGTTCAGTAGTCCACGGTCCACGTTATCGCCGTATCCGTTGGATTGTGCACCCAGTAACCTTTACCCGGCTCGAATACAAAAGAACCGGGGTCGGTATCGTAGGCGATATTGTATTCAGCCGAACTATCCGAGTATCCGACCTTATCCACTTCTGACGGTAATCCTTGGTTACCCGCCGTTTCGCTGGGGAGTCCAACCATGGTCCAACCTGGATTCAACGTGATGTCCGTACTCGACGGTGCACTACCCGTGATGGTCAGCGTATCGTCGGTTGTCATCCGTATCCACAGACCCATGCGGTGGTTCCATGAGTGCAAGTTATTGTACTGTTCCGCTCTACCAGGAACGTATGAATACCAGTTACCGGCATCGAAGTACATCACACGGTCGTAGTTACCGTCTATGTCCTCCAGTATCGCTGATAGAGATGAGGACTCTGGTACCAAATTGAAGGACACGAAGTTCCAACCGTCCGCGGTTCCGCCCGCTGTAAGCGGGATGTCAAAGTTTTCGGTCTCACCGCCGGGTTCCTGCACCGCGTTGGTATTCAGCTCTTCCAATCCGTTGGTGCCCACAGCACGTACTACATACCACCAGAAGATACCATCGGGCATGCCCTTGTCGTAGTCTACATAAGAATAACTGGCTGAGCCGTCCGCTTCGAAAGTCTCCATTAGTGTACTTCCGTCCCACGGGCCGCCGGGGTCTTCCGAACGATACAGGTTGTAGTGACTTACCTCGTCTATGGTCTCGTCGGGACTGGCGTTCCACGTGATGCGATTGTCCTTATCCCCGTCTTCATCGATGATCTGGCATTCCATACGTAAATCGTCTATGCGCCATCCTGCTCCTGCGGTTCCACCCCAACCGGCACCTGCATCCCAACGGATATGAACAGTTTCACCGATGTACGCCGTAAGGTCGAAAGTAGCGGTGCTCCATCCAACTGTGTGACTCCAACCGGGCTGGCCGCCCAGGGGTTGGGACCAAGAAGAAGAAAGAGTACCATCGTATCCTTCTTCCGGTGTTATGATAGTCCATGGACCATCGGAGCCAGAAGTAGATATCTTTACGTTACCACCATCATCTAGGGAAATGAGACCACTGTAGAAATCACGCCAATGCTGGAAGGTGAACCACACACCGTATTCCTCATCCGCCTCCGCGGGCACCGTTATCGCCGGTGAGATCAGCCAGCTGAGGGCCCCCTGGAAGGAGACCTTGTTGTACTGCCCATCGCCGAAGTCCCACGAATTCACGCCCGAAGACGCACCGTGCTGGCGTATGCCCCAGTCGCTAGCTCCGTCCATGTTCTTACCGGTGATATAACCAAGGTCGCCATCTTCCACATCATCCTCGAAGAAAACTTCGATCCATTGACTGATGTGCTCCACATCGAGGTTCTGGGGCGGTACGGGAGGTACACCTACTATGGTGAAGACGTCGTCGCTGAAGCTATCATTCCATCTGCCCTCTGTATCGATAGCTCGGACACGTATCAAACAGTCGCTGCTGTGATCGTTGGGTATGGTCCATGTGTAACTGCCGGTATTATCCAATCCCATAGCAATCATGCTCCACGAATCACCGTTGTTGATACTGTATGCAAGGGCGATACTGTTAACCGGAGCATCGCCTCCGGTTGCCGTCCATGTGATCTCTTCCTGTGTACGGGCATTCCAGACTTCGCCCCCGTCGGGGCTGATAACGTTCACCTCTGGTGGTTCGCCGTCGGGCATTGGATTGGCGTTGTGAACCGCGAGTGCGAAATCCTGACTGTTGTATCCCACACCTACGCCGTCATCTGCTATATTTTTAGCCTCTATACGAACTTTGTAGGTTCCAATTTCAACCTCATCAGGATGTATGTAAACGTTCTCCACGTTGTTGGTATCATCCCAGCCATCATTGTTCCTGTCGAATACGGACATGGCCTCCGCACCTGCTTCCGACCAACCTCCGCTGAATGCGTTGCCACGGTAGAGATGACCACTGGGAGCTTCCACCTCTATGTTAAGATCATTGATTAGTGTTGGACCGCTTCCCGTATCTGCGGGTGCTTCCTTGTCGGTCCACACAAGGCTGAACTTCATGGGTTCGTCTTCTCTATCGACTGATACGTAGTGTTCCTCGACCTGGCCACTTTCGGTGAATACGTGCTCCTGGTCGAAGAATCTGAATGGTATAGGGTCGTTCAACGGTCTCTCCAGTTTGGATATGTCCACCATGCCCCAGCCTTCGTCCCTGTTGGGTATGGGTCCCTCAGTGTTTCCGTCGATAGGTTCCGCAGTGTTGATCATCAAGGCTTTTACCATGGCTGGACTGGGCCGTTCGTTATCCCAATGGTTGATCTCGTACCATTCGACGATAACCGCCGCGGCACCTGCCGCTGCCGGGGTGGCCATGGAAGTGCCGGACATGTATTGATATCCACTTGTTGGGTTTGTAGAATAGATCCGATGCCCTGGGGCGACAACATCCGGCTTTATACGGTTATCCGTCGTCCAGCCCCGTGAGCTGAAACTGGCGATCTCCTCGGGATTAGATAAACCTTCATTGGGATTATAGGTGTTCGTCGCTCCTACTGCGATAACATTCTTGCCTGTTCCGGGAGCAATAATGGTTGTATCAGATGTACCGCTGTTACCGGCCGCACAGAGTATGACCATGTCCTCGCCTCTCGCAGCGGCATCGTAACGGGATGAATGTTGAATGTATGTCCCATCGCCCGTCGCGGTACCCCAGGAATTGGTATGAACGTAAGCGTCCGAGTTTTGATTTGCGATCTGAACAATGTGGTATATATCTTCAGGACCTATCCATTGTGAGCCGCCGGAACCCCCGAACACCCTTACAGAATATAACTCAGCCGACGGTGCGGATCCTTCGGCTGCATAGTAATCGTTGAAGACGGTAGTACCCGTGCCGCCATAGGTGTGTCCGGCTACGGAGCCAGCACAATGCGTACCGTGGCCATGGCCGTCTTCCCATCCTCCTGAGTAGGAGTATCCGCCGATCACACGATCCTGGAAATCCGCGTGTTGATCATTAACAGATCCTCCGCCGAGCCCGGAATCCGCTACCGCTATCACTTCCCCGTCTCCTTCATAACCCAGCTGATTCATAAACGAACCGTAATCACCGTATGCACGATAGGCGGTATCGGGATCATTGTCATCGTCGAAGAACCATAAACCACCTCCGATTATCTGTGTCGACATCTCACACTGAAGCTCCAACTCAGGGTGTTCCGTGATGTAAAGCACGTCATCGACTCGAGCCAATTCGTGCAAAGTATTCGCCGAATCCGCAAAAACGGTGAAGAAGTATTCGCCGTTTTGAAACTCGGAGGAGCTGATCACATTGGCATTTTGGCCAACGGCATCTAAACTTTCACGGTTGGCACCTGAAACGAGGCCTATATTTACCATGCCGGGATTAAGATCGGGCTGCAGCTTGTAGTACGGGTGGTATATACCGATCCAGTCCACGAAGTACAGCTCTGATACCTCGCTGGCGAGTTCGGGTGTCATCCTCACACGGTATGCATAGTTCGGTAAGTAGTTCAACACCTGCACACCCATATCATCCAGCGTGGGTACCCAGTCCTGTGCGATAGGACCGATGGTGTGAACTATGTACTGTCCTTGGACGTCGGGTGCATAGCTTTCCACGCGTAGCGAACTTGGCATCTCAGGTTCTCCCCGTGTAAAGTCAAATTTTTGGTCATTTACATACAAGGTATTTCTATGCTCCATCATATCGATGGACATCCCCATTCTCTCCAGCTGCGGTATCACCGCTGGATCGATCTCTACGAGCGTGAACGTTTCGTATGTCTGTAAAACATCGGCTCCCAGAGTCTCTAAATACATTAAATCGTTGTTGTCACTGGTCCTTACAAGCACGATATCCCTTTCTCCGTTCTCAAAGGAATGAACGGGTACCGCGGCGAAAACCGATATAACCAGTACGATTGCAAGAAATATAGCCATCGTCGTTTTTACATTCATTTTTCCTAGCATGTTAATTCCTCTTCCAATTTGATAAATGTTAGATGTAAAAAATTACTTAAACACTACTTGTAGAACTACAAGCGATATTCTCCCACAATCGTTTAATATTATGATAAATTTGTTAGACTCAGATGGCTATCTGTACAGTGGTCGAGAGGATAATATTACATCTAAGTAATTATGCGAAAGAAGAAAATGATTATCAGGCACCTTTTGGTGTATGCATTGCAGGGATAGCTGAAAACTTAGGTATCAGTGAAGCTCATACGTCTAGGGAGTTGTTGAGGTCAAAGGATAAATACGAATGCTTTTTCATGGAGGACTTGAGACACATAATGGGTTTTGAAAGGAAAAGGAAAGTGTACTATCTAACACAAAAAGGATACAAAAAAGCGGATGAAATACTTGAAAGGATCGAGGGTGAGAAGATCAAGATAAGAGATGGTGACGAATCGGTAGAAATCCGACTAGGTGATGCCGGTAAATACTTGGACGATCCATCTCCGATCATGGTAGCTTTGAAACATTTAGATGATGATAAGGTACTCGATCTGACCAAAATAAAAAGCGAAGAAGATATATTTGTTGGACGCCAAAAGGAACTAAAACGGTTAAAGGATATCTTTGAGGAAGTATCGGATGGAAGATCAAAAACCGTTTTGATTGCCGGTGAGGCAGGCATCGGGAAAACACGATTGGTTTCCGAATTTGAACGATATGCGCATAAAAAGGGATGTGTTTTTCTTTCGGGGAGGGCATATTATGGTACATCTGAACCGTATCTCCCCCTCAGGGAAGCATTAGAGGATGATCTTGATGAAGATCCGATCGTGGAAAAACCACTATTTCTATTGGGTGTTAAAGATGGACCTGCTGTAACGGAGAAGCACAAGTTGAACGGCCAAAGGAGGTCGCTCTGGTACGACCTGGGTCAGATCCTGGAAGAAAAGGCTTCGGATAAGCCGCTCGTCATCTTCCTGGACGACCTGCAGTGGGCGGACAGGTCAACCATCTTAGTTCTAAACTATCTTGCAAACAAAATATCGGATTCACCGATATTGTTCATCGGAACTTATCGTCCGGAGGACATAGATGATGGTCATCCGTTGAAAGAGTTGATAAGCCACCTTACCCGAGAACATCTGTTGGAGAAGATAGAGCTCGAACGTCTGAAAAAGATATACATCAGGAAGATATCGCAGCGGATGATTGGGCGGAGTGACATACCAGATCCTTTCATAGATGTTCTTCACGAGACCACCGACGGCAATCCCCTCTTCATACGTGAGTGCGTGAAATATATGCTTGAGGAGGGTGAAATCGATGTGGGCTCAGATCGTTATCCTACTGGCAAAGGTGAAGTAAATATTCCCGATATAGTAGAGGATGTTATAGAAAGGAGGATACGCAATCTTGAGGACCAAGACGCGAAGAAACTGTTACAATTGGGCGCAGTGATAGGTGATACCATCCCCTTTGAGCTGTTGAATAGCTGTATAGATATGGATGTATTGGAGCTCCTAGATAAGGTAGAGAAGTTGATGAAATATGGATTGTGGTACGAGCTCCCTGAAGAGGAGACCTTTTCTTTTTCACACGGTTTGATACAGAAAGGGGTTCATGAAAGCATACCGGATAATCTGCGAAAATCTCTTCACCTACATGTTGCAGAGAAAATAGAACGAGTTTACAGAGATGAAAATCACCGATACTGGTCCGACCTCGGTTTCCACTATGAACAGGGGGGAAAGTTTAAACGTGCAATCGATTGTTATATCAATGCAGGGGATAAAGCGACTGATCTGTATGCCCATGAAGATGCTGTAGATATGTATGAAAAAGCCCTACGTTTGATGGACAAAATCGGATCCAAAGAAGATGAAAGGGCATCCATCATCGAAAAGATAGGAGACACCTGTAAAGTTTTGGGTGAATATGAGAAAAGTTTGGAATATTATGACCTACTTTTAAAGATCCAGGAACCTGATATATCTCCCTCAGTATACCGAAAGATGGCATATATCATGATCGAAATGGGTAATTTTGAAGGATCACTTTCCCAAACGGAGAAAGGATTGGAGATAGTCGAACCCGATAGCGAAGAGATGTGCAGGTTACTCTTGATAAAAGGTTTGAATCTCATGATGGAAGGTAACATGGAAGATGCAATTGTAATTTTTAACGAAGAAATCGATGTGGCGAAAGGGATAAAAAACAAAAACGTTTTAGCAAGAGGATATCATGACCTAGCGATAGTGTATCAACGTCTGAGTAAAGATGATATGAGTAAAGAGTACCTTAAAGAAGCTATCGCGTTACGAGAAGAAATAGGTGACAAGGAGGGGCTCTCTTTATCATATAATAATTTAGGCAACACATATGTAATCCAAAGAAAGTTTGATGATGCATTGAACTACTATCAGAAGAGCCTTGAACTCGCAGAAGAACTAGGGATGGATTACAATCTGGGAGTACCGACCATGAACATAGGTATAATCAAAATGGACATGGGCGAACTAGATGAAGCGGATAAATACTTTGAGAGGGCTAAAGAATTATTCGAGATGGGAGATCAAAAGATGAATATGTGTTTGGTTTTTATCAATCTAGCCAAAATCGATCGTAAAAGGGGTGCATTACGATCGGCGTATGAAATCAGCCAAAGAGCATTTTCTTTGGCAAAAAAAATCGATTACAAGCGTGGCCAATATTTATCTTTACAATTAACAGCAGAAATACTGAGCATGAAAGGTAGGTCACGCGAATCCATCGATCTGCTAGAAAAAGCGATAACTGTTTGCGAAGAAAGCGGTCATAATATCGAGATCGCGGATACTTTATTAATTTTAGGAAGTGTTTTCGTACGTAAAGGTGAATTCGATTCGGCCATCAAGTATTATGCTGAGGGGAAGGAGATATATGATGAGTTCGGTTATAAGCCTGGTGTGTTGAACGCTTCGATCAATCTGGCCGAAGCCTATGCAAGGTCTGGTGATCTAGATGAAGCAGGCACACACATCGAGTTAGCTTCGGATCTTTACGATGAGAGCACCGTTGATGATGAGTTGAAGGCTGAATATCATCGAGTGAAGGGGATATTGCTCAGAGAGGAAAGCGAATATGAAAGTGCTTTGGAAGAGCTAGAACGATCGAAAGGGTTGTATGAGCGGCTGAATGACTCACCGATGCTTACAGAAACCGAATTAGAGATCGGTATAACGATGGTACGGATGGGCGAAGAAGTGGATGGTTTAAAGATCATCCGAAAGGTCAAGGAAAAAGCCATAGATATGGGCATGATGGTTAGTTTGTGCGATGAGTATTTGGAATGATCAAATACCGAACCGAATATGATGATAACGAATTTTTGACTTCCTAGTCAATGTTCCATTATTTTTAGTTCCAGTTCTTCTTTCCAGATATTTTCATTTTTCTTAGGTATTTTTTTAATTTTTCTGTCCTTTATTTTATTTTGATTACTTTTTTCTTCCATAGTATTTTCAACCCCTATATCTGTTAGTTTTTCAAAAACAGATTTTATCTTCTCGTACTCTTTTGAAACTCTTCTCTCCTTTCTAATAATATCTTCTTTTATGGAGACCAATCCAAGGTTGCCTGGAGCGCCTTTATAACTCTTCAGCTTCAAGTTTTTATCGATATCTAATTTTGACCATTTCGAATCATCTTTTAATTCTTTATATGCTTCTCTGAAAGGCACACCTTTTTGGACAAGCTCAAACACCTTATCTGCTGCGAAGAGAGTGGAGTCGATTCCCTCTTGTATCTTTTCTTCATTAACTTTTAATTTCTTCACAAAAAGGCCGCAGATGGAAAGGCTTGAGAGGGTGATATCGAAGCATTCCATGAGGGGTTCTTTTGTCATCTGGAGATCTCTATTATAGCCCGAAGGTAAAGAACCGATCAAGGTAGAAACTTTATTCGATTCTCCGCAAACCACGTAGTAATTAGCCCGCACCATCTCCAGAGCGTCAAGGTTGTTTTTCTGTGGCATGATACTACTGCCGGTGCACAGCTCCTTTGGTAATTCAAAATAGTTAAATTCAGCCATAGTAAACAGCAGGATGTCAAAACATAGTTTATTAAGATCCAACATTATCTGTTTTAATGCATCAATTATCAACAATTCTATTTTGCCACGACTATTTTGAACGTATAACACGTTGTTCTGCATGTTGTTAAAACCTAGTAGTTTAGTTGTCATGTCTCTATCTATTGAGACAGGGACTCCATAACCTGCCGCAGAGCCCAGTGGATTTTGGTTGTTTATTTCATATACGCACTCAACATTTCTCAAATCGTCCAAAAGAGATTCGATGAAACTTCCTGACCAGAGTCCTAATGAGGAAAGCATGGCCTTTCTCATATGAGTGTATCCCGGCATTGGTACATGTTGATGCTCTTTAGCAAAATCGTGTAAGATCATGCATAAATCTATGATGCCTTTTTGTACTTCTAATAATTTATCTCGAGAGTAAAGCCTGAGGTCTACCAATACCTGGTCATTTCTACTTCTTCCAGTGTGTATCTTTTTACCTAGACCCCCTAAGTCTTCCGTAAGGAATTTTTCGATCTTCGAATGGACATCTTCATCCTCTTTTGACAGAAGAAACTCATCCATTTCATACAGCTTCAATATCTCATTTAGCCCATCCTTCAACCTCTCAAATTCCTCTTTAGTCAACACCCCTATTTTATATAGCATAAATGCATGACCCATGGATCCAAAAACATCGTATTTTATTAGCTCCTGATCTAATACCTGATCCTTGCCGATAGTATAAGATTCAACCATCTGGTTCAATCCGATCTCTCCGTTTTGCCATATCTTCATCCGGACCACCCAATATATTCCTTCACGATGTCTCGGTATATGGATGAGGCTCTTTCTACCTGACTTATCTGTATATGCTCATTAGGTGCGTGAGATTGATCGCTGGTTCCCGGACCCAATATTATACCAGGTGCATCAATGAATACATAATCACACATGCCTTTAAATCCAATAATTCTATTATCGGGGATCACCTTTTTAGCTGCTTTTACAATGTATTCTTCCCCTTTAGTTTCCTTCGGGTGTAATCTGTTACTGACGATTTCTGCTTTTACTTTAAGCTCATTTGATAAAATATCGATCATCTCATAGTTATCACAACCAGGGGTACTCCTCACATCCATAGTGAACTCACACTCACCAGGAATAACATTATTTTTTGTACCCCCTTGTATAAGAGTAACTGAGGCGGTCGGATGTCCCAAAAGAGGATGTTCACCACCAAAACTCATGGATTTTAGCCCGAGGATATCCGATGCAGCTTCGTAGATGGCATTTTTCCCCTCGCCCGGGCGAGAAGCATGGGCGCTTTTCCCCACCGCCTTACATTTCAATATCGCTAATCCTCTCATAGCTGTGGCGATGTTTAGATTCGTAGGTTCTCCCACTATTGCGGCATCAATCGATGGAATCTTGTGGACCAACTCTTTGATCCCTTTATTGCCGGTTTCCTCTTCTACAGAAGCACCAAAATAGACTTTACCATCAAGGTCAATCTCTGATAATTCTAATAACGCGGTTATCATCGCGGATAAACTGCCTTTTGCATCATTTGCACCTAACCCGTAGATGTATCCATTTTTCTCAACCGCTTTGAAGGGATCATCAATCCAACCAGGACAGACCGGTACGGTATCCAAATGCGAGTTCAACAATATCGATGGTTTTCCCTTACCCACAGAGCAGTAAACATTTTTTTTGTATACCTTGGCCGAAACGCCATTATCATTCAGATAATCGCAAATAAAATTACTCACATCATCTTCGTTCTTCGATATACTCGGTATTCCCACTATTTTCTTCAGCAATTCTTTTGGGCTCATAATAACCCTCCATTTGTCTCTTTTTCAATCATCGTACCACATCCTTCGTTCGTAAACATCTCAACAAGAAGACTATGTTTCATAGTCCCATCGATGATATGTACCCGTTTCACACCACCTTCTATTGCATAAACTCCATTCTGTAGCTTTGGTAGCATACCTCCTGTGACGTTGCTGTTTTTCAACAGTTCTTTTGCATCATCGAGATCCAAATAAGGGATTATGGTAGAGTTATCTTCGTTATCTTCTAAGATACCAGGTACGTTAGTGACGAATATCATTTTTTCCGCACCTAGGTAGATCCCTATCTCCTTTGCGATAGTATCTGCATTGATGTTTAGAATCGTACCCTCTTCATCAACGCCTAAACAGGATATTACGGGTATGATGTGTTCTTTCATCAAGTTATTGATCAGTCCCACATCTATCTTGATGATGTCACCCACATATCCGAAATCGACTGTAGTTGGTTCTTCCATCTGAGGGGTTTTAATCGAAGTCAGGTCCCTTTTTTTAGCAAGCACCGTGCCACAAGATACTCCACTGAAACCTACAGCTTGAGTTTTATATCTTTGTAAGGCTGCTGTTAATTCCATATTTATTTTTCCGCCATATACCATTTTGGCAACTTCGATAGTATCTTCATCAGTTATCCTTCTCCCTGCTATCTTTTTAGGTACAAGGCTCAATTTTTCCATCAGATCGTCAGCTTGGGGCCCTCCGCCGTGGACCAGAATTATCTTTATCCCTATATTGTACAGTACGCTGATGTCTTTTGCCAATTTGATCATGTTTCCAGCGTCTTTAAGAACCCCTCCCCCTATTTTGACTACGATCATCTTGCCTCTTAGTTGCTGTATATATGGGAGAAATTCTAAAAGATAAGGTATCCTATTCACTATGCATCACCGAGCAACAGATTGAGTAAAGCTTTTTGTGCATGAAGTCTGTTTTCCGCCTGATCGTACACCACACTCTGTTCACCGTCGATCACTTCATCATCGACAACCACATTCCGTCTCACAGGTAGACAATGCATAAATTTTCCATCACCAGTGTTGTCCATCATGGATCTTGTGATCTTCCAGTCCATCAGGCTATTTCTTATCTTGCTTTCATCCTTCCACTTCCCGTAATAATTTAAAGAGCCCCAACTTTTCGCGTACACTATGTCCGCATCATCCACAGCATAGTTAAGATCATGCACGATATCCAGATTTCCTCCCTCTTGATCACAGTTCGAGTTTACATTTTTTATTATATCTTCACTCAACTCGAAACCCTTTGGGCAGGCGATGGTGACATCCATCCCGAACTTACTCGTGATAAGGGCGGCGGAATTTGGGACCGACATGGGAAGTGGCTTTGGATGGTAACACCAGGCTAACACTAGTTTCTTCTTTTTTGGGTTCTCTAAATTCTCTTTAATTGTCATCATATCTGCGAGTGCCTGGCAGGGATGATATAACGATGACTCCATGTTTATCACAGGCACTGTAGCATACTTTTCAAAACCACGGATAACAGGGTCTTCCTTGTCCTTATTCCAGTCTTCCATACCAGGAAAACATCGGACAGCGATTCCATTTCCATATCTAGATAATACCTTCGAAGCATCTTTGATATGTTCTGAAGCACTACCATCCATTACCGCCCCTATGCGATGTTCTAATTTCCAAGTATCCTGGCCAACCGATAGATTTACAGATGTACCGCCATTTTGACTCATTGCGGTTTCAAAACTCGATCTGGTTCGTAAAGATGGATTAAAAAAAACCATATATAGGCTCTTATTTTTCAGATTATTGTTATACGGTTCTTTCTTCAAATCATCTGCTAGTTTCAATATACTTTCGATATCCTCTTTTGTCCACTCTTGAGTGGTTATAAAGTTTCTGTTTTTCATTTATATCATCTCCTTTGATATTTGTTTTAAATTTGAATAGAACTTGTCTATTTCTGATTCACCTACTATCAACGGTGGCATCAATCTGATGACGTCATGTTCTGAAACAGCGGTTCCCACTATGAAGCCCCGTTTTAGTAGCATATATTGGATCATTTTAGCATCAGCATTCAGTTTCACACCTCTCAATAATCCGATGCCTCTCACTTCTTTGACTCCATCGATAGATGATAATCTATTTTTTAGATACTCTCCTTTCTTACTAACTGTGTTTAGTAGGTCTTTGATCACGCCAATATTCGCATCCAAGGCTGCACAAGCAAGAGGTCCACCTCCAAAGGTAGAACCGTGTTCTCCAAATGATATGGTATCCGCTATTTCTCCAGATACAAGAGTAGCCCCCATAGGCATACCGCCAGCAATACTCTTTGCGCATGTTATAATGTCAGGGGATACGTTGTAGTATTGCGAAGCGAACATTTTTCCGGTTTTACCGAATCCGGTTTGAACTTCATCGAAAATCAGTAGGATATCGTTCTCATAACAGTACTTTCTCAATCCTTGAAAGAAATCACAGGGCACTGTTTTCATGCCCGCCATACTCTGTACAGGTTCAAGTATCACTGCAGCGGTGTTTTCATTAGCAAGGTTTTTTATGCTTTCGAGGTTTCCAAATTCCGCAAAATAATTACCTTCCAACAATGGACTGACTTGCCTTCGATATTTGCTTAAACCTGTTGCGCTCAACGAAGCCATAGTTCGGCCGTGGAATCCCCCTTCCATGGATATGATCTCGTTTTTACCAGTGTATCTTCGCGCTATTTTCAGAGCGGTTTCGTTAGCCTCAGAACCGCTGTTGCAGAAGAACACCTTTTTTATCTCTTTAGGTGAGATTTCAATCACCTTTTCACACGCTTGGGCTCTGATATCGCTGTAAACCGCATTTGAGTAAAACAACAGTTTTTCACTCTGCTTTTTTATAGCTTCCACGATTGCTGGATGACAGTGACCTACTGCCGTCACAGCGTGCCCCCCATAGAAGTCGATGTACTCGTTACCCTGTGAGTCCCAAACCTTAGTACCTTTCCCTTTAACTAATGCGATAGGCAGTTTATTGTAGGTCTGGAGTTGATATCTTTTTTCTTTTTTTATTATCTCTTCTGTTTTCATAAGTATTCCTCCACTAAGGATGTGCACTAGGAAACAATAATGATCTAGTTTCTTCGAATCCAAACATGAGGTTCATGTTCTGTATCGCGGTCCCAGATGCCCCTTTTATTAGATTGTCAATGGCGGCGGTGATCACTACTTTTTTACCGCTACAAACCACGTTCACATCACAGAAATTTGAATTTTTTACTATGGAGCATCTTGCTTGTTCAACTATCCTTACAAACTTTTCATTGCGGTAATAATTCTTGTATATTTGTGTTAGTTCATCTGTAGAAATATTCTGTTCAAGGAACACATATGCGGTAATGAATATACCCCGAACCATGGGGGCAGAATGAGTAACGAATGTAAGTTCAAACTCTTTTTTATTTAACCTTTTTAGCTCTTGTTCGATTTCAGGATGATGTTGGTGATGAAGTATTTTATATGCCTTGAAGTCATTTTCTCTTTCAGGGTGATGTGTACCAAAACTTGGCTTAACCCCGGATCCAGACGATCCGGTTTTTGCATCGATGATCACATTACCGGAAAGTAAATTATAGTCTTAGACATAACTAATATGTTATTTTTGAGTAGAACTTTTTAATCCATCCTTTAGCGAAGGTGTTCTTTTTGCTAAACCGATTGAAGAGT
>Ga0207421_10005406_pt1 | contig 14295 bp, 12 predicted proteins | sample SodLakKL_010_SED_4_FD_187542 | JGI IMG/M metagenome (GOLD analysis project Ga0207421, IMG submission 187542) | Alkaline sediment microbial communities from Lake Tanatar, Kulunda Steppe, Russia - 8KL_010_SED (SPAdes) (version 2) | ecosystem: Environmental > Aquatic > Non-marine Saline and...
TCGCCTGTGTCGGTGGTGGCTCGAACGCGATCGGATCGTTCGCCGAATGGATCGGTATCGACGGCGTGAAGCTCATCGGCGTCGAGGCAGCGGGTGAGGGGGTCGGCTCGGGACGCTCGGCCGCGACGATCAGTGAGGGCCGCGAGGCCGTGTTGCACGGGTCGCGCTCCATCGTGCTGGTCAACGACGACGGTCAGGTCAAGCCCGCGCACTCCGTGTCCGCAGGGCTCGACTACCCGGGCGTCGGTCCGGAACACGCCTGGTTGGCGTCGACCGGTCGCGGGATCTACGTGAGCGCGACCGACGCGGACGCGCTGCACGGCTTCCGCCGGACCTGCGAGCTCGAGGGCATCATCCCCGCGCTCGAACCCGCCCACGCGGTCGGCTGGCTGCTGCGTCACGGCTGTGACGAACTGGGGGAGGGTGCCAAGATCGTGCTGACGATGTCGGGCCGCGGCGACAAGGATGTCGACGAGGTCGTCGAGGTCGCCGGCTGGGACGTCGGCGTCGCCAAGGCCTTCGGCGAGGACACTGGGGCGGGGTCATGACCCCGGTCACGGTCAACGGATCGGAGCAGATCGCAGCCGCGTTCGAGCGCGCAGCGGCCGAGGACCGCGCCGCGCTGATCGTCTACCTCACGGCCTGCTTCCCGGACCCGGCCACCTCGCGTGCCTGCTTCGAGGCGGCGGTGGAGGCCGGTGCCGACATCCTCGAGATCGGGGTCCCGTTCTCGGATCCGATGATGGATGGGCCGATCATCCAGCAGGCGAACCAGCACGTCCTCGATGCCGGGACGTCGGTCGGCGAGCAACTCGACCTGGTCCGTTCGCTCGGTCACCTCGACGTTCCCAAACTGGTGATGACCTACGTCACCATCGCGGATACGCGCGGCTACGCGTCCTTCGCGGACGAGCTGGCCGACGCTGGTCTGGCCGGTGTGATCCTGCCGGACCTGCCGGTTCCCGAGGCCGACGCGTGGCTCGCCGAGGCGCGACGTCGGGACCTCGCCACCGTGTTCCTCGCATCCTCGATCTCCAGTGACGAACGGCTCGACGCCATCGGGCAGGCCTCGTCGGGTTGGGTCTATGCGACCGGCCTCCTCGGTGTGACCGGTGTGAAATCGATCGCAGGTGACATCACGCGCGATCTCGTCGGGCGGGTCCGTGCACGCACCGACCTGCCGGTCGCGGTCGGCATCGGCGTGAAGGACCGGGCATCGGCCGCCGAGGTCGCCACCTACGCCGACGGCGTGATCGTCGGTTCCTCGATCGTCAGCGCCGCGGCCGATGGCGACCCCGCCGGGGCGCCCGCCCGGGTCGCCGCGCTGGTCCGTGAACTGCGCGAGGGCGTCGCCGCGAACCGGTAGCCCGAACGGGGCGAGCCCCCGCCGTGATCGGCGGGGGCTCGCGATGCTGCTCGGTGTACCTGGTGACCTCAGCCGCGCGGGATCTCGAAGCCATAGTGCGCTTCCATGCCCGGCAGGCCATCGTCACGGACGTTGAACTCGGACTCGACGCACAGGCTCACAGCGCCCGGGTCGGTCTCGATGAGCTCGCCCATCTCGGAGATGGTGTCGGTGCCGTACTCCTCGTAGGCCTCCTGCGACATCGCGATGCCGTAGGTGTTGTTGAACTGCGACGGCTCGAGCCAGATCAGGCCCTCTTCTTCAGCCTCGCGCTCGGCGACGGCCTCGTACTGCTCGACACGGTCCGGGATCGGCTCGGTCTCACCGAAGAAGGAGATCCATGCCGTCCCGGTGTACTCCCAGTAGTGGTCGATCTCACCGCTGGTCAGTGCGGAACGTGCCGCATCGGTCCCACCGAGGTTGACCTCGTCGTTGACCGTTGCGCCGGCGCTCTCGAGCAGTGCGACCGAGATCTCGCCGAGGACGAGCTGCTCGTCGAAGTCCTTGGACCCGACGGTGATCTCAGCACCGGAGAGCTCGTCACCACTGGCCAGGAAGTCGTTGGACTCGAGGAAGTCCATCGCGACCTCGGCCTCCGGCTCGCCGTCGGCCGAGACGCGGGCGTTCAGCCCGGCCATCGTGTCGTCGTCGAGCGCGTTGGAGATCGGCGCGTACAGCGTCTCGAGCGCGTCACCGAACTCGTTGTAGATGTCCTCGCGGAAGACCGGCGAGACGTTGTACAGCGGGAAGAAGTTCTGGTCGTCTTCCAGCACGACGAGGTCGAGCGCGGCGATACGACCATCGGTGGTGAAGACCTCACCGAAGTTGCAGGGGTCACGGTCGGCCGTGGCGCTGTAGATGACGCCGGTGTCGAGGACCTCGACGCCGCCGGCCTCTTCGCCGTTGCCACATGCGCTGGCAACCAGGGCGATGGCCGCGAGGCCACCGATGTATCGGACAGATGATGCTCTCTTCACGTGGTTCCTTGCTCTCGTGATCAGGCGGATGCCCGGTCAGGGCGTGCGTCCGCATCGACGGATGCCGACGTGGACGTCGGAGACCCCGATCAGATCGACCTCGACGGTGGGGTGCGTCGGTGGGGTCCCCTTGATGAGTGCTACGACCTGAGTCGTAGCCGTTCTCCCAGGATAGGGAGACATCTGCGAAGTGCCCACTGCCGTGCGCACATGGAAATCGGTGGCGGGGTCGTCAGAGCCCGCGCGGGGTCATGAATTCCTCAACGAGTCCGGCCAGGTAGTCGACCAGCAGGGCGAGGATCGCGACGGACACGGCACCGAAGATCAGGACCGGGCGCCGATTGAGTTGGAAGCCGGCCTGGATCGTCTCACCGAGACCGCCGCCACCGAACAGGAAGGCCAGGGCGGCGGTGCCGACATTGAGCACGAGCGCGGTTCGGACACCCGCGAGGATGACCGGGACCGCCAGGGGCAGCTCGAGGCGACGGAGGACCAGGCGGTTGGACATGCCCATGCCGCGTCCGGCTTCCAGGACGTTCGCATCGACCTGATCGAGTCCCACCATGGTGTTGCGCAGGATCGGTAGGAACGAGTAGGCGATCAGCGACACGACCACGGGGATGGTGCCCGTGCTCGGCAGCCAGTCGATGGTCCGGAACAGGAAGAACAGCAGGGCGAGGGCACCGAGCGAGGGGATCGCCTGCCCGGCGTTGCCCAGGCCGATGACGATCGGTGCGTACCTGCGCACTCGGGGGCGTGTCGCTGCGATCCCCAACGGGATCGCCAGCAGGAGCACGAAGAAGGTGGACACGCCCGTGAGGAGCAGGTGCTGCTGCAGACGGTCGAGTTGGACGTCGGTTGCCAGCGCACGGGTCTCGATGCTGTCGAGTTCGCTGCCCTGGATGTAGAGCAGCAGCGCGATGGTGACGACCAGGAGGAACAGCGGCATCCCGTAGTAATGGACGAGCTTGGCCCGCTTTGCGCGACTGTCGGCCGCCTTGTCCTCGGCGATGGCCCGGTCACGTGCACCGACATCCGCCTCAGGAGGGGTGAGGGTCGTCGACATCACGCGACCTCATCGGCCGGGTCGATCAACTTGGCCGCGCGGTAGAACTCGGCATCGGCATCCCGCATCGTCTGGATGGACGTGATGATGCTGTCGACGTCGAGGATGCCCTCGAAGGCGCCGCGACCATCGACGACGATCGCGACACCGGCCGAACCGACGAGCATCTCCTCGAGGGCATCGGACAGGGTCGCCTGCTTCTCCACCATCGCCCGAGCCGGCAGGCCGAGTTCGGCGGCTGGACGGTCATGGCGGAAATCGGGAGCTCGCAGCCAGCGCGCGGGCTTGTTGTCCTTGTCGAGCAACAGCATCGCGGTCCACTCGGACTCGTTGAGCCGCTTCTGCAGGTCCTCGCGCGGCTCGTCGAGCCGGCCGATCAGCGCGTCATCGACGACCTCGATGTCCCGGACCCGCGTGAGCTTCAGACGCTTCAGGGTCGCACCGGTGCCGACGAAGTCCTCGACGAACTCGTCCGCCGGGTTGGTGAGGATCTCCTCGGGTGTCGCGAACTGGGCGATGTGCGACTGTTCCTTCAGGATCGCGATCCGGTCGCCCATCTTGATGGCCTCGTCGATGTCGTGCGTGACGAAGGCGATGGTCTTCTGCAGTTCCTCCTGCAGGCGCAGGAACTCGTTCTGCAGCCGGGTGCGCGTGATCGGGTCGATGGCACCGAAGGGTTCGTCCATCAGCAGAACCGGTGGATCGGCCGCCAGCGCCCGGGCGACGCCGACGCGCTGCCGCTGACCACCGGAGAGTTCCTTGGGGTAGCGCGAGCGGTAGACCGATGGATCCAGGCCGACGATATCGAGCAGCTCGTCGATCCGGGCGTTCGTACGGTCCTTGTCCCAACCGAGCAGCCGCGGCACAGTGCCGACGTTGCCCTCGATGGTGATGTGCGGGAACAGCCCGATCTGTTGGATCACGTAGCCGATGCGGCGGCGCAGGTGGTTCGGATCGATGTTGGTGACGTCCTCACCGTCGATGATGATGCTGCCGCTGGTCGGTTCGATGATCCGGTTGATCATCTTGAGTGTGGTCGTCTTGCCACAGCCCGAGGGGCCGACGAACACGACGATCTCGCCCTTCGGGATCTCCATCGACACACGGTCGACCGCGGGTGTCTCCTCGCCGGGGTAGCGCTTCGTGAGCTCACGGAGCTCGATCATCGTCTCGCCGACCTGCGCGTCGCCCCCGATCGCGGTCTCCTTGTCGTACTGCTTGGCGTCGTTCGTCTGGTCAGTCACGGATGCCTCGAGGGATCGTCAGTCGGCCGATGGCCAGGTACAGGAGGTCGAAGAGCATGGCCAGGACCACGATGGCCAGGGTCCCACCCAGCAGGGCGTTCAGGGCGCCCGGGGATCCGATGCGGCGGATGCCACTGAAGATCAGCTGTCCGAGGCCGCTCCCCCCGACGAGCGCAGCGATCGCGGCGATGCCGACGGTCAGCAGGGTGGAGACGCGGATCCCAGCCAGCATCACCGGCCACGCGTTCGGGAGTTCGATACGCCACAGCCGCATCGTCTTGCTCATGCCCATGCCGGCAGCCGACTCCACCACGGCGTTGTCGACCGAGAACAGCCCGGAGACCGTGTTGCGCACGATCGCGAGCAGCGCGTAGAGGGTGAGGGCAACGATGGGGCCGCGGTCGCCGATCCCCACGATCGGGATCATCAGGGCGAACAGCGCGAGCGACGGGATGGTCAGGAACGTCGAGGTGACGCTGAGGATCGGGCCTCGGAACGGCGGGAAGCGGTGGGCTGCGATGCCGAGGAACAGGCCGATGATGATCGCGAACAGCATCGCGTAGCCGACGATCCGGATGTGTTCGAGCGACTGGACCAGGATGGTGCGTTGGACGGATGGACTCGAGAGATACTCGAGGAACGCCAAGGGCGCCTGCTCCTACGAGGGGACGGGTGAGGTTTCGGGCGCCCCACAAACGTCGAGCGCCGGCCGAGATGGCCGGCGGGAGGCTGGCGGAGCACGTACGTGCGGTGGTTCGTTGCCCGACAGACTAATGGGCCGATCGCCAGCCCGCGAGCGATCTCCGACAGCGACCGGATGTCGCAGGTGCCGGTCATACTCCGAGTTGACGGTCGGGGCGGCCGTTCCACCGGCGGCACCGGTGGGTGGTGGTGATCCGTTCCGACCGCCGAACGCGGCGGCTGGGTCACAGACAGGACCGACATGGGACGCCCACGAACGTGGACCGACGACGACCTCCGCGACGCCCTGCACGACGCCACGTCGTGGAGCGATGTCTGTCGCCGCCTGGAGCTCGGGACCAGCGGCGGCAACCTTCGTTCAGTGCGCGAACGCTGTCAGATCCTCGCTTTGGACATCGACCATCTGCCGGCACCCGGCGGCGCGCCACGGACGTGGACCGACCAGCAGTTGCGTGAGGCGGTGCGATCCGCACGCAACCTCCACGGAGTGTTCGGGTACCTCGAGCTCTCGGTCGGTGGCAGCGCCTGGCGCAGGATGCAGGATCACATCGAGCGGTTGGGTCTCGACACGTCGCACTGGGGGCAGGGCGCCTGGCGACCAGGTCGCGCTCGCGCCCGACGCACGCGCGTGCAGATCGACGACGAGGCCCTGCGCACAGCCCTGGCGGGGGCGCGGTCGATCGCCGAGGTTGTTCGGTGCCTTGGCCTCGACCCCACGAACGGGACCGTTCATCGACGGGTCCGTGAACGCATCCAGGCACTCGATCTCGACGACGGCAGCCTTCTCGGCCAGGCATGGTCGCGGGGTGTCTCGCAGGTCCGCAGGTCGGTGCCACTCGAGCAGGTGCTCGTCCCGGGATCGACCTACCGGGGCGGTTCGGTTCGGCTGCGGAAGCGACTGGTTGCTGCGGGGCTCCTCGACGAACGCTGCGCGATCTGCGGACTTCGACACGTGGAGGGGTGAGCCCGCGCCTCTGCAACTCGATCACATCGACGGGGATCCGCGGAACCAGGTCCTCAGGAACCTCCGCCTGTTGTGTCCCAACTGCCATGCCCAGACCCCCACCTACTGTGGCCGGAACATCGGGAGGGGATAGGCTCGCGCCGCTGGCGAGAGCGTCTCTCGTCGAGCCCCCGTGCTGGAATTGGCAGACAGGGACGGCTCAAAACCGTCTGCCCGGAAGGGCTTGTGGGTTCGAGTCCCACCGGGGGTACTGCGCTGTGCACCCTTCGGTGCGCAGTGTGGATGTTGGCCGCGTTGTTGCTGCGCCGCTAGTTTCCGAGCTCCGACCGACACCCGGTCGGCTCGTAACCCTGCGTGTCCGTTCGTGAAGACGGCCGGACCCGCGAACCCGAGACGCCCCCGGCCGGCCCTGCCGACCTCAAGAAGTTCCGCCCGACGACCGGAGTGACCACGCCTTCCCTACGTAGCGCCAACCGGGTGCACGAACGCCTCCTGCGACTCCAGGAACAGCTCAAGCGGGTCCGCGCGACGGAGCGCGTGCTCGCCGAGCAGGTGGCCCACCTCGACGAGGTGGCCGCCGACGCTGAGACGCGCAAGCTGGTGTCACAGACCCCGCTCGCCGACCGTGAGTGGCGCGAGGCGCGCACCGACCGGGACCGTCACCGGGCACTGCTCGACGACGCCCGTCGCGAGTCCGACGAACTGCTCGCGGAGCGGGATCGGCTGCTGGAACAACTCCAGGAGCTGGACACGACGCGCCGGCCAGAGGGATCAGACCAGTGACCGATACGCCGACCGACCCCATCGCCGACACCGCGGGCGAGACCGCGGATCGCCCCACTCGTGTCCTCATCGCTGAGGACGAGGCGCTCATCCGACTCGATCTCAAGGAGATGCTGGAGGAGGAGGGCTTCGAGGTCGTCGCCGAGGTCGCCGATGGTGCGTCGGCGGTCCGCTTGACCCGCGAACTCGGGCCGGATCTGGTCATCCTCGACGTCAAGATGCCGGTGATGGACGGGATCCAGGCAGCCGAGGAGATCGCCAAGGATCGCCTGGCCGCCATCCTGATCCTGACCGCGTTCAGCCAACGCGACCTCGTGGAGAAGGCACGTCGCGCCGGGGCGATGGCCTACCTCGTCAAACCGTTCCAGAAGCACGATCTGCTCCCCGCCGTGGAGATCGCGGCCGGTCGGTTCCGCGAGATGTCGGGCCTCGAGGCCACCGTCGACGATCTCGAGGGACGCCTGGAGGCGCGCAAGGTGGTCGATCGTGCCAAGGGCCTGCTGCAGGAACGCGAGTCGATGTCCGAAGGCGAGGCGTTCCGGTTCGTGCAACGGCAGGCCATGGAACGGCGCCAGACGATGAAGCAGGTCGCCGAACGGATCATCGCGCAGTTCGAGGAGTGACGGGGAGAGAACGACGAGGTGCCGACGCGGCGGGAGAGGGAGAGATGCGTCGGCACCTCGTCGTTCGTCAGCGGGGGTCCGAGGACCTGAACCGCTGTGTCACTGGCGGATGACGAGAGGGAAGCTACGCGGCGGGTGTTCCAGGGACGTTTCAGCGATGTTGGAACTGTGTGACCTTGCCGGGTCCGCCGGGATCGATCCGTCGATCGCGGCCGCGGGGCGAGTCAGTCGAGTCAGTACAGAGCGCGAGCCAGGCGGGGGCGTGCCGCTGCGACGCGCGGATCCGCATCGCCCAGTATCCCGAACAGCTCGACGAGCTGGGCCCGGGCCGCCTCCCGGGTGTCGCCGCCGAGTTCGACCGCATGGAGCAGGCGATCGATCGCCTCGTCGTGGTCGCCTCGCGCGGCCAGGGCGCGACCGAGGCTGATCAGTTGCGCGCCATCGTCAGGGTCGGCAGCCACGCCGGCCTGCAGCGCGTCGATGTCGACGGCTCCGTCGGCGGCCAGGGAGGCGCGACTGACGATGGCTTCGGCGCCCGGGTCGGGGCGGTGGGGCGCGACCAGCCGCAGTGCCGCGTCCGGGTCGTCAACGACCACCAGGTCCGCCAGCGCGACCGCTGCGTCGCGGTGGTCCGGGTCGAGTTCGAGTGCCCGACGCAGGGCCACTTCGGCCTCGCCGCTCGGCATCGCCGCCGCATCCGCGACCAGCTGGTCGGCCTCGGTCGGCACGAGGTCGTCGAGGAACCGCTGGAGCTGGGGTTCGGGGATCACGCCGGTGAACTGCGACACCGCACGGCCGTCCCGGAACGCGTAGACCTGAGGGATCCCTTTGACCTGGAAGGCCTGTGCCACCGCCTGGTTGGCATCCACATCGATCTTGGCCAACACGACCTGGCCGTCGCGTGCGGCGACCGCCGACTCCAGCATCGGTCCGAGCGTCCGGCACGGCCCGCACCAGGCCGCCCAGAAGTCGACGATGACCGGCACCTCGTGGGATCGGTCGAGGACCTCGGTCTGGAAGGAGGCATCGTCGACGTTGATCACGTGCGGCGATGCGGGGGAGGGCGCGGATGCGGACACGACGGACCTCGGAGGTAGGGGACGGGGACGGGTCGCGATCAGCGACCTGGCAGGGTCGCTGGACGGCGTGGAGAGGATAGGGCCGATGGCGCAGGACTACGCTCGCGGTCCTGCCCAGAGCAACGTCGCCGAGCGTCAGGAACCTTCCCGTGGCAGACCCCGTGGCAGACGAGCGTCGGTCGATCCTCCTGCTCGACGGTCACAGCCTGGCCTACCGGGCCTTCTACGCCTTGCCAGACACCCTGCGGACCCAGACGGGCCAGCTCACCAACGCGGTCTACGGGTTCACCTCGATGCTGATCAAGCTCCTGGGTGATCGCGAGCCGGATGCCATCGTGGTCGCCTTCGACAAGGGACGGGACGTGGCGCGGACCGAGGCCTTCCCGGCCTACAAGGCCCACCGTGCGGCGCCGCCCGACGAGTTCCGCCCCCAGGTCGACCTCATCAAGCAGGTCCTCGCCGCACTGAACATCCCGGTGATGGAGGTGGCCGGGGTCGAGGCCGACGACGTGCTGGCCACGGTGGCCGACCGGGCCATCGGCGAGGGCTTCCACGCCTACATCGTGACGGGTGATCGCGATGCGATGCAGTTGGTGTCGGATGAACTGACCGTGCTCTACACCCTGCGTGGCATCTCGGAGATGGCGGAGATGACCCCCGACGCCGTCGAGGACCGTTATGGCGTCCCGCCGCGATCCTACGTCCACCTCGCGGCACTGCGCGGGGACAACTCCGACAACCTGCCGGGTGTGCCGGGCGTCGGCGACAAGACCGCCGCCAAGCTCGTGACCACCTTCGGTGACATCGACGGCATCTACGCCAACATCGACGAGGTGGCCGGGAAGAAGGTGCCCGCGATGCTCGAGGAGCACGAGCAGCAGGTCCGCGCCAACGTGTCCATCATGACCCTGCGCAGGGACGTTGAGGTCGAGGTCGATCTGGGCGGGCTGCGGATGGGTGACATCGACACGGCGGCGGTCCGCGACCTGTTCGGGACGCTGGAGTTCCGGGCGCTGTACGACCGGCTCGCCGAGGAGGTCCTCGGTGAGCAGGAGGCGGCGACGTCCGCCGGGTTCGATCGGACGCCGGTGCGCCTGGAGGCCGGCGCTCTGCGGGGTTGGCTGGAGGATGCGTCGGGTCCGATCGCGGTGGTGGCCGTCTGTGCGGACCGCCCGCCGCACGTCACCTTCCTCGCCGTTGGACTGGCCGCCGAGGGATGCGACCCCGTGTCGGTGCCGCTGGGCGACCTCGACGACGACGATCTGCAGACGTTCGCGCAAGCCCTGGCGGACCCCACCCGTCCGAAGGTCACCCACGACCTCAAGGCGTTGGACCACGCCGTCCACGCGCAGGGATGGACCATCAGCGGCGTGACGCTCGACACCGAACTGGCGGCCTACCTGCTCAACCCCGAACAACGGACCTTCGACCTCGATCGGGTCGCGATGCAGCACCTGCAGCGCTCGATCAGCGTCGAGGCAGAGGACGACACCGGCGATCAGCTGTCCCTCGACGTCGCCGATGACGAGCCGTGGGAGCAGCGCGCCCTGTCCGCGGAGGCGGTCCTGGAGTTGGCGGGTCACCTCGGGGAGCAGCTCGAGGAGCGTGGGCAGACCGAGCTCGCCGACCGGATCGAGGTGCCGCTCGCGCCGGTGCTGGCCCGGATGGAGCGGGCCGGGGTGGCCATCGACCTGCACGTGCTGGACGAGTTGCGCGCACGGCTCGCGGCACGCGTCGAGGACCTGGAACGCGAGGTTCACGATCACGCGGGTCGTCGCTTCAACGTCGGGTCGGGCCCGCAACTGCAGCAGGTGCTGTTCGAGGAGTTGGAGCTCCCCAAGACCCGCAGGATCAAGACCGGGTACTCCACCGATGTCTCGGCGATGCAGGGCCTGCTGGGTCTGCATCCCATCATCGAAGCGGTCATGGAGTACCGGGAGGTCTCGAAGCTGCTGTCGACCTACGTGGATGCGCTACCGCCGCTGGTCGATCCGGACACGGGGCGCATCCACACGACCCTGTCCCAGACGATCGCGGCGACGGGGCGGCTGTCGTCCTCGCACCCCAACCTGCAGAACATCCCGGTCCGCCGGGAGGAGGGCCGGGAGATCCGCAAGGCGTTCGTGCCGGGGGAGGGCTTCACCGCGCTGCTCGTCGCCGACTACTCGCAGATCGAGCTGCGGATCATGGCGCACCTGTCCGGTGACGAGGGCCTGCTGGACGCGTTCGGATCCGGCGAGGACATCCACGCGACGACGGCCGCCAAGGTGTTCGAGCTGCCGTTGGAGGCGGTCGATGGTGCCCTGCGTGACCGCGCGAAGGCGGTCAACTACGGCCTCGCCTACGGCTTGACCTCGTACGGGCTCGGCCAGCAGCTGGGCATCCCACCCGACGAGGCCCAGGAGATCGTCGACGCCTACTTCGCACGCTTCCCGAAGGTGCGCTCGTTCCTCGATGCCGCGGTGGCGGCCGCGACCAGCGACGGGTTCACGACCACGATGTTCGGGCGGCGCCGCTACCTGCCGGACCTCCGGTCGGACAACCGCAACCGCCGCCAGATGGCCGAACGCATGGCGTTGAACGCCCCGATCCAGGGCACGGCCGCCGACGTGATCAAGCTGGCCATGATAGAGCTGCAACACGCGCTCGACCGCTCCAGTCTCAGGACCCAACAGCTCCTGCAGGTCCACGACGAGGTGATCCTGGAGGTCCCCGACGGCGAGATGGACGAGGCCGAACGCCTGGTGGTGGACACGCTGGCGAACGTCGTCGAACTGGCCGTGCCGCTGGACGTCGACACCGCGTTCGGTCCGACCTGGTGGGACACCCAGAAGCACTGACGGCACCCGCCGATCGCCGCTCAGCCTGCAGGGAGTTGGTTGTGCGGTGAGACGGCCGGGAGATCCCGCGTGACGATCACATCGATGCCGGTGCCGAGGATGTCGGCCACGACCACGTCACCACGGCGTACGGGAGCGGTGACCCGCAGTCCTCGGAGTGCCTCAGCGACTGCTCGGACCTGATCACGTGGGATCGGCTCTGCGGTTCGCACCGGCACCCTCCGGATCGTTGCGCCCTCGATCCAGATCGTCGTCGACAGCGGCCGGCGTGGATCGAGGTGCTCCTGCTCGCCGTAGCGCTCACCCTTGCGGCAGTTGAAGCCGCGAACCTCCACGACGTCTTCCTCGGTCGCGTCGACCTCCAGGCGGCAGCCGAGCGGGCAGCCGGTGCAGAGGTAGACGTGGGTCGAGACGTCGCTGTCGGACGCCGGTGACCGGCGGTCGGGATCATCAGCGCGGTCCGGGTGACGGGTCATCGGACCACCGCCTCCGCGGGGACGGCGTCGATCCGCAGGACCGCGCCGGTCCAGTCCTCGAACATGCGGGGAGCCAGCTTGAGCGTGACCATCTCCGCCGGCACGACGGCCCGCACCTTGCGCTGGTGCACCTCGCCGACCCGCAGCAGCGTCGGACCGTGGATCGGTCGCTGCACCCGGAACGACACGGTATGGGTCCCGTCGCGCGAGATCGTGTGCGGGACGACGTAGGCGACGTTGTCGCCGGGGATCAGGCGCACGTCCTCGGCCGGTCTGCTGGCACCCGAGGCCAGTGCGCCGGCCCACTCGCCCGCGACGCGCGACTCACGGCTGACCCAGTCGGCGAGGTCGTTGACATGCACGACGTTGCCGGCGGCGAACACCCCGGGGAGGCTGGTCTCCATGATGCTGCTGACGACCGGGCCCCCCGTGACCGGGTCGAACAGCACGCCGAGGTCCCGCGCGAGCTCGGCGTCGGGGATCAGACCGATCGACAGCAGCAGTGTGTCGACGTCCACGTCCCACGAACGATCGAGGAGCGGTACGCGCTCGTCGTCGACGGGTGCCACGGTGACCCGCTCCAACCGAGCGCGGCCGTGGATCCCCACCACGGTGGTCGACAGGTGCAGGGGGATGTCGAAATCGTCGAGGCACTGCACGACGTTGCGCATCAATCCGCTCGGATGTGGCAGCAGTTCGAAGACCCCGACGACCTCGACACCTTCGAGCGTGAGTCGGCGCGCCATGATCAGGCCGATGTCGCCCGATCCGAGGATCGCCACCCGGCGTCCGGGGAGGTAGCCATCGAGGTTGACCATCCGCTGGGCCAGCCCGGCGGTCATCACCCCGGAGGGACGGTCACCCGGGATGCGGATGGCTCCACGGGTGCGTTCCCGTGCGCCCGTGGCCAGCACGACCGAGCGGGCGTCGAGCCCGGTGATCCCGACCGTCGGCGACATCAGCTTGATCCGGCGTTCGGGGCTGATGTCCATCACGTAGGCGTCGGTGAGCACATCGATGTCCTGCTCCAACACCTGCTCGAGGTAGCGCTGGGCGTACTCGGGCCCCGTGATCTCCTCGTCGAAGGCGTGCAGACCGAACCCGGAGTGGATGCACTGCAGCAGGATGCCGCCGGGATCGGCGTCGCGATCGACCAGCAGGATCCGGTCCGCCCCCCGCTCGCGGGCGCCGAGCGCCGCCGCCATCCCGGCCGGTCCGCTACCGACGATGGCCACGTCGTATCCGGCCTGCAGATGACGGGGGTGTGCGGTGATCGGCATCGTCGGTCAGCTCCCCGGCGTCGGTGCGGCGTGCGCGTCCTCGCGATCGCGCAGGATCCAGGACGCCCCACCACGCTTGGTCACCTCGGTGATCGGGATACCTCGGCGCTCGGCCAGCAGCTGCAGACAGCCCCAGGTGCAGAACCCACCCTGGCACCGGCCCATCCCTGCGCGCGTGCGGAACTTCACGCCGTCCAGCGTGCGGGCACCCCGATCGATCGCGTCGACGACCTCGGCCTCGGTCACCAGCTCGCAGCGACAGACCAGTTTCGCGAAGCCCGGCTGCTCCGCCGCCAGCTCCTCCTGTTCCTGGGTGGACAGCACCGAGAACCGCACCGGGTGCTCGGCCCGGGGACGCCAGTCCGAGCGCTCCCGCAGCTCGAGGCCCTCGTCGCGCAGGACCTCGACGAGGTGATCGGCGATGGCGGGCGCGGCGGTCAACCCCGGCGACTGGATCCCCGCCGCGTTGATGAACCCCCGGCGTGCTGTCGCCCCGAGGATGAAGTCGTCGCCGTCGGCGACCGCACGAACCCCGGCGAACTCGGCGATCACGTCCCGCTGGCTGATGACCGGGACCAACCGCCGCGCCGCCGCGAAGACCGCCTGCGCACCCTCCGGGGTGGTCGCGGTGTCGTCCTTGTCGTCGGTGGCCTCCGCGGTGGGGCCCACCATGATCGTGCCGTCGAAGGTCGGGATGACCAGCGTGCCCTTCGAGGTCGGGGTCGGACACGGGAAGATCACCGAGGTCACCAGGCCCGCCAGACGCTTGTCGAGCAGGTACTCCTCGCCCTTGCGCCCGGTGATGGTGAAGGTCCCCACTCCCGCCATCCGCGCCACCTCGTCCGCCCGTAGGCCC
>Ga0207421_10005409_pt1 | contig 14287 bp, 11 predicted proteins | sample SodLakKL_010_SED_4_FD_187542 | JGI IMG/M metagenome (GOLD analysis project Ga0207421, IMG submission 187542) | Alkaline sediment microbial communities from Lake Tanatar, Kulunda Steppe, Russia - 8KL_010_SED (SPAdes) (version 2) | ecosystem: Environmental > Aquatic > Non-marine Saline and...
TGTATAGCCTTCGTTAGGAAGACCGTTCACTACGTTACTAATGGCCTGGTTTCGGGCGCTGTTCGCCTTGGATTGCGCTCCTGAGGGAGTTTCCTTTGTGGTGGGGTCGTAGTTAGTAGAATCGAAATCAGTGTCAGATCCGATTCTTACAGTGCCTCGGAACGTGCCGTTGTTGAAGACCACGCTCCCATCAAGGTCGATTTCCCAATCTCCAGTATTGGAGGAGATCTTACCTGTCGAGATGTTATCTCCGTGGATGGTCGTAGTTCCGGGCTCTGCCAAGACCGAAAGATCCACGTCGTCGGGTTCCGTTCGCTTCCACTCGCCGTCCGTGTAGGCGTACAGCCCCTCGAACTTTGGGCTTGTCGTCACGAGCAACTGATCGACTACAGCATCGAAGACATTCCAACCCTCGGATGAAAGGCTGGTCGCCTTCCAAAGACCGAAGAAGATGACGCTCGGGTCGAGGTAGTCGTCGTCAACGACAGCACTGTTCGAGTCAGTCTGTCCATTTTCCACCCACCGAGCAAAGTGACCCGTCGTAAGGCTTCCAATGTAGTCATAATCATCAGGAGAAGTGTACAGGTCAACGACATCGGTCGGCTGCGCGCCTGCGTGGATGGGGTGAGGATCAAGCCAAGCCTCGAACGCCTGAGCACCGGTGCCCCCTGAACTTCCTGCCATGTCGAACGCATTGCGCGCATCATGACGGCTCATAGTGATGATGCCGCCCGGAGCGTTCAGATTCCCAATGCGCCCGTCGGAGTGTGCTTCGTAGGCTCCTTCAGGAGCACGAAGAATGACCAGGGTCTCGGAGTCGAAGCCCCAGTCATAGATCTGGTTGTCATTGGCAGTCTCGACCGCGATCCCTCGATCCCTCAAGTGGTCGATGAACGCCTGCTCGTCGGCAGAAGGCTCTGATCCGTAGTAGTTGAAGACTACCTTGCTAACAACCATCCGACGCCACAGATCGCCGTCTTCGGGGTTCTCAGGAGGGTCCACGGACTTGGGAGCCTGGGTTGCCTCGCTCGGATCATAGCCCGACGCGAATGTCGCTGTGCCGTCAATCAGGAGGTTGTCGCCCTCAAGCCAGTTCGCGCTAATCTTGTCGGCAGTGATAGAGTCACCCTGGATCTGCTGTCCCGTGATCGAGAACGCGGTGATGCGGTCAGCCTCAAGGGTGCCCGCCGTGATGCGGTCTCCGTTGATGGAGCCCGCTGTCATCTTCGGCGTGGTGATGGCGTTATCGGAGATCTTCGTCTCGGTGATGGCGTCCGTGGCGATCTTGACCTCGGTCACGGCTTCCTGGGCCAGGCGCACGTCGTCAATGGCTTCTGCCAAGATCTTCTCGCGCTCCACAGAGTCGGTCTGCAACTGGGGAGCACCGACAGATCCCTCGGCCAGGTCCTCCTGTGTCCATCCTCCCTCGGGCACCTCGGCACCGCCGCCACCACCACCGCCAAGACGGGACGTGACATAGGCCCGCAGAGCAGTCCTCTGGATCGTGACCTCATCGTCCACCTGCAACGCGCCCACCATGTCCCGGCCCGGGATGTCGCTCTCGAACCCACGGGGGCGGACACGCAGGGGATCGACCTGCGTCACGACTCCAATCTCGACATCAGCCATTGCGTCTCCTATGCACTCGTGTCCACCAGTGCGCTCGTGTCCACCAGGCGCTCGACTGTCAGCGACATGCGAACCTGGCTGTCTCCCTCAATGGGGCCAAGGGGAATGGCCCATTCCGTCACGCGCCAAGCGATGGTGTTGTCATCGAACCCGAAGCGGGGCTTGACTACTCCCACCACGTCATGATGATCGTGCAGCGGGTTTGGCAGCGCGTTGATTCTAATCCGATCGCCACCACCGGCAAAGTAGAACTGCGCCTTTATCTCGGCCACTTCATCCAACTCTACTTGATCCTTGGCCTCGACCTCGATGCGCTCCAGCACCTCACGCCCGTTGCGTGCGTTGACCGAAGCAGGCCCGTCGTTGAGGTTGACTTTGGTGCGGATCCCGTTGCCCTCTTCGGGCAGCGACGGTCCTCGGGCTGCCACGAACTTCAAGACGTTGGGCACGTCAGGAAGCACAGGGTCTACCTCGGAGTCCATCAGCACCGTGGTCCCGGGTTCGTAGACCCACTCCGGGCTCGTGGGGCGCTCGGACACTGGACGGGACCAAGCGAACCCGTCGGCGGTCGTGGTGATCGGCTCGAAGGCCCGAGACTCCAGCACTGCGTTCATCACGTCGAGGTACGTGGTGTCGCCATCGGGCATGAACACCATGTCCTCTTCCACCACCTTGCTTGTCGAGGGAAAGTCGAACTTCGTCTCCTCGAACTTATCTATTAGAATGTCTTCTCTTACAAACAAGATGATGTTGCGGTTGAACGGCGCCACGATGGGCTCCTCGATAGGTGTGGCCCACCGCTGTGCGTAGTCAGCAAGGTCCAGGGACCAAGACTGGTGCATCCCGTCGTCACTGATCGTGGGCATGGTGGCGGTGAACACACCCAAGTTGAACCGTACCCACTCACCGCCCGTTCCCGCTGCCCGGATCTCCATGTAGGGCTGGAACGCCACGTTGAGTGTGCTGAAGCCCTCGGGCATGGGACCAGCGAAGTCCAGCGTGGCCGTGCGGAAGACGGTGGCCGCACGGTCCTGCTTGCTGGTGGGTCCGCTGCCAGTGCGCTCTGCCCAATCGACCTCGCCTCCTTGGAGCCACAGGTCGGGCTGCTCTGGCAACGGATCCAGCGTCTCGTAGTTCAGGATCGTCACACCCGAGCGGACCTGGGCCGACCCCCGGAATGACAGCGCCGCCTCCACCTGCTCTTCCGTAAGGTTTGTGCGCGGCGGGGCCAGTAGGTCTTGCATGATGCCTCCTGACTAGGACTCAATCCCAGGACCAAACGGGGTGGACCCCTTGCCCACCTCGCACTGCACATCATTCAGTTCGGTCGTGCCGCCGGTTCCTCGGATCTCCACGCTCAACACGTCGGAGTCCTCGGAGATTGGGACGATGGTCTCCCATCGGTCTGTGTCCGTGGGCACTGGCTGGGTGGACTCTCGGGTGACGGATCCGGCGTCCGTGGTCACACGAACGTGGAAGCCGTTTCCGTCGGGCAGGGCCGAGACAGTCACACTCTGATCCTTGGCCACGCTGAACGGGTCCACGTCCAAAGCAAACCAGTTGCTGGAGTCCACAAAGAACCCTTGCGTGCCTCCCTCATTCACGAGATTGAGAGAGAAGGCCTCATCGTCCACCTCACGAGAGTCGAAGTCCACGTAGAGGATCCCGCCGCCCTCCCGGCGCTGGGACCACTCGTGAATCTCCATGATCGGGCTCTCGTGAAGGGTGTCCTCCCGAGGACTGTCCACTCGCAGACGCACACGGGCGTCAGGAGCGTCCCAGGATGCCTCCAGAAGCCACAGGAGCCTCTGTGCGGCCTTCTGAGCAGTTCTCGGATACACAGCCTCCAGCGACCACTCCCGGTCGCTCTGTGGGGCTCTCACGGCCACTGGGCGGGTGCGCCCCTCGACACGGAGGAACGCACCCTGCCCACGGAATGAAGGATCTTGGACGAGCAGGTGGGGGAAGGTGTGCTCCATCCCCCGCCTACGCAGACTCACGGCCATTGTGCTCCCTTTCACCTCAATCTAGCGCCACGACGCCTTTCCCTGGCGCACGCGGACTCGTCCATCCTCTCGGACCTGCTGCTTCGTCACATGACGGCTGACCTCGCGGCCGTCGATCTCGTTGACCACCTCGACCGTGATGTTCGAGGGACTGTTGCCGCTGATCCCACGGCCTCGGGGCTCGCGCAGCACGTACTCTGCCCTGCGAGTACCGTTGTAGGCCATCGTGAGACCGGGCGGCAGGACACCGCCCACGTCGAAGGTCTTGGCCTGCATCTGGTCCAAGACCCCTGGACCGAAGTAGTCCACGACCCGTCCCAGTTGCTTGCTCTCGGCCCAGTTGGTCGAGATTGTGGAGGCTGGACTGCCGTACACACGCAGGGTCTCGCGCTCCTGACCCGCCCCGAAGGCCGAGTAGAACCCGTCCTGATGGGCCGGATCCCACCAGATGCGCCCTGACGTGTCACGAATGCTGCGTCCCGGGGGCGGCATCATCTGCTGCTCCTCGGGAGATTGCATCGTGTCGATGACTCCGGGGCCGAACAGATCGACCACGCGCCCGGCTGAGTAATCCTCAAGCCAGTCCGTGGACCGGCCCTCATACGGATCGCCGTACAGCCTGCGAATGTGCTCTTCCTGCCCAGGGCCAAAGGCCGTGTACGTGTCGGTCGTGCCCGAGGGAGAGAACCACAGCCTTCCTTCGTCGTCCAGGTACGAACGACCAGAAGGTGCAATGCCTCCCTCATCACCGACGTAGGTTCCGCTCTGAAGAGCGCTTTCCTGTGCCTCGCGCAGAGCCCGGGCCGCTTCTTGCACGGCCTCCAGGTTCGAGTTCATGCCATCGGCAATGGCCTCAGACAGAGCACGACCGCTGTCATACCCAATCTGGTTCATGGCCTCTTGCTGCTCCAGCATGTCCTCGTTGAACTGTCGGTACAGTTCCTCCTGCTGCTGGGTGAAGTCGTCGGCAATCTCTGTGAGATCATCGCCCAACTCACCGAACATCGAGCGCTGCTCGTCGGTCGTCCTCTCGCCCGTGGCCTTGGTCTTGCGCTCCACGGCACGGTTGAGATCGTCGATCTCGTCCTCGGTGGCCCGAGTGAACATCTTGACCTGATCGACATTGCTGGGGTCGTCCAGATCCAGAGCACGAATGGCCTCTTCGGAGAGGCCGCGCTCTCGGAGTTCGTCAAGGGCATCTGCCCACTCCTCGAACTCCCGAACCTGGTCGTTGATGTTGTTGGCCACGGCCCGAGCAGTGTTGCCCCACTCGCGCTCGCGCTCGTTCATCGGATCGAAGAACCCCAGCAGCGCATCCTGTCGCTGCTCCAGGGCACGAGCCTCGTCGTCGTCCCGCTCCTGACGCAGGCGCTTCAGAGACTCGTTGTAGTCGCGCTCAATGCGCTCCTTCTCCTCGTAGATCCGCTGCTCTTCATCCAGCATGTTGTTCAGGTTCTGAAGTTCACTCTCGATCAACTGGTCGCGGGTGTTGACCGCCTCCAGCCAAGCATCGGTCCACTGCTCCAGTGCCGCAACCCGGTCGCCGTAGACCTCAAGACGCAGAGCATCGGGACGACGGCTCATCTGGAACTCATCGAAGTTCGCCTGCATCTGACGCTGACGCTCCAAGATCCCGTCCATCTCCTCGCGCCAAGCACCGCGCACGAAGTCGATCTCGAACTCGCGCAAACGCTGCTCGGCGTCACGGATGGCATCACGGTCGCCCTCGGAGCGGGCCTCTTGCAGGTTCTCCTCCAACTCGTCCCGTCGGGCCTGACGCTCCATCTGAGCGATCATGGCATCCTGGTTCGACAGGATCCTTTCCATGTTCTCTACGTCCATGAAGCCCAGGCGCCGGTGTTTCTTTCCGGCCTGGCTCATCGGGTCTGCGGTCAGGTGCGGGAACACCAACTGGTCGATGGACAGCGATACCTTATCAGAGACCTCGGCGCTCAAGCCCTTGAGAATGCCTCCATCTGCGAAGACGCTCTCGGGCTTGCCGGTCTTGTTGACGACAGTCGTCACGCCGGGCATTAGCAGGCCACCCTGGTCGAACTCCTGAACCCCGTTGTGCTTCAAGGGGTTGGGGACCTGCTTCGTGCCAGAGCGAGTACGCCCGTTGCCGACCGGGATGGTGTCCATGTTCTGGACACCGGACGTGTCACCAATGTCCCCAGGACTGCCCACCATGTCGTGGAGCAAGTCGTTGAGGATGCCGCCATCTGCCAGAACAGCGGAGAACCGAGTGCCATAACCGCTGCCCCGTGCCGCGCCAGGCCCCAGGACTGGGATCCGGCGGCCACGGGCCTCGTAGGCACGGCCCATGATGTCGCCGGCCATGTGTCCGCCACGAGCGTTGACGCCCAACTGAATAGGACTGCCGCCGCCCCGGCGGTGGCCCATTGGAGCGCCGCCGCCGAACGATGCCGTGGTGTAGAGCCTGCGGTGCGGGTTCTGGCCGCGAGCCACGTTCGTGATCGCGGACCACAGCCCCGAGCAGTCGTAGCCGACGGGACCAACACCGCCCCAGATGTAGGGCTTGCCGACCTGGCCCCGAGCGAAGGCTGCGCCACGCATGATGTTCACGCGCCCGCCTGCACTAAGGTTGCGGAAGGCTTCCAGACTGCCTCCAACGGCCTCATTCGCCCCCTGGATCATGTTGAGGGCGCCGCTTCGAGCAATCTGACCCACACCGTGAGCAGTGCGGTCGATGCCGTTCCAAGGGTAGTCGGGGATGTCTGGCACGTCCCCGGCACCGAAGAACCCTCCACGATCGAACGCAGCGTCGGGCTCCAGGCCAAGACGACGCCCGGTTTCACGCCAGATAGCGATGCTTCGCGGGCGCTTCGACGGGGCCAACGGAATGAAGGCCTCGCCGTGGGTCTCGGGCTCGGCCCACTGCACCAGGCCACGGCCGCTAACAGGACTCTGGATCTTGGCGCTTTGCGGCAGTGTCCCGCCGTTGGCGAAACTGTAACCGCCTCGGATGCTGCCGTCGGCGTTGCTACTGCCCGTTGGCAGTCGTGGGGCACCGCCCACTCCGGGGAGTCGCGTTCCAACCCCTCTGAGCATTCGCTCTAGGGGACCCAGGCCATCTTCCATGGCCTTGGCGTAGGTGGCGCCGACACGCTCGACATCATCAGTCTTGTCCATCAGCGACTCGACAAGGGCATCGGCGCCATCAACACCAGCCCCGTCCAACACGTCCACAAGGTCTTGCAGAGAACCGTCGGAAGTTTCAACCCACCCTTCGATGGCCCCAGCGAGGTCTTCATCGGCGTCTTCGAGGTTGGCAAGCAGCAGTTTCACTGCCTCATCTCCACCGGCATCGTGGATCTGAGCGAACGTATCCAGAGCCTCCTCGGTGTCTACATTGAGTTCGTCTTCAAGGAAGTCAACGACCTTGCCGCCGCCGTTCCTGATCGACTCAAGGATCTCTTCAGCAGACTCGTTGCCGTACTCGTCGAAAAGATCCACCGTCACACGAAGCGCAGTCTCGATGTCCATGTTCATGTCACCGAGGGCCTGCACCGCAGTGATGTTGGCCTCATCGAAAGCGTCTCGGACCTCACGCTCGGTCATGCCAAGGCCCTCGGCCAAGGCATCCACCGTGTCGTCCGAGATCTGTCCCGTGGTGCTCACAAGAAGAGCGCCAGCGTCCTTCAGAGCGTAGAGCGCATCACGGCCAGCAGTGTTGCGGATCTCCTGCTCTCGCTCATAGCCCTGCTCCAGTTCCTCGACTGAAGCATCGGCCAGTTCAGCAGCAAGCGCAGGCTCTTCCCGCATTCTCACGGCCCAAAACGCGGCCACGTCCTCGTTGGTGCGGTCTCGAATGTCGTTGACAGTCTCGCGGAACTGCTGCTCGTTCTCCAAGACCTCATCTTGGGCCTTGAGGAACTCTTCAAGGCTGGCCGCTACGTCTGGACCATCCTCGATCTCGCTGTTGATCTCGGCCATGTTCTCGCGGTAGAGGGACATGGGATCCTGCGTCTGCGTGAAAGCAGTCGCAATGTCCCTGACCGACTGGTCGAGCATGTTGAAGTCTTCAGTAGACTGCAACACCAACTCGTTCAGGGCAGACTGCTCTTGCGTGAGGCCTTGAGCATTGTTGGCTGCCCGCTCGAAGTCCACGCCACCCAGAGCAAGGCCCTGGTTGCGCAGGGACTCCGTGAAGTTGTCCCACTCGGGAGTCATGGCCTGGGCCACGCCTCGGATCTGACGCAAAGCCCCTTCCGCAACCCCGGCCTCCTTGGCCAGGGTGTACAGTTCCCAGTGGGCAGCAGCCATTGCCTCTTCGGTCGAGGCTCCGGCCGCCATCGCCTCGGCACCAGCGACAGCCATGCTCTCGCCCCAGTCCCGGCCAACGACCTCGGCCTCCACGAAGGAGTTCGCAATGCCCTCCATCGTGTCGATGGTCTCGTTGCCGAAACGAAGAACGCCGTCACGGCCGGCTGCGCCATGCTCCATCTCGTGAGCGTACTGCTCCATCGCATCCGTCGCATGACGGAAGGCGTAGGCAGTGTTCTCCGACCAAGCCTCCAGATGAGTTGTGTCGAAGGTGCCGTCGATGGCACGCTCAAGTTCGGGCAGGTTCTGTCGGGCCATCTGCGAGATCAGAGTGGCCTGGTCTCGCACCTGGTCGCGCTGGTCGTTACCAATGAACGGGATGCTGCTGAACGCACTCACATTGTCGCTCAGGCGGCTCATGTCCCGCTGGAACTGGACCATCGTCTCGTGGTAGGACTGACCCAACTCAAGATCAAGGCTGATCCCGAGGTCGAGACCGACAGCATTCTCCAACTCACGAAGAACCCGTTCGATCTCCTCCGGCTCTGCCCCGCGCATCTCCATCTCCATGACGATGCGCCGCGCAGTGATGTTGCGGGTCATGGCGTCCATCTCGCGGAGACCTTCGATGATCTCCTCGTTGGCCTCTCGGAACCCGGGCATCGGGTCCTCAATCTCGCCCAGTTCCCCCAGACTGTCCAGCGCAATGTCTGCCGACATCGCCAGATCGTCCACGGCCTGGGAAGAGTCAATGAACCCCGAGTTCGTGAGCCCAACGGCCCACTGGAGTCCCTTGAACACCCCATAAATCGCCATAATCGGGAGCAGAGCCTTGGCAAACGCGATACCTGCAACACCGACCATCTTGCCCGCGCCCTTGATAAGGCGCCCAGCAGTCTGGGCCGTGGTGCCCAGCCGGAACAACTTGCCCTGGAGCATGGACATCGGGCCAGTGCCCGCCACTGCACCAGCAGCCAGACGGTTCGTAGACACCATCGAAGCAGCGAACGACTTCTGCGCCCCGGTGGCAATGGCCAGGTGGCGGGCCTGCAACTGAAGGGCAGCCACGTTGGCCGACTTCGCAGCCGTGGCCTGGTGCTGCACAGCCACGTTGCGGGAGATTGCGGCAGCGTTGAGCGCCGTCGCGCCCGTGGCGTTGTTCCACGCAGCGGTCAGTTGGGGAAGGATCCCACGAAGGACCTGGAACGGGAACACCATCAGGGCAGCATTGCCGCCGACGATCAGCGCGACGGCCGAGAGCCCCGCAAGGGCAAGCACACTATTCTGGACGAAATCAGGCAGTTCGCCAAAGGCCTCCATTGCACCAGTGACGAAACCGAACATCGCGGAGAATGCCGGGGCCAGTCGCTCACCGATCCCGATGGCAACCTCGTTGATGCGGTTGCGGAACATCTTGAACCGAGAATCAAGCGTCGAGAACCGCTCCTCGGCCTCGGTCGCACGGGCGTTGTTCGCGGCGTGCGCATCCCGCGAACGCAGCAGCGCGTCTCGGGTCAGATCACCGGCACCGGCAAGCGCCAGGAACGTCTGCGTGATGCGGACGTTGTTGCCGAAGAGGTCCGTCATGATCGAGTTGGCCTCTTCGCCTGCGTAGCCAAGACCCTCGATGAACTCGACAAGAGCCATCGCCGGATCATCGGCCCACAGGGCCTGGAACTCGTCGGCGGTCATGCCCACCACGTCGGCCATGTACTCCATCTCGGGGCCTGCCGCGTTGACAGCCTCCATCATGGTGAACAGGACGCGCTGGAAGGCAGTACCGCCGCGCTCGGCGCGAGTACCCGTCGCTGCCATTGACGCAGAGAACGCAGCCAGATCTTCGCTGGCCATGCCCACAACCTGACCAGCAGCGGCGCCCCGCTCCATGAAGCGGACGATCTCGTCCTCGCGCGCGGCCATGTTGTTACCAAGATCAACGACAGCAGAAGTCATTCGACCAATGCCCTCGTCGTCCAGGCTTTCGTTCATGACGTTGGCGATACGCGCGAAGGAGATTGAGGCCTGCTCGGCCGTCAGGTTGGTAGCGACGCCCATCTCGGCCATGATCTGCGTGAACTCTGCGATGTTCTCTGTGGGCACGCCCAACTGACCCGCAACACCGGCAACCTGGTTCAACTCATCCACGGCAATAGGAGCCTCGGTGGCAAGTTGACGGATCTCGGCGTTGAGGTTCTTGTACTGGTCCTCGGTGGCCTCGGTGGTCTTGCGAACCAGAGCAAACGAGTCCTCCATCTGACTGAAGGCACGAACGCTCAGCCCGGCCGCGCCAAGGATCATGGTGCCCATGAGCATCGCCTGGCGCCCCAGCATCTGGAACCCGACGAAGCCCGCATAGGACTCGAAAGAGCCGTGCATGGCGCCAGCGTTCCTCCTGGCGTCCTTGAAGCCAAGGCTCATGGCAGCAGTGCCAGCAGCAACGCCTGCGGCCATCTGCCCGGCGCGCTGACGGGTTCCCATCATGACGCCGCCCAGGTTATTGTGCAGGGCGTAAGAGCGTCCGATGGCCTGGTTGTGGAGGCCGACCTGTCGGTTGGCGACAGCAAGACGGCCACCCATAAGCCTCGCCCCTCCGGCAAGGCCCTGGGTGGCCGTCGCTGCTGACCTGATGCCACGGCTTGCAGAGGCGGCCTGGGTACCCAGCGCCTGCGTGCCTGCGGCTGCCGCACCGAACGACCGACTCATGGTGACGTTAGCACGCGCGACCGACGAGGCCGCCCGCCCAACAGTCTGCTCCACCTGTCCCATTGCACGGGTGAACTGTCGGGCGTCGGCGCTAATCTGAACATTGAGTCTGCGCTCGGTGGACATACACCATCCTTTACTTGTTCTCGGCAATCAAGGTTGCGGCTGGCTTCAACGTGACGTATAGGCCAGCCTTGTTACCGGCCTCCTCTTGGATGGCTTCTTCTTGAGACTGGATCAACTCACAGCCCCGGCAGCGCCTGACCTCGGGAGAGTAGGCGTATCGGTCCTCTTCCCACTCTTCCGGGGACGTGCCGCACCGGGAGCAGTGCTGCATCTCGTGAATGCGGAACGCGATGGCCTTGTCCTGGTCGTCTTCATCCCAGGACAGGAACTCGCTGTGCGGGATGCCGTAGTCGTCGCAGATCTTCATCTCCAGACGAAAACGGCTGTCCCGCTTTAGGCGTTTCCCTGAGTCTCCACCTTGTTCTGCGTGTTCACGGACCAGGCCGCCATCGCCAACTGGTCGAACTCGGTCGAGTTCCAGTTGTCGTAGAAGTGGATGGCGTCCTCATGAGAAATCTCGGGCTCAACAGCAGAGGCAGCGATCAGCGCCGGGAGGAACTCCTCGGTGTTCAACTGATCCTGCTCCTCGTACACGGTCTCGCCGGTCTTCCGGTCCTTGACCTCGTTGCCATTGTCGTCCACCTTCGGAGCCTTCTCCTTGTAGGTGAACTTCTCCACGAGATCCGCGTACTTGCGGCGGCCCACAGACTGGAACACGACGCTCAACGTCTCGTCGCCACTCTGGATGTAGGCGGTGCGTCGCAGCGGCTTCTTCTGGATCAGATCGTCCAGCGACGCCCGCCGCGCGCTCTCCTGGGCCTGGGCCTGCTGCGCACTCTTGCTGTTGGTCTTCGATGCAGCCATGTTCGTCTCCCTTTCGTTCTCTCCCGGTTCTCTCCCTAGGAAGAAAAGGGTGGCCCCGGGCGGGAGAGAGGACCCGGGGCCACCCGCCCTAGATCAGGGCAAGGTGTAAGTCTTAGGCGGGAACTTCGCCGTCCTCAAGCGGCGGGGCGTACACCGACGCCTCGACCTCGAACCGCTGGCTCTCGTTGTTGGCCAGGGCGACGGGCGAACGGCTGGTGATACGGGTGGGGTAGACCTCAAGGGGCTTGCCCGACTCGTTGCCGAAGCGCATGATGAACCACGCGCCCTCGGTGCCACGGGGCAGAGCCTCCCAGGCAACGTCGTCGTCGTCATCGCGGTAGAGTTCCGCGCTGACGCTGGCGCTGTAGGTGCCAGGGATCGAGGTCTCGAAGTCGGTCGAGAAGTCCGGGGTGTCAACCTCGTTGCCCTCGGTCGAGTTGTCGAACGAGACCAGGAACCCAGTCAGGTCCAGAGCCCCGTCAATCTCGGTCGAGGTGGGATCCTGCGGGTCATCCACAGGCCCGAACTTGATGACGGTAAGGCTGTTGGCGATGACACGTGCCATGAGTGTCCTCCGTTAGTCGTTGATGAATGAGGAGTCCTCGAACACGGGCTCCTCGTTTGGCTGGGGGTCAGTCTCTTCCACGGGCTTGGGCTCGGGGGTCTCCTCGCCCTTGACCGTCCAGCCGAGCGCCTTGACAGCGGGGAGCATCCTCGTGCTCACCCGAGACTGGCGACCGCTGGGCGTAGTAACTTCATGAAGCATGGTCAGTCTCCGTTCGTGGGCGTACTCCAGACGTGGAATACGTCACTGATCGAGAACAGGCTGGGTCGGATCTCCGTCTCACGATCCCCTTCCCCCAACTGGACTTGAACCTGTTGGATCCGATGCTCTGGGATGGTCAGCGTCTCGGGGATCGAGAGCATGGCGTCACGCACACGCTCGGCCAGCATTCCGGCCTGCCTGCGCGACAGGCCCACGGACACCACCTGGTATCGCAAGATCTTGTCGTCCTGGGATCCAGTGAAGGGTCCAGAGGTCATTGTGACCGTCACCCTCATCTCGTGGACCACGCTGTAGGGATAATCCTGGCTCTCGGCGTCCTCGAAGTCCTTGACCGCCACACCGTCACCCACAGGCCGCATGGTCTCTTGTTCCAGGTGCTCAATGATGGCTTCGGTGTGGTCAAGGCGACTCATCGGGGCCTCCCTCGGGATGCGATGATGGGCTTGATGGCATCAACCCACAGTCGGTGGGGCACCTGGGCCTCTCGTCGGGCAAGGGTGCGCGTCAGGAACGGGCGGGCTCGGGTGTAGCCAGCGGCAGGGTTGTAGGGCTTCGGAGTGCCGGGGAAGTTCGTGCCTGCGGGGCTCTGGTCGGGGTAGCCGAACTCTTGGCGGTAAGCGAGCGTGGCCCACCCTTCTGCGGCGGCCTCGGCGGCGTCACCGACGCTATCTCTGCTCGACGTGGGGTATCCCTCCCAGGACGATCCGATCTCCACCACCCACAGACGCTCTTCTTGGAACACCCGACGGTACAACCCTCGGGCTGTCCGACTTGAGATCGACTGGGCGATGTTCTGGGCTTCTTCCAGTACGTCCCCGCCCATGTCCCACAGGGCGCTGCGGAGCCATCGGTCAGGGCTCTGGGCACGTCGGGCTTGGCGACGGAACCTGGTCCACTCGGCGTTGAGATTGAAGCGAACCAGGATCATCAGAAGCCCAACCCTGCCTGGCACATGACCTTGCGCGACACCAAATCAGTACTCATGAAGGGGTCCACAATCTGCATCACCGAGTCAGTGAGAAGACCGTCGTCATTGTCGGCGAACTCCACGACATCGCCAACGCGCAGGTCGTTGGCATCAGGAAGGATCCTCAGCACATAGGTTCGGGCCATCTGGTGGGCCTCACCCATTGTGAACCCGCGCTCGTAGGTGCGGGTCGAGGCGTACACGATCCCAGGACCCTCGTACACGACGGTCTTCGTCGTCAGGTACTCCAGGGAGGCGGGGTCAACTTCGCCCTGCTCATCCTTGCGGCTGATGATGATGGTTGCGTTGGCGTGGGCAGGAAAGAGGTCATCTCGCAAACGGTCTTTCTCACTCTGCGACAACATCGCGCATCCTCATCTTGATTGCTCGGGCACGGCTGCGCTTGTCGTGGTCGCGGGCCAGGCGGCGGTAGTTCTCCACGATCTGCTGACGGTGCGTGGCAGCCTGGTCCATCTGCGTCTGAAATCCGTGGGGTGCTGCATCTGCGGCGCGCGCCCGGAACACCTGGGCTGCTGCGCGGTTCAAGTCGTAAGTCGTCTCGTAGTCTTCGTCGTCGGGCTCCCGGCCCTCGTCGTCGCGCACCTTGGCGTTGTCTAGGAAGCGCTGGAGACGAGCGTCAGGCCAGTCAGTCTCGTTGCCCACGAGCCCGGTCGTCTCTCGCAGGTATGCCAGTGCTTCGCTCATCTCGTCTCCAGTCTTGGGAGGAGGGGTGGGGCTTGGATCCAGACTTGACCCAAGCCCCACCCTTTGGTAGGATCACCTCCGGGTCGGCGTTACACTGACGAGGAGGTTACTGCTACGTAGTGGTCTCCTCTTCCTCATCGAACGGCTTCTCATCCGTGGTCACGAACTGGTTCGGACGAATGTTGACTGTGTTGCGGCTGTCACGCTCGGCAACCTGGGCTGAGTTCGCCTCGGTGAGGTGGCTGTCGGTCTGCACGCGCTCGGCGGCAGCAG
>Ga0207421_10005410_pt1 | contig 14286 bp, 11 predicted proteins | sample SodLakKL_010_SED_4_FD_187542 | JGI IMG/M metagenome (GOLD analysis project Ga0207421, IMG submission 187542) | Alkaline sediment microbial communities from Lake Tanatar, Kulunda Steppe, Russia - 8KL_010_SED (SPAdes) (version 2) | ecosystem: Environmental > Aquatic > Non-marine Saline and...
CAAAGCCATTCAGGAGGCAGGGGCCAGTGAAATGCTCTACGGAGCCCCCATCCTGCCCGGAGCCATGACCATGCTCTGCTGGATTGATTCTGTACCGGTTATTGGAGTGCCGGCCTGTGCACTGTATTTCAAGACCACCAGCTTTGATCTGCTGCTGCCAAGGCTTCTGGCCGGCTTAAAAATAACCCGTCTGGACCTGGCCCAGATGGCGGACGGATCCCTGTGCCTGTCTTGCAAGTCCTGCACATATCCCAAATGCCCCTTTGGGAAATAAACAGCAGAGCGGCCTGTCAGGAGACGGCCGCAATCTTTTTTCTGTCATTGAGAATCTAAACGGATGTCAGGTATGAATCTAATTTTTCCTGAAATTACTGATCGCAGTCTTGATGACTACAAAAAAGGTAAGAAGCATTAATATTACAGCCACAGGCCGATGGAAAAACATGTATGGATTATACTCCGATGCAATTACAACCTGCTGGAGAGATATCTCCCAGATAGGGGCTAGAATAAAACCAATAACCAAGCAGATAAAGGAAAAATCGAACTTCCGCATGAAGTACCCCAGAAATCCAAAAAACAGCATGACCTTTACGTCAAATACTGAATAAGAAGCCAGATAAGAGCCCATGATGCAGGTGAAAATTACGATTGGATACAGGATAACAGCAGGAGTCTGTACAGCCTTGCAGAACAGTTTCATTCCTATCCGTCCCACAAGAAAAAGGAAAAAGCTTGCAATGAGTAGACTGCCGAATATGGCATAAATAAGCTGTGCATTCTGCTCAAACATCAAGGGTCCGGGCATCATACCGTGCACCACAAAAGCGCCGATGAGCATGGCAGCCGCCAGATTGCCAGGAATACCAAGGGTGAAAAGGGGAATCAGACTTGCAGCCACCACTGAACTGTTGGCTGATTCTGATGCTGCTATTCCTTCAAGCTTGCCTTTGCCGAACTCTTCCGGCTGACTGGAGCTTTTTTTGGCCCGGTCGTATGCAAAAAAAGCAGCCACAGGTGCACCCAGGCCGGGCATTGCTCCAACCCCAGTGCCTATAGTGGATGAGCGGAAGATTGTTTTAAGGCTGCCTTTGTACTCCTTCCAGGACACATAACGATCTTCCGCTTTGGATGAAAAGGCCAGGGAGCACTGCGCTCCACCCATTTTAATATGCCGCTCCAACTGAATGATTATTTCTGAAAAAGCCAGCATCCCTATCCCGATGGGTATGAGGGAAAGCCCTCTCTGCAGTTGGTACATATCAAAAGACAGTCGCGGCATGGCAGATACAGGATCCGTTCCCACCGTACCTATCAAAATGCCAAGCGCAGCTGCAATCAGGCCTCTTGCAAGAGATTTCGTGCCAAGGCCGGCGATCACGGTCATGGACAGGCAAACTAGGGCAAAGATTTCCGGTGGGCCCATATACAAAGCCACAGCAGCAAGCGGCGCAGCCACCAGAATCAGGACAATAGTGGAAAAAAAATCGCCCGAGACAGAGGAATAAAGGGCCATGCGCAAGGCTTTTTCGCCTTTGCCCTTGGTGGATAAAGGATACCCATCCCATGATGTTGCTGCAGCCTCGGGGGTACCGGGTGTTCTAAGCAGAATGGCTGAGATGGCCCCGCCAAAAAATGCGCCCTTGTTAAGACCTACAAGAAAACCGATAGCAGCCAAGGGTGACATATAGTAGGTCAAGGGTATACACAGGGCTATGGCCATAGGTCCATTTACGCCAGGTATGGCTCCCATGATCATGCCTGCGGTCACGCCGGTAAGGACAAAGAGCAGGCTGGTTGGATGCAGGGCATCCATAAATCCGGCAAGAATCACTTCCAGCATTTATCCTCCAGTACCCGAACTGCCTACAGATCAGGAGAGTTAAGGGTGTCCAAGACAAGAAGAGAGCAAAACAAAAAGACTTCTATCAACAAAGCATTTTCAAAGAGCAGCTTTCACAGCAGGACGGTAATTTACAATCAAAACCAGTTATTCAGCCATTTTTTCAAAATAGCCATGAGACTTTTCCATATACTTCCAGGCATGTTCTCTTCCATACTGGACAGGGACCATAAACAGCTCATCTGTCAGAAAATCTTGAAATGTTTTATCTTGAACAATTTCAAGAACTGTTTCTTCCAGTTTTTTCATCCTGTCTTCAGGCACACCTTTTGGTGCTGCCAAGGCGACAAACATCTGAACATATTCATCCCAGCCCTGCTCTTGCAGGGTGGGAACACCGGGGAGTTCTGTAAGCCTTTCTGGAGTGGTGGCCGCCAGGAGCTTCAGCCTGCCTTCCTGGACAGGCTCAAACAAAATAGCTCCCAGATGGCCAATGTCTGCGTGTCCACCGGTTACTGCCGCGATAACAGAAGGCCCGCCGGTACTGGGCATGATGGAGAGCTCAACTCCTTCCTGACGCGCGATACGCTGCATCACATCACGATCATCCACCCCCTGGTAGATATAGGTTAGATGCCTGTCTTGGTCTCTGGCCCAGTCGAAAGCTTCCCGCAAAGTGTCGTAGGGTTGATCGGGTCTGGTTACAATGCCACTCTGATTGAGACCCAACTTGGAAATATACACAAAGTCTTCAAGGGTGTATTCCACATTCAAAAAATGCGGCGCACAGGTAAAAGCAGGAGTAGCTGATACTCCCAGGGTATACCCGTCAGCATCGGCCTCTTTGAGCTCTCTGGCCATTACGCTTCCATGGCATCCCCCCGGCCGGTTTATTACGTTAAACGGCTGCCCCATTTTATTACTCATCTCACGACTCAGCTGCCGAGCCAGAAGGTCAATCTGGGCGTGACGCTGCACCATGGTCAGGACGGTAACCGGACGGTCAGGATAGTCCGGCGACGACAATGCAGGAGAAGACATAAACTGCCAAGCAATCAGACACGAAAATAGAGAAAAGATTATTTTGCGGATCATATATCTGCCTTCTTGAAACCCTGGTCAAAGAGTTATCTGTTTTTAAAAGTGGATATGGTAGTTTTTATTACCACAAACAGGGTCAAAGCCATTAGAATCATGGCCACTGGCCTGGTAAAAAACATATACGGATTATGTTCTGACGATATTACAACCTGCTGGAAAGCTGTTTCCCACATAGGGGCCAGGATAAAGCCGATGACCAGGCAAACATAAGAGAAATCAAACTTTCTCATAAAGTAGCCCAGGAATCCAAAGAAAAGCATTATCTTCACATCAAAAACGGAATAGGACGCCATGTATGAGCCCATCATACAGGTGAAGATGACAACAGGGTACAAGATGACAGCTGGAGTTTGTACCAGTCGGCAAAAGAGCTTAAGGCCGAACCGACCAACTGCCAGCAAAAAAACCCCTGCTACGAGTAGACTCATAAATATGGCATAAATAAGCTGGGCATTTTCTTCAAACATTAGCGGCCCAGGCATCATGCCGTGTACAATAAAGGCTCCGATAAGCATGGCCGCTGCCAGATTGCCGGGAATGCCCAGGGTAAAAAGGGGGATGAGGCTGGCTGCAACCACAGAGCTGTTGGCTGATTCCGAGGCGGCAATTCCATCAAGTTTTCCCTTGCCGTATTCATCAGGGTTCTTGGATCTTTTTTTTGCCTGGTCATAGGCAAAAAAAGATGCCACCGGGGCACCCAGTCCGGGCATGGCACCCACGGCCGTACCAAAGAAGGAAGAGCGTACAAGAGTCTTGAGGCTGCCTTTGTACTCGCCCCAGGAAACATAACGGTCTTCCGGTTTTGAAGAAAATGTCAATGCGCATTCACTCCCACCGCGCTTGATATGCCTTTCCAGCTGAATAATTATCTCGGAAAAAGCCAGCATTCCTATGGCCAGCGGTATGAGGGAAATACCCCTTTCCAGCTGGTACATATCAAAAGTAAGACGAGGCATGGCAGAAACGGGGTCAGTTCCGATTGTGCCCACAAAAATACCCAGAGCTGCGGCTATCAGTCCCCTGGCCAGGGATTTGCTGCCCAAGCCGGCGATGACTGTCATGGCCAGGCAGATCAGGGCAAAAATTTCCGGAGGACCCATGTACAGAGCAACTGTGGCCAGTGGAGCAGCAACCAGTATCAGCACCATTGTGGACAGAAAATCCCCGGACACTGAAGAATACAAACCCATGCGCAGAGCCTTTTCGCCTTTGCCCTGCATTGAAAGAGGATATCCGTCCCAGGAAGTGGCGGCTGCTTCAGGTGTTCCAGGCGTCCTCAAAAGAATTGCAGAAATGGCCCCTCCAAAAAAAGACCCCTTGTTCAACCCCACAAGAAATCCAATGGCAGCCAAAGGCGACATATAGTATGTAAGTGGTATGCACAAAGCTATGGCCATAGGTCCATTTATGCCGGGTATGGCCCCCATGGCCATCCCTGCCGTCACTCCAACCAGTACAAACATGAGATTGACTGGGTGCAACGCATCCATAAACCCGGCTAAAACAAATTCCAACATAGATCCTCCAGTCGAGACTTTTCTGTCTACGGCATGGGGACGCCAAAGCCATAGCGCATTGCGGTGTAAATCAACAGAACTGTAGCCACGGCAACTACCACCGCAGCAACAGGCTCACGCCTACCGCAAAAATATTGTATAACAAGCATAAAAATGATTCCGGCAGGAATAAATCCCATCCACTGCATGGCAGGCATAAGCAGAGCACTTGGAATCAAAAATTTGGCCAGGTGCAGCAGGTTGATCTTGCCCGTCTGCACACTTCCTCCGGACTCATTCTCATCAGGGTATTCCGCGTCCTCAGCTGGAACTTCTTTTTTTAAAATATAGGTCAGCAGGTTGGTTATCAAAACTATTATGGAAATTATCAGAATAATGCTGACGGCAATATTAGGCAGAAGAGATGCTTTAACCCCATAACCCGGGTAAGGAGGGGTATATGCAGGAATGACCCATTTCAAAAAAATCACGCTACCCAGGGCGATGAATATAAAAATCAGGTTATCTCTTTGCCTTCTTGTCATATACGCCTCTCTTAAATGCAATTAATGCGATTTGCTTCGAGATCAATAAAAATACTCTTACAAAATTTTCAAAACGTTACATGTTTTTAATCTATGCAGTTTTGTGCCTGTATTTTATATCAGGCACAAAACTGCAATATCAAATACTTTAGCTACTGCATTTCAGCGGCCTGAGCTTCAAATCGCTCATAAGCCTGCCTCATGTATTCTTCAGCATATTCCCTTCCAAATTCAACCTCAGCCATTTGCAGATCGTCCGTGATGAAGCTTCTGAACTCCTGATTCTCAGCCAGGTTGGCCATGGCTTGTTCAATCTTTGCCATTCTGTCATCCGGCAGTCCCTTGGGGGCGACCAGGACAACGAACATCTCCACGGTTTCATCCCAGCCCTGTTCCTGCAGCGTGGGCACATCCTCCAGGCCGGTAAGCCTCTGCGGGGTGGTAGCGGCAAGCAGGGTCAAGCGATCAGCCTTGACATAATCGAACAGTATTGCCCCCAGATGACCAAGATCGGCATGACCGCCCTTTACTGCCGATATAACCGAAGGCCCGCCAGTGCTGGGCATAAGCGACAGCGGAACTTCTTCCTGGGCTGCAATGCGCTGCAAGGCATCCCGGTCATCGGAACCCTGAAACATATAGGTCAAGGCCTCATCATTTTCTCTGGCCCACTCAAAGGCATCTCCAAGTGTTTCCCAGGGACGGTCTGTTCTGCAGACTATCCCGCTTTGATTAAGTCCCAGCTTGGAAATATAGTCAAAGTCGTCAAAAGTATAGTCGGTGGGCACGTAATGCGGGGTAAAGGTAAAAGCCGCTGTTGCTGACACGCCCAGAGTGTAGCCGTCGGGATCCCTGTTGCTGAGCTCTGCGGCCATTACGCTGCCGTGGGATCCCCCGGGGGTGTTGTCCACGGTAACCGGCTGCCCCAGTTCCTTTCTCAGTTCTTCTGCCAGCTGGCGGGTCAGAATATCAATCTGTGCTCCGGAACCCACCATGGTCATGAGTGTAATGGGACGAGTCGGATAGTCAGAGCTGAACGTTGGCTGAACAAAAAACAACGGCGACAAAAGAATACACATAATTAAGGCTTGAAGTTTGAAACGCATGTCATTTCTCCTTTGTTTTTTCTTGATAATAAAGGCCTGCGCCTTTCTGAAACGCAACCGCAAAACCTGCTACTTAGTAAACAATAGACGAAGCTTGCTATCTCCCTCCTTTGTTTGTAGTTTTTCAATATGCTACATCTTGAACGGATTTGGCCCCTTTTCTCTTAGCTTTTCAATGCACTCCGAGATGGAACTGACATACAATTCTGCATCCCTGGGCCCGATTCCCGCGATGGTTACCCGTTCTGTATCCATGCTCATGCTCTTAAGTTTCTCTGCCAAATCATCAAACCTCTTCTGAATCAGCTTGTTTCCCTTTACATAGTGACAGGTATCCTCGGGACATGCACCCACAAAGACCCCGTCAATGCCAATGGAAAGGGCATCAGCTATCAAGGCGTTATTTACCGAACCGGCGCATGGAACCTTCATGGCCACCACGTTCTGCGGGACCAGACCCTGTGCTTGCGCTTCCCTGGCTGCAAGCCAGGCATCGTTCTCGCACAGAAAGGCCAAGATCACCGGCTCTTTTTTGGACAGGAATGCAGTGTTTTCCCCCAAAACCTCGATCTGGGATGAATATTGCTTGATATTACTGTGGCCAAGGTTTACAGCCACCTTGGGGCAGATGCCCATGCAGTTGCCGCATTGCCTGCACTTCGCCAGATCCGGAACAGGTATCTCCTTTTCGTTGTAGGAAAGAACTTCAAAAGGGCACTCCTCTACACATCTTCCACACTGGTCGCACTTTTTATCGTTAACTACCGGATAAGTAGGCTCAATGTGAATGCTTTTTCCAAGGAAGACCTGTGCTTCAAGTGCTGCCTTTGCACCGGATTCTATTGACTGGGACACGTTCATTGGTTCACGGGCACAGCCGCCGACAAATATGCCGCTTCTTTGAGACTCTGCTGGATAGCATTGTTTGTGAGTTTCAAAAAAACCAAATTTGTCTGTAGGCATGCGAAGTATCTTCCCGGCCTCTATTGAACCGTCGGACGGCCGCATACCACCGGCCAGCACCAGCAAATCCAGCTCGGCCCTGAGCTTTCTATCCAGAATCTGATCGTGAGCATCCACCAGGAGCTTTTTGCTTGATTCATCGTAGCGAACCAGGGACGGGCGCTCATTGATAAAAACTGCTCCACTCTCACGGGCCTGGCGGTACAGGCTTTCATCAAACCCGGAAGTGCGCACGTCCATGTAAAATACGTAACACTGCACATCCGGATTGATGCGCTTGAGTTCCAGAATCTGCTTCATGGTCACTGTACAGCATACGGATGAACAATATGGCAGATTACATTCATCCCGGCTCCCCACACACTGGATAAAGCCCACGGATGTCAATTCAGCCGGGGAGATGCCCTGAAGACGCTTTACATGCGGATTGTCCGGGGAAAGCAGTTGCTCCATATCCAGATTGTCGACGACCCCCGGAAACAAGCCATATGCATAGCCATCCAGCTTGTCTGTCCTGTATCTGTCCCAGCCCGTGGCCAACAGGACTGCTCCGGCTTCAACCGTTTCCGTTTTTTCCTTTTGGTCCAGCTCCACGGCATTATTGGGGCATACCTTTTCGCATTCCCGGCACTGGGGCGGACAATGCTCACGTTCGATTACATAGGCTACCGGATGAGGCATGGGCATGGAAGGATGAATGGCCTTGCGTGTAAACATCGGCTCCCGTCTTGTAATGGGAGTATCGTAAGAGAAAACATGTTCCCCGGATGCATCCGCTTCTTCTGAAACTGCATGCTCATCCTGCGCCTGACTCTCCTCTGCGCCTTCCGTCTTATCCTTTTCCACGACTTCCGCAGGAAGCCTGCATTCGGGAAGCGGCTCCAGATCGTTTAAATCCACCGGGCATACAGTTTCACACTTGCCGCAACCGTCGCATTGTTCATTGACATACCTGGGTGCATGACGGACGGTGGCTTCAAATCTGCCCGGAGAACCATCCAGTTTTTCCACCTTGGCCAGAGTACGCAGGTCAAACAGTTCCTGCTCAAGAACTGGAAACAGGACATGTTCCAGTCCGCAATGCGGATCGCACATGCGGGGATAAAAACGCGCCAGCTGAGCCACTTTTCCACCCAGTCCGGAGTTCTTTTCCACCAGGGTTACCGGCTTTCCCTGTTTTACCAGAGATGCGGCCGTATGAAGACCTGTCACCCCCCCTCCGAGAATCAAGGTCCGCTCATTGGCCGGCAGTTCCTCCGGCTCAAGAGGCTCCAGGTTTTTTACCCGGGCCAGAACTGTCTTGAGTAAAGACAGTGCCTTTTTATCCCGGACAGCCTGATCGTCTTTGTTGTTCAACAGGCCTTGATCAAGCGGGTCGAACCATTCAACCATGTAAGGGTTAATTCCTGCCTTTTGGAGGGTTCTGGACAACAGGTTTTTTTGTTGCTCAGTAAATCCTCCATAAAAAAGAACCCGGTCCATGCCGTGCTCTGACAGGGAGCTGTCAATCCAAGCCTCAAAGTTATCAACTAAGGGTGAAGTAAAAACATCTGTCCTGATGACAGCCTTGTTCTTGGAAGCCGCGGCGACCATTTTTTCAATGTCCAGGGCGGCGCTCAAGCGCTCGCCCTGGTCATTGAAAACAATGCCTATTTTTGGGAGTTGTTTAGCCATTAGTCTTCTATCCGGTTTTTGTAGCGATATCGCTTAACATTTCCGTAGATATCCTCGCAGGTCCAGGTGATGCTGTTGGTTCCCACCATGGGAATGAGCTTGGCTCCATGATAGCCTATCTGGAAAGGCATCCGCGTCTCAATAGCACCAACGGGGCAGACCTTGGTGCAGGACATGCAGTCCCAGCAATGCCTGAGAGGTCGGCAGTAGGCTTTGTTGTCCTTGTTCAAGGTCATAAGATTTCCAGGACAAACCTGTTCACACAATGGCTCATCCTGAGCTTTACATCCGTCACATTTTTCCCAGTCAACTCTTGGGGGCATATATACCTCCTGAAGATTAAATTGATTTAAAACATTTGCACGCACACCCGTAACAAAAATAACTCTGGCCGAGGCAAGCTAGCTTTCATCAACAATGCGCTCGTACGGTCTGGTGAACACCTCAATTTCTCCTGTTTCAATATTCCTTCTGGATTCAACAAAACAATTGAAATTTTCATCATCACGCTGGGGGTAATCTGTCCGGGTCTGAAAACCGGGCCAGCGGGTTTCTTTGCGTCCCTTCAAGTGGTGACAGACAATTTCAGCAACATCTATTCTGTCTATTACTTCGTGCGCATGCATTAGTTCATGCAGTGAGTCTGCTTTCAACAGCGGAATATGTTTCTTGAGCATCTCGATATGCCTCAAAGCATAGTCCAGCTGGGCTTCGTTAACCCTGTAGAATTGAGATGTTCCGCCGGCATATTCGTCCATGAGGCGCTGCAGCCTCTCTTTCACCTCTTCTGGGGTAAGTCCATCGAAATCCTTACCTTTGAACAGGGGATCGAAAACACGCTCTTTTTCCGCCTGAATTTGTTCTTCGCTAACGGATACTTCCCCTTGCTGTTTTATGAACTCAATCGCACCACGTGTGGCCAGTTTACCCTCGGCTGCACAGCCTCCGACAAACTTGTTGGGGTTTCCGCCTGCGGTTTCACCGGCTGCAAAAAGCCCCGGAACAGTAGTCATTCGATCCATCTCCACCCAGAAGCCGCTTCCGGTGTGCCCTCCTACGATATACGGATCTGATCCGTATACCTCCACCGGCCTCTCGACAGGGTTATGGCCGTTGGCCGCCAGGAAAAGAACAAAGGATGGCCTCTCATTGAGATAGTCGGTGAGCATACTGTGGCAGGTTTCTTCGTCCATATGCGTGGTATCAATATATGTGGGACCTCTTCCTTCACGCCATTCTTCCATAGGCGCATTTGCTCTGATGTATCGTGGAGCCTTGTCTCCGCCAAGATGACTGTAATGCTTTTCCAGGAAATACTCTCCCTTGGCATTAATCATCTTTGCGTTAAAACCCACAGACACAGTATCCACGGGTCCGCTGTAATCCTTGGTTCTGGCAGCACACCAGCGCTGTTCCATGGAGGTGAATTCGGCTCCCTTTCTTATGCCTATGGCATATCCCGTTCCTACGTTGAAGGGACACATCCATGTCTGGTGATGTGAAGCAGTACCGTCAGAAGTATATGATTTATACAGTCCGCATGCTCCGCCTGTTGATACAATTGTGGCCTTGGACTTGAAAACGTAAAACTTTCCGTCCCTGACGCCGAAGCCCATTGCACCTGCACAACGATCCCCATCCATAATCAGGTTCGTCGCAACCACCCTGTTGTAAACTTCAGCAGACTCCATGGCTTTTTCAGCCATGATGGGCTTTAGCTGTTCCCCATGAATGGAAACATCCCATGCCCCACGGTAACTGGGCATGTCGTCCTCGTCCTTGAGTATGGGCAGCCCCCACTCCTCAAGTTCTTCGACGCATTGATTCAATTGCTGGGCGTTGGACAGAGCCAGGTCCTCCCTGATTGGACCGCCCCCGACCTGCGATCTGGACCAGCGCACCAAATCTTCGGGCGTCTTACCATCCCAGGTAGGTATGTAGGTGTTGATTGCATCCATGCCCGCTGCGCACGCTCCCGAACGCTTGATATTTGCCTTTTCCATGATCACCACCTTCATGTCCGGGTCAGCCTGCTTGGCCTCGTAGGCGGAAAAACAACCGGCATTTCCGCCACCGATTATCAACAGGTCGCAGTCCACCTGTTCAGTAGATACTTGGTTTAAATCCTTGGGAAGTTCCTGTGCCATGATTTACCTCCTGAAATTGAAAGGGTTATTTATCTGGTTATTATCCGGGAAAGAAAACATCTCCATAAAATGTGAATCAATGTTGTGTTTACATTTACATTCAGCTTGCTGTATAACTATCGCCCTGGCGATAAAAGAATTTTTTTTCATTTTTTCTCCTGACCACCTCTTAAAATAAAGCAACAGATTGATATCTGTTCGCTATATCAAGTAAAGTTCAATAGAGTATAATTAGTGCAAAAAAACAAAACTATCGTTTTGACGATAATATTACTCATTCTGATCAAGCATAGACTGATTTATAAAAAACACCCTCTTAAGAAATTGATCAAAGAGGGCACTCACCATCCCTGCCAGCAACAAGATACTCTTTCATTAAAAATCTCAAAACTATCGTGTCCACGATAACAATACACAATCTCTTTACTTAGCATTGGCCATCATGATGGTTGCTTTACAATCTAAGGCAAGCTTTCCATGCTTGCTGGGACGGACTGCAAGATGTCTGAGTTTTTGTAATTGCTGAAGGTTAAACCCGAGACTTTTTGGGAACGGAGTGGAGGAAAAGATGTTTTTTACCATAGGGCTGTATATTTCTTTGACCATCCTTGTCGTTGGTCTGATTTACAAAGTGTCGGGGTGGTTCAGGCACAGCCTGACCTCCGCGGACAAGGAACTCGGTACAGGGGCCAGGTTGTCCTCCACCCTGCGCGCCGTGGGCGGTGCCGTTCTGGGGGTGAACCTGGCCTCCATGATCAAGGCTTTCTTTCTGGATGTCCTGCTCTTAAGACGATCCTTCAAAGAGGACCTGTACCGATGGGGCATGCATATGCTCATTTTCTGGGGGTTCATTCTTCTGGTATTCATGCACGCCTTTGAGAGCCAGATAAGTGAACCCCTGCTCCCGGATTATATATCCACCCTGAACCCCTATCTTTTTCTGCGGGAATTTTTCGGGCTCATGGTAGCAGCGGGGGTAGTCATGGCCCTGTACCGCAGGTTGAGGATGCCCAGGCCACGTCTGCGCACCAGATCCATGGATGTGGCTGCCATTATTATTGTCTGCGTCATTATCCTTTCCGGATTTCTGCTCAAGGGTTCCAAGATCGCTTCCCAGTCGGAATTCATGCGCATGGTGCAGGATTATTCTCATATCTATTATTATGAAGAGGAAGTCGAGGCCCTGGAGAGTTACTGGGTGCAGAACTACGGGCTAATCTCGCCTGATCTTGAGCCTCCCTTTCCAAAAGAACTCCTGGCCGAGGGCCAGGAGTTAAACGATCTTTTCTGTGTTACCTGCCACAGTCAGAGCCAGTGGGCGGCCGTAAGCTATGCTTCGTCCAAGTTGACCCATCCGGTTACGTCCCGCTCCGACGGTGAGTCACTGGTCTCTTTCTTCTGGTATCTGCACGTGTTGGCGGTCTTTGCCGGCCTGGCCTGGATACCATTCGGCAAAATGTTTCATCTCGTGACCAGCCCCTTGAGCCTATTGACCTCTTCTGCGCGAGGCAAAAAAACTGATCCAGAGGTCTCTGCTGTACGCCGGAATATGGAACTGGATGCCTGCACCCAGTGCGGGGCATGTAGCGAGCGTTGCTCAGTAGGGGTGGCTGTGGAGTCCATTCCCAACAACAATATTCTGCCCTCGGAAAAGATCCTGGCCTTGCGGGCCGTCTCCTCGGGTCACAGCCTATCTTCCAGAGATCAAAAGGCCTTGGCTGAAGGCCTTGTGGTCTGCACCAACTGCCGGCGGTGCAAAGACGTCTGTCCCGTGGGAATTGATCTTCAGGACTTGTGGACTACGGTACGCGAGGATATGCTGCGGAACCTTGTAGAGCCCTACTCCCTGTCCCAGCTGAGCCTGGACAGTATCCTCAGGGATCAGCTCCGGACCCGCAAAGACGAGCCCTTCTGGATAGCAGCCGGGAACATGGTTAAGGACTATTACGGGGATGCTGCTTCCAGAGAAATAGTTTTAAGCAAAAAAGCCAATACAGATCAGGAGCTTGTCCGCAGCCTGGAAAATACTTTTCGTTACTGCTTTAAATGCAAAACCTGCAGTTCTGCTTGCCCTGTTCCTGACTATTTTGAAAACCCTGTTGATAGTCTGGGCCTTCTGCCCCACCAGATCATACATGCAACAATTCTGGGACACAGCGACCTGGCGGCGTCTTCTAGAATGCTCTGGGCCTGCCTGGGATGTTACCAGTGCCAGGAACAGTGCCCCCAGGGAGTGCGGGTCACGGACGTGCTTTACGCGCAAAAACAAGCGGCTCTGTCGGGCCTTAAAACAGGAGAGAACAAATGAATGATTCAAAAAGATACGCCCTTTTTCGCTGCTGCACTTCAGCGCCGCATATGCCCGAATATGAACAGGCCACCGACATAATTCTGGAGAAACTAGGACTTGATGTGGTGCAGATTAACGAATTCGGCTGCTGCGGCTATCCTCTGCGGAATGTGGATCAGGCGTCCTGGCTCCTGGCATCGGCGCGCAACCTGGCCCTGGCCGAAGCCAGAGGCTGCACCCTGATTACCGTATGCAACTGCTGTTATGGTACCCTCAAGCATTGCGCCTGGCTTCTATCCCGGGACCAGGCCCTTCACGGGCAAATCAACCGGGCCCTGAGAAAGGAGGGACTGGATTTTACAGGAAAAGCCAGAATCAGGCACCTCTTTGAGGTTCTGGAGCAGGACGTAGGCATAGAACACCTGAGAAGCCGTATAGTGAGTCCGGTCAAAGACCTGAAGCTGGCCCTGCATTACGGATGCAGAATGCTTAGGCCGAGCAAGGTGCTGGCAATGGACAGCCCTGACAATCCAGTGCTGCTGGATCGCCTGGTAGAAACTCTGGACGCCGTTTCCCTCGACTGGGACAAGAAATCCGATTGTTGCGGAGCGCAGATAATGTCCACAGATGAGGGGCTGTCCGAGGCATTGGTTAAGGAAAAACAAAGCCGGGCTGTGGACCTGGGAGCAGACGCAATCTGCGTTGCCTGTCCCTTTTGTCAACTCAGCCTTGGCAGGCCGAGGCAGGAAAAACCAACCCGGCCGGTGATTGCTTATCCGCAGCTCTTGGCTTACTGTCTGGGCGCCGACGTCAAGCGTGTGGGTTTTACAGTAAACTTATGACAACAGTGCTTGTATCTCGGAAAAGTTAAGTTAAGCTGGATATGCTGAGCTAAACAGTAAAACCAGCAAATTTTACTGAGGACTGGGGAAAAAGAACCCTGAAGCACTAGAAACCGAAACTTGAGCATAGAGCATGGAGATGATCGAGATCAGCTTGCATTCCATGCTGCATTACCATTATTCAGACTTTTCCACCCGTTTTTGAGAGCCATAAAGATAGCCCAATTTGAGAGCCAAAATCATATGGCATACTGATCTTTGACCTGAATCTGAACGCCT
>Ga0207421_10005411_pt1 | contig 14285 bp, 11 predicted proteins | sample SodLakKL_010_SED_4_FD_187542 | JGI IMG/M metagenome (GOLD analysis project Ga0207421, IMG submission 187542) | Alkaline sediment microbial communities from Lake Tanatar, Kulunda Steppe, Russia - 8KL_010_SED (SPAdes) (version 2) | ecosystem: Environmental > Aquatic > Non-marine Saline and...
GTTCCGCTCCGGGCCGCGGACGTATGGGGGAAACCGGTTCTGGTCCCGGATCTGTCAGCAGACCGCTCTCTGACCGCAGCGGATATCGACGGACTGAGGGCCGAAGGCGCCTTCAGTATCGTGCTCATCAGCGCGGATCGGGTCGGGTGGCTGGCACACGTTGATGCTGTTGTCGACCCGGCGACGACCTTCCCGGCTCTGCTGGCCGCGATCGGTGGCGGCGAACGCTCCGGCGGCGAGTCGTCGACTGGGGCGCTGGCCGGCAACGGAGGCAACCTGCTCACGCAGCGTGAACGCTTGCCACTGCAGGGGCTCCTCTCCGGGGCAGGCACTGCCGAGATCGCCGATCGTTGGGAGGTCTCCGAGGGCACTATCCGCGCTCATGAGATCAGCGCGATGGAGAAGGTGGGCGTGAGCCGGCGACCAGACCTCCTAGTGTGGGCGCTTCGGATCGCAGTGCAGCCAGAGCACGTAGCCGCTGGGTCTCCCACATGAACGAGTTGCGCGTCCTCATCGTCGATCCTCGCGCGATCATCCGTGCGGCGGTGGCTGAGTCGCTCGTAGAAGACCATCAGGTGAACGTGGCCGCCACCGCAGATGACATCGGTTCGACCTTGCTGCAGGCTGCGCGGGTGGAGCCGACGGTTGTCGTGGTCTCCACATCTTTGGACCATGCGTTGTCGTCGTTCTGTTCTCGGCTGCATGGCATGGAGAAGCCGCCTCGGATCCTGGTCTTCGACGCTGAACCGGACGCAGACGCGCTGCTGGACGCGATCGAGTCGGGTGCGGACGGGTATGCCACCGGCGTCCACGGGATGTCCGGGCTCGCGGCCGCCATCCGGGCGATCGCTCGGGGGGAGTCGGTGGTGCCCGCGGCGATGCTGGGCTCGCTCCTTCGACACCTGATCCAACGTCAGCGCGAGGCCGCTGTGGCGGCCGAACGCCTAGTCAACCTCACGCCGCGTGAGCGGGAGGTGCTGGCGCTCTTGGTCGAGGGGTTGGACCAGGACAGGATCGCCGCGGCCCTCGTGATCTCGCCCGAGACCGCGCGCACCCACCTGCAGCGCGTGCTCCGTAAGCTCGGGGTCCACTCCCGCGTGGAGGCTGTCGCACTGGTCGCCCGCACCGGGCTGGCCGACCGCCTGCAGCACATCGTCGAGCGGAGCGCCTGATGACCACCAAGATCGAGAGGCTCCCCCTGCGTCGCCAGCAGGTGCTGCTCAGAGACGAGGAGACCCGCAGCCTGCTGGTCGATCCCGACCGTGGCGTCACCCACGTCCTGAACCCGACCGCCCGTGCGATCTGGGAGTTGTGTGACGGCGCCACGACACTCGAAGAGGTGGTCAACGCGATCTGTCAGGTGTTCTCCGTACCGCCGGGTCCGGCGTCGCGTGACGTGGCCGAGGTGCTGATGCAGTTCGAGGAAGCGGGTCTCGTGACGTGGTCATCCCCCGGCCCCGGGGAGGGATGATGGCCGACTCTGGGTCCCCACTGCCGCCAGCCCCGCCCAGATGGTGGGGGGCGGTGGCGCGCCGTTCGGTGCGCGGGCCGGCCGACGTCGCGCTGGTGCTGCTCGACACCGTCCTCGTCGCCGCGGGCTACCTGCTCATGCTGGTGCTCCGCTACGAGTTCGACGTTCCTGCTGACGCCTGGGACGGTTTCCTCGTCTTCGTGCCGTTCGCGATCGTCGTGCAGTTGGTGCTGAACCGCCTCCTCGGGCTCTACGGCCCGGTCTGGCAGCAGGCCAGCATCCTCGAGGCGCAGCGGATCCTGCTGTCGGGCGCCATCGCCACCCTGCTGCTCCTGGTCGGTGTGCTGCTCACCGACCGGTACGTCCCGCTGTCGGTGGTCATCACGGGCGGCATGGTCGCGACCGCCCTGATGGGGGTCCTACGGTTCCAGTCGCGCCTGTTCGCCTTCCACCGCCGCGGTGCTGGCGACGCGACGCGGGTGCTGGTGGTCGGTGCCGGTGAGTCCGCCGGCGCGATCCTGCGCGAGCTGTCTCGCCAGCCCGACGCGGGCGTCAGCGTCGTCGCGCTGCTGGACGACGACCCTCGTAAGCTCGGCCGGTGGCTCGGGTCGGTGCCGATCGCAGGCGTCCTCGACGATCTGGTCATGGTGGGGGAGCAGCTTGAGGTCGAGCAGGTCCTGCTGGCGATCCCCTCGGCGGACTCTGCCCTGGTCCGCAAGGTCGCCGATGCCACGGCGCAGCTCGGTGTGTCGCTGAAGGTCCTGCCGAGCGTGTCGGAGCTCATGAACGGCCAGCCGCGGCTCCGTGACGTCCGTGACCTGTCCATCGACGACCTGCTGGGCCGACAGCCGATCTCCACCGATCTGGCATCGGTCAAGGCGCTGGTCCACGGCCGTCGGGTGCTGGTCACCGGCGGCGGCGGCTCGATCGGCTCGGAGATCGTCCGGCAGATCGCCGCCTACCAACCGTCCCGTCTGTTGGTCCTCGACCGCGACGAGACCCACCTGTTCGACGCGATGGCAGCCATCGACGGTCGCGGTGAGGCCGTGCTGCTCGACGTGCGCGACCGAGACGGGATGCTCCGGCTGTTCCGCCGCGAGCAGCCGGAGATCGTGTTCCACGCCGCGGCCAACAAGCACGTCCCGCTGCTGGAGAGCCACCCCCAGGAAGCCGCGTCTACCAACGTGCTCGGCACGGCGAACCTCGTCGAGGCGGCCCGCGCGGTGGGTGTGCCTCGCGTGGTGTTCATCTCGACCGACAAGGCGGTCAATCCCTCCAGCGTGATGGGTGCATCCAAGGCGGTCGGGGAGCAGCTCGTGCTGGCCGACGCGCCCGCCGGCGCGGCGTGGTGCGCCGTGCGGTTCGGCAACGTGCTGGGCAGCCGGGGCAGCGTCGTCCCGACCTTCATGCGCCAGATCCGCCAGGGTGGCCCGGTCACGGTCACCCATCCGGACGTCACCCGCTACTTCATGAGCATCCCGGAGGCAGTGCAACTGGTCCTTCAAGCCTCAGCGCTGGCCCAGGACCGGGACGTGTTCATGCTGGAGATGGGAGAGCCGGTCCGGATCATGGACCTCGCTGCCCGGATGGTGTCCCTGGCCGGGCTCCGCGTCGGCGCGGACATCGAGGTGCGCGTGACGGGGCTCAGGCCGGGGGAGAAGCTCGCTGAGGAGCTCCACACCATCGATGAGCACCCCCTGCCCACCAGCCACCCCAAGATCGTCCGGCTGCACCCGGCGCTCCTGAGCGCCTCAGAGCTCGGCGACCTCCTCAAGCGGGTAGTTTCAGCGGTCGATGCACGGGATGACGCCGCGCTGGCACCGCTGCTCTTCGCGGCTGTCGGCCGGGACGGCGCCCTCGTGGGAGCCGCCGAGAGCCAGGACGGGGACGAGCACGCCGATGACTGAGGACCACCCGCTCGCGCGCTACCTGACGCCGATCCAGCGCCGCTGGCCGATCGTCGTGGGGGCGATCGTCCTCGGCTTGGTCGTCGCCTGGTTCACGTTGCCGGAGACACCGGACCCGGCGCAGCAGCAGGTCGTCACCGATCCGACGATCAACTACAGCGCGACCCACCTGCTGGTACGTGAGCGTGTCACCGCGGAGACGTCGAACTTCGATCTGGTCGTCCTCCTGGCCCGCCAGGGGGAGGTCCAAGCGGCGGTCGAGGAGTCCCTGGGCGACGAGGTGGCACCAGGCGCGGTGGCGTCGGTGGCTCTGGACCCCAACCCGGACCTGGGCACGCTCGGGGTTTCCGCCGTCCAGCCGACCGCGGAACAGGCCGTACTGCTCGTGGACACCTATGCCCGCGTGCTGACGGAGTACTTCGATGGTCGCGCCGAGCAGAGCGTCGACGAGCAGTTGGAGCAGATCCGCTCCCGCCTCGGGAGTTCCCTCGAACGCGTTCAACGTCTTCAGGAGCAGGTCGCCGGGCTTCCGGAGGACAGCCTCGATCGACGACTTCTCCAGTCTGAGCTGGATGTGCTGATTCAGCAGTACGGACAGCTGCAGGCCGAGGCGCAGGCCCTCGAGTCTGAGTCCCTGAGCGACCGTCCGACCTTCCGAACCCTGCAGGAACCGGTGCCGACGCCGACCGCCGCCCCCAGTGGGCCGGTGTTCGATGTGCCGGAGGCCCGCTGGGCCCGCTTCGCGATGGCCGCGGTGGTCGCGCTGCTCCTCGGCCTGGCTGTCGTGTTCGGTGTTGACTGGATGGACACCCGCATCCGGACGAGATCCGACACCGAGGAGCACTTCGGGCTGCCCGTTCTCGTCGAGTTGCCGCGGCGGTTGCGGCACGTCCAGCGTAAGGACCCGCTACCGACGGCGACCGAGCCGTCCTCGGCCATCGCCGAGGGCTACCGCTCGCTTCGGCTGTCGTTGACCCTTGCACCGAGGTGGGAGCTCGATCGCAACGCGCCGGGTGCGTCCGGCGCTGTCGGTTCTGCCGTACCGGTAAGCGGGCAGGGTCAGCCTCGGACGATCCTGGTCTCATCCGGCAGGGATGGCGAAGGCAAGTCCACCGTCGCGGCGAACCTCGCGATCAGCTTCGCTGAGACCGGCCAGAAGGTCCTCGTGGTCGACTGTGACTTCCGGCGCTCGACGGTGGGCGACGTGTTGCGGGCGCAGAGTGGGCCGGGCCTGCGTGACTGGGGTGGCGCAGACCATCACCGGCTCGATGGCCTGGTCCTGGACTCCGCCTTCCCGAACGTGTCGGTGATCCGTTCCGGCACGCCAGGGATCGCCCCGGCCTGGTTCCCGGCCGAGAGTCCGCGGTTGCTGCAGGAGGCGATGGCGCTGGCCGACGTGGTCATCTTCGATACCGGACCGCTGCTGGTCACGAATGAGGCCGCGGCTATGATCCCGACCGTCGATGTGGTCCTGCTCGTCACGTTCGCCGGGCGGCTCTCGCGGTCGCAGGCGACGCGTTCCACCGAGCTGCTGACCCAGCTACAGGCCACCGTCGCCGGCGTCGTGCTGGTGGGGTCGGACAACGCCCGCAAGTACGGCTATTACTACGCTCCACTCCGTGAAGCTGCCGCGAAGGGGGAGCGACTCGAGACGTGGAGCTCTGGACGCGGCAAGAAGCGGTGACACCGACCTGGTGTCGCGACGGGCGCGCCCTCTGGCGCCGTTCGGGGGCGACCGTCGTGCTGTCGGCTCCGCTGCATGACGAGGTGGTGTTGCTGGAGGGCACCGCAGCGCTCACCTGGGAGCTGCTGGCAGAGCGCATCGATGAGGATGAGCTCGTCGCGCCGATCGCCGATCACTTCTCGGTCGATGGACAGCAGGTCCGTGAGCAGCTCACTGCTTTCCTCGAGGGACTCCTGGAGTACGGGGCGGTACGGCGGACATGAGTCGTACTGAGCTGCTCCGGAGCATCGCGACCTATGGTCTGCCAGGCGCCGGCGGACCGTTCCCCGCCGAACCACTCGGGTCGCCAGCGTGGGCGTCGCTGCTCCGAGCGGTTCGCGACCAGCGTCTGATCGGCTACCTGGCGAGCGCGGTCGAGGCCGGTGACATGGTCGTCACCGACGAGCAGAGGGACGAGGTGTTCGCCCAGCACCTCGAGAGCTGTGTCAGGGCCGTGCGCCTCGATCGCATCCTGCTGGACCTGGCCGACCAGCTCCTCGCAGGGGGCATCGATCTCGTGGTCCTGAAGGGCACAGCCTCGGCCCACCTGCTGTACCCGGATCCTGCGATGCGCGTCTTCGCGGACAACGATCTCCTGTTCCGTACCGAGCAGTTCGACCGTGCCCTGCAGATCCTTCAGGGGATGGGGTACGTCCGGCCGGTTGCCCCTCCGCGGCCGGACTTCGATCGACGTTTCGCGAAGGGTGCCACCCTCAAGGGGCCGGAGGGGGACGAGGTGGATACCCACCGGAACCTGGTCTTCGGCACCTTCGGCTTCAGGATCGATCTCGATGAGCTCTTCGACTCCTCGGTGACCTTCGAGCTGGGTGGTCGACGACTGAGAGCGTTAGGTCCTGAGACCCGCTTCCTCCATGCGTGCTACCACGCGGCGCTCGGTGATCCGGACCCGCGCTACAGCAGCATCCGCGACATCGCACAGATGCTGGCCTACAGCCCTCTGGACACCCAGCGCGTCCTCGAGCTCGCCCGGCGGTGGGAGTGCAAGGCCGTGCTGGCTCGCGCGTTCCACCTGTGTCGGGACCAGCTCGGCTTCGAGGTCACCGGCGGACTGGCCGCGGCGGTCGACGGCTACGAACCGTCGCGGCGGGAGCGTCGGGCGATCGCGAGCTACGTCGGCGTGAACCGGCACTACGCGGCGAAGGTCGCCGCGTCGCTGTCGTACCTGGACGGCATCGGCACGAAGCTCGCTTTCCTCCGCGCGTCGGCGCTGCCAACCGACGAGTTCGTCGAGAGCCGCGGCAACGAACCGCGCGTCGCATGGATCCGTCGAGGCCTCCGGTCGCTGGTGCAGGGCGGGTCCCACTGACGTCCAAGCGTCTGCCGTTGCTCAGGAGCGCTCTTTGCAGCCCCTGCTGAGCGCGTGGCTCGGAAGTTCGGCGTTGCCGTGCAACTGCACGTTCGTCGAGGGTTTCCGCGCGAGCGGTGTGGGCGCTTGTGCCTCGCTGCCCGGCGGACGACAGAGCTCGGGCTCCGTTGTCTGCGCGCGTGGGGCCGATCTTGTGAGCCGGGCTACCTCTGATCGAGAGGTCATGTGTGGGCGCCGCTGCTTGCGCTGGACCTGTTCGTACCCGCCTCGCGTTCCCCAGATCCGTTGCTCTCGCTCTGCGAGGTGACGGCAGCTGAAGCGGCCTGTGTGATCGCCTTCTGTGGCTGGCACCGCCCAGAGGCGGCGATCGCCGAGAACGTTGATCGCCGTTCGGTGCCGCCGGAGAGGGCAAGCGAACGGTCACACGCCCTGGTCAGGGTCGTGGTGGCTGCGCAGCTCAGGTCCCGCTTCGCAGCCTTGCGCCGTCCGTGGATGATCGAAGCGTTCCGGGTCGAACGTGCGGTGCGTCGTACCGGAGTGCATTACGATCAGGTCTGCGCCGGACCCGGAGATCGATGATGACGGACCAGCTCCTCGACCCAGCCGACATCGATGTCGACTTCGTGCCGCGTTTCCGCGACCAGCTTGTCCTCGTGCCGGTCCAGAACGAAGCGGTGCTGTACGAGGAGGACACGGGAGCGATGCACCAGCTGGACCCGATCGCCACGGTCGTGTGTGGGCTTTTCGACGGCAAGAGGTCTCTGATGCAGCTCGTGAACGAGTTGTCCACCGCGTTCGAGACCGACAGGGCGATGATCGAGACCGACGTGCTGTCGCTGGTACGTACCCTGGGCCGCAAGGGCTTGTTCGTGGACGTGCGAGCCGTGGACGACCCGGTTGAAGGTGACAGCGGTGCCGTCTGAGCCTCTCGAGGAGCCTCGCTACCTCGCCGTTCCGCCCTCCACCTGAGTGCAGGAGGTCGACCGCCTAGGGTGGGCGGCAACGACCCCCTTACGAGCGGGGGAACTCGTGCTCGGTGTCCGCTCGAGTTCGAACGCGCTCGCGATGGTGTTGCAGGAGCTCTTCGCCGGTCGCTTCATCCAAGCTGCGGAACCGCCGCCCAACCTGTCCGTCTACCTCGCAGCGTGGACGGGAGACGGCGAGCAGGAGGTGCACCGGCTCTACTGGAACTGCGAACGGCTCGTGCGGACGCGGTCGGTCAGCCGGGTCCTCGAAACCCTGTGGCACATGCTCGATGCGTATGACGTACGGGCTGCGGAACGGGTCAAGCTGGTCAACTCGATCGCATTGTTCCGTGAGGGAGAGGTATATCTCATCCCGAGGCGCTACCGCCGGAGCGTCGTCGACGAAGAGCGTCGGTGGATCAAGCTGGGCTTCCAGCGCATCGATCGGCGTTGGCTCGAGTTCGATGCTGCCGCAGGGACGGTGACCGTGCCCGCGACGGACCTGCCAGTCGACGAGGTCGTCGCGAGCATCGCGAGCAAGCTCGAAGTCGAGCATCGAGCGGAACCCTCTGCACCAGCCGGCACCTTCCCGATCCGGGGCTGGGTGCTGACTGGCCGGCGTCTCTCCCCCGCCGGTCGCCTGACGGCCGCAACAAGCCTCTTGCTCGATCGCCATCAGCACGTTGATGCGCAACTGGTGATGCAGATGGCCGAGCTCCTGGAGCGGTTGCCGCCCCTCGATCAGGGGTATCTCAAGCCCGAGGAGCTACGCACACGACTGGCGTCCTTATGATCGGGCGCCGGCAGGCTCAACCCTGCGGGGGTGGGGGTGGAGGCGGACGCCCGGTGGCCGAAGGGGTTCCTGCGCCCGTCTCGGTGGTCCGTGGCGGCAGCATGACCAGCACGGGTTGCCCGCTGGTCGGGACGACACCCTGAACCTCTCCTCGAACTCGTTCGGTCGCTTCGGTCGATGTCACTTGCCGGACCAGTGGCAGGCATAACAGCACGAGCAGGAACGGCAGAAGCTGTGCCCGCTGTCGCACCAGGATCCCGAAGTTGCCGACGTTCGAGAACGCGATGATGAAGCCCACGCTGTATGCAGCGGCCATCGCGACGAAGGGCCGACGCAGCAGCGCACGGGGCAGTGTCCGCAGCCGTGGTAGAGACATGAGCAGCAGGCCGAGCAGGAAGAGCCCCTCGAGGCTGGCGAGCTGCGCCTGGCGGTTGTGGGCTTCCATGGGGAACGGACGGAACGGCACGGTCACGGCCGCGTGCAGGAAGTCGACCGGGCTCCGCACGGGTCGGCTCTCGAAACCGGATCCGCCTTGGCTGGTCCGCTTGGTGGTCTCGGCGAAGACCTGCTCGGTCGCGGAACCCTCGACCGTCTGGTCCCGCGGGAGTTCGTCACCGAAGTTCGATGCTGCGTAGCCCGCACCCAGGCCCACGATCATGAGTCCCAGCAGCCACGCGAGAGCGTGACCCTGCACGTCAGGGTCGCGGAACCGGAGCACGAAGGCGCCGGCGAATGCCAAGCCTAGGAGGGCTGCCATGTGCGGGCGCACCACGAACACGCCCGCACCACCGACGAGCGCGATCACGTAGCCGAACCGGGCACGTCGGAGCGACCGCGCCGCCCCGTAGGTCGCGATGCCGAGGGTGAAGACCAGCCATGCTTCCTTGCCGAGGCTCGAGGGCCAGAACACCATGGTCGGGAGGAAGAAGATGAGCAGCGCGAAGCGCCGATGATGGCCGTCGGGTACGGCTAGTTGGAAAGCCTTCAGGAAGAACACCGCGCCGATGAAGGACAGCAGCGCGAACACCGCGAACCCGATCCAGAGCTGGTTCGGCAACACCGTGTAGACAACACCTGAGAGGAAGTCTACGAAGGGTGTACCGGTCTGGCGTGCCTGCTCGGGCAGGCTGCCGCCGCGGATGGTTCCTGCGAGCCGGGTCCCTTCTTGGAAGTAGCGGTTATAGTCGCCGACACCGCCGTAGAGCTCGGCCATGAAGGTGTACCTGGCCACGCTGCCGAGCAGCTTGGCGAACAGGCCAAGGACCATCACCCGCGCGATGAAGGGGTCCGATTCGCTCCGCACCACTCTCACGAAGATGACCAGGGCGGCTGTGACACCGAACGCAGCGAGGACGGCTTGAGCGGTACCGATGCCGTCCATGTCGCCCCTGAGTCGCGTTCGCTACCTGCCAGGATACGTCGCGGTCGCCCTCAACGGAGGTCGAGTGGAAGGTGGCTGGCCCTGGAAGCCCAGCGTTGATGTCAGCCGGTCGTGACATCGGCCTGGGTCGCTGAGGCGAGCCAACTCTGCAGCATCAGCACGTCCCACAGCGCGTACTGATGGTCCTCACCGGCCAGATGCGCCTGCCAGCGCTGCTGGATCGGTCCCGACTCGAGGAGATCGTGCCGCTGGAGCGCGGCCGGGCTCAGCAGGTCCCCGGCCCACGTGCGTAGTGGACCACGCAACCAGTCGCCGACCGGTACCCCGAAACCAGCCTTCGGGCGCTCGAGGACCTCCGAAGGGACGTGCTGAGCGACGTAGCGGCGCAGGATGCGCTTGCCGGTCACGCCCTGAACCTTCCACTCCAGCGGCATGCGCCACGCCAGAGCGATGAGGTCAGGGGCCAGGAAGGGCACCCGCGTTTCGAGGCTCACCGCCATGCTGGCACGGTCGAGCTTGGTGAGGATGTCCCCGGGAAGGTACTCGGTGAGGTCACGCAGCATCGCTCGTTCCGTGAAGCTGCCGCCGGGCAGGGACGCCGGCGTGCGTGACCGGACCTGTCCGCCACGGACCACGGCATCCGGTGCGTACCAATGGGCAACGAGCCGGTCGTAGAGGTCGTCGGCGTCGGCCGCCGCCAGCGCACGCGCCAGCTTGTGCATCTTCTGGCCGGGGTAGCGCTGCTTGAGTCGCGGCAGGGCCCTGCTCCCGACGGCGGCGATCCGGTCATAGCGTGAAGTCGGGACCCGCAACGCCGCCCGTCCAACCGGTGTCCGAAGCGCCGATGGGACCCGCTCCATCGTGCGCCAGATCCGTGGCGCCCAGGTGTGCCGGTTGTAGCCGCCGAACAGCTCATCCCCGCCGTCGCCCGACAACGCCACCGTCACGTGCTCCCGCGCGAGGCGTGAGACGAGGTAGGTCGGGATCTGCGACGAGTCAGCGAAGGGCTCGTCGTAGATCTCCGGAAGCCGCGGGACGACATCCAGCACCTCAGCCTCCGAGACCCGCAGCTCGGTGTGGTCGGTGCCGAGATGCGCTGCGACCCGCGCGGCATCCCGGGACTCGTCGTACTGGGCGTCAGCGACGCCGATGGTGAAGGTGCGGATCGTGCCGGTCGTCGCCTGCCGCATGGCTGCGACGACGGTGGTCGAGTCGATTCCACCGGACAGGAAGGCCCCGAGAGGCACATCGGCGACGATCCGACGCGCCACGGACGCGGTCAGCGTCTCGTCGAGGAGGGCGAGGCCCTCAGCGGGGCTACAGGTGAGAGGTGCAGCGAGGCCCGCCGCTGCCACCTCAGCGGCGGACCAGTAGTGGCGTGGCGTGGACCATCCGCCGCCGTCGCGTGCCGTTGTCGTCATCCCGGGCGGGAGCTTGTTGACGCCACGATAGATGGACCACGGTTCCGGCACGTACTTGAAGCGCAGCAGCTCCGCGACGCTGTCACGGTCGATGCTGGGCTGCGAGGTTGCGCCTCGCACGATCGAGCGCAGTTCGGAGCCGAAGAGCAGCCGACCTTCGAGCTCGCCGTAGTACAGCGGCTTCTCACCGACCCGGTCGCGTGCCAGGGTGAGCTCGTGTTCCTTGCGGTCCCACACGGCGAAGGCGAACATCCCGTCCAGGCGCTGCAGCGTCGGCTCGATGCCCCAGCGTGCGATGGCCTCGACAAGCACCTCGGTGTCGGAGGTTCCACGGAAGCGCAGACCCTTCGAGCTGAGCCGCCTCGCGAGCTCCCGGTGGTTGTAGATCTCGCCGTTGTAGGTCAGCACCCAGCGGCCATCGCTCGACATCATGGGCTGCGCGCCGGTCTCCGACAGGTCGATCACGGCCAGTCGCTGGTGACCCAGCGCGACGCCGACCGACGGGTCAACCCACACCCCTTCCGCGTCCGGGCCGCGGTGGTGCAGGCATCCGGCCATGCCGTCCACGAGGCTCTGCAGTTCAGGCCCAGCGAGGGTGGCCTCGCGCAGCCGGATACCGGCGATCCCGCACACCTCGGGGCTCCTGTCCTCCTGGCTAGGCTCGGCGGGGTCGGACCCGGCCGAGGAACACGCGCGGCCGACAGCCGAGGTCGCCGCAGAACCGAGAGGAACCTAGTGAGCCTGAGCGGAACGCGCACTGATGTGCTCTGGCTGGTTAAGGGGCTGGGTCTGGGCGGTGCCGAGCAACTTCTCGCGACCCACGCGGCGCTCGGTGATCACGACCGTTTCCGCTACCGGGTCGCATACGTCGTGCCCGGCAAGGACGCTCTCGCTCCATCCCTGGAGGCTTCGGGCGTCGAGGTGGTCCGACTAGGTGCGAGGTCGGGTTCCTGGGTGGTCGATCTCGCCAGGATGGTCCGGACCGGGGGCGCTGACGTCATCCATGCCCACTCGCCGCTGGTAGCTGCGGTCGCTCGCCCCGTCGTGCGCAGCCAGCCCCGGCGCAGCCGACCGCGGTTGGTGTACACCGAACACAACCGTTGGCCGATGTATCGGCGCCCCACCCGATTCGCGAACTGGGCGACATACGCGCTGGACGACGCCAAGCTGGCGGTCTCAGCCGACGTGCATGCTTCGCTTCCCGAGCGAACCCGGTCCCGCGTCGAGGTCCTGATCCACGGCATCGACACGACCGAGGTGGGACGCCACATCTCGGAGCGGGAAGGCGCACGTCGCGAGCTCGGCATCCGCGATGATGAGGTGCTCATCGGCACGGTGGCGAACCTCCGGCCCGAGAAGGGCTACCCGTACCTGCTCAAGGCGGCGCGGCAGGTCCTCGGCGCACGGGCCGACGTGCGGTTCGTGGCGATCGGTGTCGGCCCGCGTATGGAGGCGGCGCAGGCACTCCACGCCGAGCTCGAACTGGGTGATCGCTTCCGCTTCCTGGGGCTGCGCGAGGATGCGCAGCGCCTGATGGCCGCCTTCGACGTGTTCTGCCTCTCCAGCCTCCATGAGGGGCTGCCCGTGGCGTTGATGGAAGCGATGTCCTTAGGCAGGCCCACCGTCGCGACGGCCGCCGGAGGCGTGCCTGAGGCCGTCAGGGATGGCGTCGAAGGTCTCCTCGTGGAGCCGGCTCGTGCAGACCTCCTGGCGCAAGCCCTGCTGCGACTCGTGGAAGCGCCGGATCTGCGCAGTGCCATGGGAGTGGCCTCCGCCGAGCGAGCCAGCATCTTCGATGCGACCCGAGCCATCCGCCGGATCGAGGAGCTGTACGTGACCTGACCGACGCGGCCTATCGCAGTGATGTGTCCGCAATCTGCCCTACGCTCCCCGTTCGAGCGCGAGAGATGATCGGCCGCGAAGGCGACCGGTTGGGGGTAGGGCAGCCGTGTGGACCACCATCAAGCAGGCCTACGACCTCGTTGGCCGCGAGCGTCCACTGAGGTGGATCCTCCTGGTCGCTCTGGCCCTGCTCATCAGCGGGCTGGAGATGGTTGGCGCGGTGCTCGTCTACACGCTCCTTGCGCTGGTTGCGGATCCGGACGGTGCGATCGACCTGCCGCTCGTCGGCGATCTCCGCGATCGATTCGATGGTGTCCCGGATACCACGCTAGTGCTGTGGGTGGTGTCGGCGATGGCGATCTTCTTCGTCGTCCGTGCCGTCGCGAAGGTCGCGGCGAAGTACGTGCAGGCTCGCGTGGCCCACAACGCGGGTGCGCGCCTGTCGACCCGCATGTTCGAGGGCTATCTGCGTTGGCCGTACCCGATGCACCTGAGTCGCACGACCTCGGAGCTGATCCGAAACGGACATCAAGCGGTCATGGAAGCGATCGGCCAGGTCGTCCTACCGACGATCCGGACGATCGCGGAGGCCTTCATCGTGGTCGGCCTGCTCGTCGTGCTGGTGCTCCTTGCGCCGCTCGCGACGCTCGCTGCCGTCATCGTCATCGGAGGGACGGCGGTCCTGCTGCTCCTCGTGATCCAGCCGAGGTTGAAGACGCTGGGCCAGATCCGGCATCGCGAGGCGCGTACGACCCTCGCCACCATGCAGCAAGGGCTGTTCGGCATCCGGGACGTGAAGGTGCTGGGCCGAGAGCAGGCGTTCGCGCGTGAGTACGGCCGCAGCAGGGCGCGGATGGCGAGAGCCTCGTACCTGCGAGAGGCCGCCGGACAGTTACCGAATATCATGTTCGAGCTGTCCCTCATGGCCTTCATCATCGGGTTCTTCGCCTTCACGATCATCCAAGGCGGTGGCGCCCAGGACACACTGTCGGTCCTGGGCCTGTTCGCCTACGCAGGGCTGCGCATCCAGCCATCGATGCAGATCATCATCCAGGGACTCAACAGCCTGAAGTTCGCTGCTGCGCCGCTGGAGGACCTGTACCGCGATCTGCAGTCGATGCCCGACACCAGTGCGACGAGCCGTCAGGCGGAACCTCTCCCGTTCCGAAAGGAGCTGCAGCTCGATCACGTCACCTTCCGCTACGAGCGCTCCGGCCGGGACGCGCTGCAGGACATCGATCTGGTGGTCCGGCCCGGCGAGCAGATCGGCATCTGCGGGCCGACCGGCGGCGGTAAGACGACGCTCACCGACATCATCACCGGGCTGCTCGCCCCCACGAAGGGGCATGTCACCGTCGATGGGCAGGACCTCACGGAGGTCGAGCGCAACTGGCAGGCGAACCTCGGCATCGTCGCGCAGATGGTGTTCCTGACCGACGACACCCTGCGACGCAA
>Ga0207421_10005412_pt1 | contig 14284 bp, 27 predicted proteins | sample SodLakKL_010_SED_4_FD_187542 | JGI IMG/M metagenome (GOLD analysis project Ga0207421, IMG submission 187542) | Alkaline sediment microbial communities from Lake Tanatar, Kulunda Steppe, Russia - 8KL_010_SED (SPAdes) (version 2) | ecosystem: Environmental > Aquatic > Non-marine Saline and...
TTTGCAGATGCAGAACAACTGATAGATGCAGCAGAAGCACGACAAGCACTGCGTGGCAAGAAAAAATCAAAAACAAATACACAAACTGACGGAGCAATGCCCGGTCATATCTACAACAAAAACAATTTAGTAATATACAAGGGTGATTCCAAGCCCAAATGCATTCAGTATGGCAGTGACTACACCTGGTGCATCAGCAGAAGTGATGGTGCAAATTTGTACAATAGATATCGGTTCAGTGGTGGTGAACCTGTGTTTTATTTTGTGTTTGACAAAGATCTGCCCAAAAACGATCCCTGGCATGCAGTGGTAATCTATGTCACACGGGACAACCGATACCTGGTTGCACCTGCAGACAATCCAGGTGATCAGGAAATGACCTGGCAGCAAATTTCACAAAAACAGCCAAAACTGGCACAACTACAGAATCTGTTCAAACCCGAACCACCCAGTGCAGAAGAAAAAGCTGATTATCAAAAATATGGCAAACCAGTAAGTTCAGAAACATACGACAATTTCTCGTATCAGGAAAAAATCAAATACATTGAATTTGGCAACGAACTGGATAGTAATCAAGAAGCAGAACTGGATTCCCGCCTGCTGTCACTGTATTCCAAACAGGATCAAGATTTATCACGTGATTCTCTCAACAGATTAAGCCCAGGTGATTTTCGTTATGTACTGAAAAATGCACTCTTGGATATCCACACACTTGTAGAAATAGGACAAGAAGGTGATTCGAAAAAACAAAAAATAGTCTGGGAAGCAATAACCCAAAACGCTGATTATGCTTACTTGTATGCTAGCGAAGTGATTGGTGGCAGGTTTCCCGAAGGTGAAGCTGCTATTGCACAAGGTGCTGATTATGCTTACTCCTATGCCTTCGCTGTAATTGAAGGCAGGTTCCCAGCCGGCGAAGACGCAATTGCGAAAGATCCTGAGCGGGCTTTTGAGTATGCTCGCAATGTGATCAAAGAACTGGAAGGCGAAAACAGATTTCCAGCTGGAGAAGAAGTAATTGCACAAGATGCTCAATATGCTTATTCGTATGCTCGCAATGTAATTGGTGGCAGATTCCCAGAACCACACAGAGCAGAAGCAGAAGCAAATATCAAGAAAATGGAAAACTTGTGGCCAAAGTATGTGGAATTGGTAAAACAGAGCGGATCCGATGCAGATTAGAGAACTTTTTGACCGACCTGGAGAAATTCACAAGACAGACGACGAAGAATCTTCTGTTCGCTTCGACGGCTTTGTGGGCGGCGATCAACTTGTTGTATACTTCAGAGAGATTGATCAAGCAGTATGGACTGTGGAGTTTCGAGTGGGTGGTAGACAGGATCGAAGAGGGGACAAGGCAGGAGAAGAACTCCAAATCTTCTCAACGGTAATAAAGGCCATCCAAGAATTTGTCACAGACAGGCAGCCTCAAGAATTGATGTTTACGGCAGCGAAACAAGAATTTGGTGTGGACACCAATCGAGCACAGTTGTATGATCGTCTAGTGCGTCGTTTTGCGAATAAAGCGGGCTATACCTACACTGTGTCAGACAGAGACGATAGGTCTATCTTTAGATTGAAAAGGGCCTAACCCTCTCCTCTCAACCCTTTCATTACAGGCTCTCTCACCATTTCTCTTACACGACTGAGATGATTCTTAGCAGAAGCAAGAACTATCTTCGCCCACTTTGCCCAGCGTATGCTGTCTGTGTAAATGCTATCTGCATGGTTTTTTAGGTGCGAGAGACTGCCAGTAAGCAATAGTGTTCTACATAACTCAGCAACAGCCACGGCTTGTTGACTTGTCATGATCGATGCCATCCTCCTGTTGCAGTGTCTAGGTGAGCAAGATAGATACCAGCGTCTCTGCCCTCCCATACGCCATCTTCGTCTGAGTACAACCCCTCCAGTTCGTATTCAATTTCATGCACAATGCGTTTGATCTGATCACAGCGTCTTGGCAGGAGAGGCAGCGTGTCTACTGTTTTTGCGTAGCGTATCACGTCATAGAACAGTCGTTCTATCCTATAAGGATCCATGCAAATCCTATATAGGTAAGATGATGCAGTAGTTGATCAAAGCCAATCCAGTTCCAAAAGCCTTTGTCCTGTGTAGTAAACTTTTTGGACATCTGCATCTTGCCCCAGTCTATGTGATAGTGTATGACAAACTCTAGAGCAGCTATCGCAATGGCGACAGTGTATTCAATGGGGAATACAAAATAGTTGAATAGGGCAAGTGCGACGAATGTCAGCGCAGAGTGGATTAGAGAGTGATAGATACCCCCTCGCTTGCCATAGTGGCCCTTCTCAGTCACCATCTGATAGTTCTGCAGGGGATAATCTGCGATAAAGTGTTTAAGCTGAAACAGAGTCAGCAGAGCAAGGATGTCAACACCAGTCATAGATACCTCTTCGTTTGAGGTATTTACCCTTGCCTGCGGCGCTCTCTAATTAATTGAACTAATAGGCCATTGCAGCGAGTTGTGTCTAGATCGATACTGGACGATTGTGATATCCTCCATAGCAATACATCGATTACTTGGGTGTATGGAGGAAATACTCGGGGCTCTCGATACGCAATGCCAGGAGTCATTATTGCAGTTTGTAGAGGAAAGTCTGCAAGAAAATGCTTGACGCTAGGTAGAAGAACAAGAATCAGAAGGGGTTCGATAGTGGTCTGCATAATTACCTACTTTAATTTTCCATAGTTCTGTGGTTATTTGCCTATAGCAGTGAAGCACACGTTCTATATTTACTAGTGCAGAACAAGGTACAGGCAGACTTTTTGCCTGCCTGCAGTAGAGGTAAATTTCTAGCCTTGCTCTGTCGTTAGTTGTAAATATACTCAATCATACAACCCAGGTTAATCATTCACTCCAGGAAGCACAAGTTCACCTGAGTCAATCAGCTGTCGAATCTTTTCACGCTGCTGGGCAAAATCTTTGCTTTCCATTTCTGCAAGCAACACATGATTTTTGTTTTCTGCTGACTCAAGATCTAGCCACAGTTTGGCAAATTCTTCCAGCAGTTCCTGCTCCAATTGTTCAATTTTTTCTGTGCTCATCGAATTTTTCTTCCTGTAATAGTCATAAGTAAGCAAGTGGTCCAAATAACTGGAAATTGTGACCAATAAATCACCATCGCTGGATGCATTACCTGCTCCCGTCAAGTGCTTTTTGAGCAAGGTACACAGCATCCTGCATCTCAGGATAGTTTCTCAACATGATAGCACCACTACGCAAAAACCAACGCAGGTTCTCGGGTGTAGCAGTTTTTCTATTGTGGGGAATTTCTGTAAATCTTGCAATCATGGTTTCCCATCTTGCTTCATTTCGTGTTTTTTCTTTCTGCATTGCTATCTCCTTGAACTAGTTTTGCTTCTCGCTTACAAAATTTATAAATGCCAGGAGTCATTATTGCACAGATTACGACGCTTGTCAAATGCCCTATTCCTGCTAGAACTCCAAATGCTGTGATAATCATATAGACCAAAGCATAGAGAGGCACTGTGATTAGACTGAAACCAAGCAGTGCTGTGTGCTTAATCTTCACTGTCTTCTTCTTTTCCGCCGTCAATCACGCTGAGAACAGGTCGTTTTCTTTCATCGAGCTCTTCCTTAGCACCGTCGATTTTAACATTCCAATCACCGTCCTCGTCTTGTACAATTTCGATCTTTTGAACAGGTAGATCAAATCTAATTGCAAGCTCTTCTGCAACTGCCTGTATCTTTAGGCCAGCATCGTCGTCAATTTGGCTGTCAGCAAAAGTCAGGATCCAGTTTAAACCGTCCATGAGATACTGTTTGGTTTCTTCGTCTACTGTGTAGACAGGTGGTTCTGTGTTTGACATTTTTAAGATCCTTTGGTTTTAATTAAAATTTTTGGGTCTAGGCTGCATGTAAAATAGGCTCACAATCTAAACTCCACCACATTCGTTCGATGCCGAAGCTCGCAATCATTCTAGCACATCCCTGACAGGGTTTAGCAAGGCCGTACTGATAGGTATTGCTGTTCCGAGTTCTTTTTACTCTTACAATATAAATTGTGCTTTTTGCCAACTGATCCTGGCTAATCAGCCTAAGAGCGTTTCGGATTGCATCTACTTCTGCATGCATGTAGATCTGCTCTCTGTGATAACCCGGGCTCTGCATCAGCGGATGAGTTTTGTAAGAATTTACGCCCGTGCTGATAAGATGCCTTTTGTGTACAATGCCCGCAGCCATCTTGTACCTGGCTCGAGTACCAGGGTTTTCAATAGCAAGTCGAGTAAGCATTTCGACTATCTTGGAGTTAGGTGATTCAGTCATCGCTCCATTCTACCTCGTCAACGTCCCAGCAGTTTTCCCAACTGACCACATACTCGTGGTCAGAATGTTCAACGTCTCTTACTCGGACAAGTCGATTTTCAGAGTCACGCATCACAATCACGCCAAGGCCTTTGTATACACCAGGTCTTGCACCCTCTACCATGTCTGCCAGGGGCGTCCCCGTTGCATCTAGCAGGCAGGCCACTTCAAACCTGCAAGCATAGCTCTTGCCAGGCTCAATGTCCTCAAGGTTCACTGGTTCGCTCTCCGTGCTGCCTGCATTGCGTGAGTCTCAGCTACAATTTTGCCAATGCTGCCGGGTCCTTCCCAGGCTTCGTTCAACACTCGATTGACTTCGTCAATCGCAACATCCTTGAGACGTGCCTTTTTGGGAAACTTTTCCATAATAAAGTTGTGGAATACCTGCGGGATAAAAGAATGGTCTGAAATTTGCCATTCACCGTCAAAGGTGTTGACATCATGCTCCTGTCGAGCAGGGTCATTCCAGAATTCAACGTGAAAATCTGCCATTCGGTTCCAGTCTAACATGTTTACTCCTTGAGTTTGATGATTTGTTTTTCGCCGTCGTCTGTGATTCGATAACGCAGGTAACCCTGCTGTAGCAGAGTGTCTACTGTAATTTCTGCAGATAAAATCGCTCCGGTTTTGAAACCCTGAAATCTGCCTAGCATGTAGAACACCACCGCACTGACAAGTATAGCAACACTAGTGGTCTGTGTCAATAGATCTAGCACTCAATTTCTCCTTTTTGTAAATGGTTTTCAACCACCACTTGTATTTAAGAAGGTATTGTTCCATGGGATACTCTACAGGGCGGCCTGTCCAATTTTCCATTTCTGCCTTGTGATCTGCCCACATTCGCTGCAGCCAAATTCTAAATTCTGTGTGCTTTGGCATGGTCTTACTCCTTTACTTCACTGTATTATACATAACTGTATAGTGAATGCAACTTTTTTGGTGCATAAATATTCAACAACATCCTGAAAGGAAGCAAAGTAATGAAACTCAGAGAACTTTCTCTCAACCTTGCTGTAGGCCAAACGATTCTGGTTGGTCCTCACAATCAGCCTGCAGAAATTACCAAGATAGAATTCCACGAAAAATCAGGTGAGATTGATATCAACACCACAAAAGGACCCAGAAAAGCTCTTACTTTTAAGCTCGCAGACGATGAAAAAAACACAGATGTTGGCTCGGCTGCGGATAAATATCGTTAGAGGTACCAAGCATGCGAATAAGAGAACTTGATCAAGAAATCGAAGAATGGAAGCCATCCAAAAGTTGGTGCAGAGACAGACTCAAGAGCGGAAAGCCAATGGGTGCAAGTCAGGCATCTAGCTGCAAGGCACAGGGAGCAAAGTCAAGAGACACTGGCAAAACACAGTTAAACAGAAAGACCGGTAGAAGAGAAAAACTAGGGGGCAAGAAAATTCCTTCGGAAAAGTACGGAGGCAGAGTTTCCAAAACAAGAACAGGATAATGACTAAAAACAGCCTTGTGTCTGCAAATCATCTACAGGGTAAGCTGCTTATAGCTCATCCTAGATTAAGTCGCAGCGACTGGTTTCATAAGACTGTGGTATATCTATATGAACACTCGCATATATTCGGAGCGTCCGGTCTTGTTCTCAACATACCTTCAAAGCTTTCGGTGGCTGACCTATGCCAAGAGCATGATATAGAATATCCTTGGGCTAACGAAAAAATCTATGCAGGTGGCCCGGTCACACCCGGCAATGTAATTATGTTACACACCGGAGAATGGCATAGTTCTAACACAGGCCTTGTATCAACCGACTACAGTATTACTTCTGATTACAACATGTTCGGCAAGATTGCACAAGGTGATCAGCCTTATTACTGGCGGATGTTTGCAGGAGTAGCGGCATGGGCTCCGGGGCAGCTGGAACAAGAACTAGAAGGAGAGCCTCCTTCTAGGAGAGAACATTCGTGGTTGCTAGCAGACCCTAATGATGATATAATATTTCAAACTGACGGAGACAATCAATGGCAAGCAGCACTAGATCTGAGTGCCAAGCAGTTATTTGATGCTTGGATATAAAATGGATACCTTGCTTTTAAATTCGGATGCACAACCAGTAAGCCTACTCCCACTTTCTGCTATTGAATGGAAAGAAGCAATAACCTATCTATGGCTAGATAAGGTCACTGTGCTGGAATGGTACGATGACTGGGTTGTGCGTTCAGAACGCTGGGAGACTAGAGTACCTGCGGTTATCATGCTCAAGCAGATGATGAAACGAAAGAACAAGCCTCGTTTTTCAAAATACAACGTGTTTTTGAGAGACCTAAACACCTGTCAGTACTGTGGTAACCAGTTCGGTAGAGATAATCTTACTCTTGATCATGTGCTGCCGGTATCAAGGGGAGGCAAGACCAACTGGGAAAACATTGTGACAGCATGTGCTCCTTGCAATAATGCTAAGGGCAACAGCACTGAGCCTAGACCTCTACAAGATCCATATCAGCCTGATTATTGGGACTTAGCTGCTAAAAGAAAGCGTCTGGATATTCAGGTTCGTCATCCGAGCTGGCGAGAATTTCTCTGCTAAATACTGCATGAAAGGTACAGATGCACTAAGAGCAATTCTTGATATTATTGACAGTCTAGACTCTAAAAACAGCAGAGAAACAGAATTTGCAGAACCTGATTCTGAACAAGCTCGCATTTGTCAAATAGCAGATTTTTTAAACGCAGACGAAGCCAGCGGGTATGACAATACACCAAACGAAATTGTCGCCAGCGTAGATTCTGTAACAACACACGCCGGGGGCGGTGTTAATGCTCCTAAGCATGTAGATGATATTAGAGTGAAAGACCCAAGAGGATATGAATAATGGCAGCAAACGGCATCAGCACACTAGAATTTAAAAGGCAGCGCCAAGAAGCCAAGCTGGCACTAGCAGCAACTAATAGAACAGCATCGGGTCGTAGAGCCAATCTAGATCTTACACAGTTGCCCACAGTGTATGCGCCTGAGAATAATGATACGAATGCAGTAGTGAACAATCCAAATGAGGGCGGTCTTGTTACAGGTCGTCCCTGGACTGAGTAATGGCAAGCAAGTATTCCCGATTCAACAACAATAGCACAAACTATGCTCACCCCAATGAAGAAGCACTGCTCAATCTTCATAATTCTATGGACTACAATCCCTATGGTAAACCTGTTCTTCGAATAGATGATGACACGGTTCAGCATACTTCACGCAATCGACGCAAAGTTTCCACAAGCGAGCAGACTTTTTTCAATGCCTTTCAATACACAAAAGATACCAATATCTGGGATGAAGCAACTACAGGCACGGCTTCGAGCACATTTTCTGATGTGCAAGGTGGCGTTGTCCTTGAAGTGGGCGGTGATGCAGGCGATGAAATCATACGCCAGACATACAATGTGATACAGTATGTGCCTGGAAGGCCCAATGAAGCGATGATTGCCGTAAGATTGGATCCGTTTGAACCTGGTATTCGCAAGCGATTTGGAATTTTTGACGAGACCAACGGCATCTACTTTGAAAAGGGCGTTGATGATTACTATGTGGTGTTGAGAAGAAACACAGCAGACGGCATAGAAGAACAGAGAGTGCCTCGAGCAGAATGGAATGTGGATCCTTTTGATGGTACAGGACCCTCGCAGCAAGTTTTTCGCGACGACCGAATACAGATGTTTACAATTGAATATGAATGGTTCGGCGCCGGTGTAGTGGAATTTAAAATTCTTATCGACAACAACGCTTATCCTCTACACAGGTTTCAAACAGGCAACATTGACGAAATACCGTGGTCTAACTCTCCTTACAGGCCTTTGAGATTTGAACTCACAAATGTAGCGGGTATTCCTGGCACTCATACTATGCTACAAGGCGGCAGTGCAGTAAGCTCAGAAGGCGAAGTAGGACCATTAGGGCGTGAGGTAAATGTGACAACTCCACTGGACGGTGTCAGCGTGTCCTCATCAAACGAATTCAGACCAATCCTATCTGTAAGGCTGCGACCCGACAGACTGAACGGTGTGGTGATACCGTTGGAGTTTCAGGTTGCAAGTTTGGATAACACAGGATTGTTCTATCAGGTAATTAGGGATGTGGATCTTACTGGTGCAGTGTGGGACGTGGGTTTAACTGACAGTTTTGCTGAATATGATTATAGTGCCACTGCATACACAGGCGGCGAACCAGTTCGAACAGGTTATATTTCTCCCAACAATCAGGGAGAGACATTTTCATTCCTCAAAGAAACAATTCTACAACTGGGCCGCAACAATATGGGAACAGAACCGCAGACATTTACTCTACTTGCTGCCACAGTGTCATCAAACAAGGATGTTTTCGCTTCTCTGTCCTGGGTAGAAATAAGATAAAAAAGCCCCCGCGAACGAGGGCTTTGGTTTTAGACTGCGCGAGGCATTCTACCTGATCTCAACTCATTGTTAGCGTAAGCCTGATCTTTCTTGTACTCTACTCGTGTCCAGGTTTGAAGAGCAGAATCTTTCGGTCTTTTGGGACTGATTGACACCGCTTCCATCAAGACACGACCACTTTCATCTACCGTGATCATAATTGTTCTCCTTAATGTCAACGATGCTAGTAGGATAGCAGCCCCTGTCTTTCCCAGGTGCCAGGTCTAGAACGTGTCTTGCCAATCTATTTATATTATAGATTGTTCATCCTGTCAACCTTTTTCAAATAAATACAGCACAGGAGGTTCCAATGGATCCCATTATCTTATCCCAAATACAGTTTGCTTTTGTTGTGAGTTTTCACGCGGTGTTTCCTGTGTTTTCAATCGGTGTAGCCAGCTACATTTTTGTTCTGGAGTTTCTGCATTGGAAAACAGGCGAACCGGATTGGGCAAAACTTTCAGAGTTCTGGATCAAAATTTTTGCAATTGCGTTTGGCATGGGAGTCGTGTCGGGTATCGTAATGAGTTTTCAGTTTGGCACAAATTGGTCAAACTTTTCATATGCAACCGCAAACTTTCTGGGACCTATTCTAAGCTATGAAGTAATAACAGCATTCTTTTTAGAAGCGGCATTTCTGGGCGTTCTGCTGTTCGGTAGAGATCGTGTGCCTCCTGGCGTGCATTTATTTTCTGCAGGCATGGTAGCGTTTGGCACACTGCTCAGTTCCTTCTGGATTCTGAGTGCTAACAGCTGGATGCATACTCCTGCAGGAGTAGAATGGATCGCAGGTAGTGTGCATGTGGTCAGTTGGATGGAAGCTATATTTAATCCGTCTTTTCCTTATCGTTTTGCTCACATGGGGCTTGCAAGTTTTCTAACAGGAGCATTTGTTGTAGCAGGCGTAAGCAGTTGGTTTATCCTCAAAGGACACCTTGTTAAGCAAAACACCAGGGCTTTATCAATGTGTTTGTGGATGATTCTGTTTCTTGCACCTGCCCAAGCCGTAATGGGAGACTTTCATGGCCTCAATACAATGAAACATCAGCCCGTAAAGCTTGCAGCGATGGAAGGCAACTGGCATACTGATACTAATGTTCCTTTGTTGCTGTTTGCCTTGCCTTCAAACGAAGCAGAACAGAATCGATTTGAATTTGGCGTTCCCGGTCTAGCCAGCCTTGTCCTTACTCATTCTCTGGATGGAAAAGTGCCCGGTATCACACAAGCACCGGCTGGTGAGAGACCGCCTGTGGCTATTGTGTTCTGGAGTTTCAGGATAATGGTTGCTATTGGTGTGGCAATGATTTTGGTAGGACTATGGGGAGTTTATGCAAGGCTAAAACTAAACCTGGGTAAGCCTGGTCTAATGCATCGTGTTCTGCTCTGGATGATACCTGCACCCTTTGTTGCTGTTCTCGCAGGTTGGTTTACCACAGAAGTAGGCCGTTCTCCCTGGCTGGTCCAGGGCATTATGAATCATGCTGATGCAGTAACACCCAGTCTAACCACAGGAATGGCTCTTACCAGCCTAATAGGTTACGTTGCTGTTTATGCTGTTGTATATGCAAGTGGCATTTATTATCTAACCAGGGTAGTACAACAGCAGGTCACAAAAAACCCCTAACTGCTTTTGTTCACCATCGTGTGCGTCTGGTATATCGCACAGTGGTAAACGATTTTGCAGTTAGGGGAAACACTTCTAATTGCTTTTGTTAATTCTGGTTTTCCAGACCGAGACTAACGATTTTGCTTTTAGAGGCGAGGTCAAATCCTTTTCTGGCTATGCCACTATCATATTTTGATTCCTGTAAGCTGGGCTTACTTGTTATTTACAAAGTTATAGAACTTTTTAGCAGTTTCGAGTACTTCGTCTGCTGTAGGAACTTGAGGCATCTCTGCCTTATAGGATACCTGGCCGTTCTCTAGCTTGGTTTGATAACCAATCGCCTTGGAGTTAAATTCAAACTCTGTGAAGTCCTTTGCTAGTCCTAGCACTTCTGAACGAATTTCGAATCCGCTTTTGTTGAATTTAACATCAGGGGCGCCAGGAAAAGACTTCTTTAGGTTCTCTGCGAAGGTGTTGGCAGCTTGTGCCATCTGGTCTTGATAATCACTCATTGTATTCTCCTTGTGTGTGTAATGTGTGTAGCTGTATGTTAACAGCATTTTATTTATCTGTCAACCAACAAATGCAGGAAAAACTGAAACTGTGTTGGTTTTCGTGCCATACAGCTTTTCTTTAATTGCTCTCTCTGCTTGCTCGGTTTTTGCTTGTTTTTCTTCTATAGTAGTCATCTTGATCTCCTAGTATATTCTGTCCTGATTGTATAATTCAATTTGCTTTTCCACCGATTCCTCGCACCAGTGATAGGTTATCTTTTTTGTGCTGTAAGGTGTCAGCGTTTTTAAAACAAACATGTCATCTATGGTAGCAAGAGTAATTTTATAGCCGTGTTTGTTTCGCCAGGGTCCAAACTCTTGATAGTACATTACTTCAACTGATTGATCAGCCTCCTTCTGGCCTCCTGTGTTCTAGCAGCAGAATTCAAAAGGTCTCGTGCTTCTTTATGCCTATTTGCCATAACAAGACTCTGGGCTGCTTTTTCTGTGCTTGTTTTTTCTAGATGGTTTATAACCTGTAGATATTTGCGTTTGAAATATGCCGAAACAGAATAGTCTAGGTCGCTAAACCCAGAATCGAATGCTGTGCGAATTTTGGAATTCATGTGGTTTTACTCCTTAAAGATGTTACTACGTATTGTGCTTTGCAGCATAACAGTATTTACTATAGCAGTCAAATTGATAATACTAACTATCAGTAATATGATTAGTGCTGCAGAGTTAAAGATTAGTAATTACATCAAGGGTTGCAATCCTGGTAGATTGACTTTAGAATTAGATAACAATAAATACTCTATTGGAGCGGCCGCATGAAAAAACGCACGAGAAGCATACTCGAAGAGCTTAACACGCTGGGACGCAAGCAGGACACCGATCTACAGATCGAGTCAACAGCTAGCAATATTATCGAAAGTGCTAGCAATCTCATGGAAAGAATTCAAAATACCTACGATCCAGAAACAGCAGACGAACTGGAAAGGAGATTCATTAATTCTATCAGGAACGGCGATCCTAAAAAATTCAAGCGGGGCATACAGAAGGTTATCGAGAATAAATCATGAAGCTTAGAGAGATGTGGCAGCCACTTGCTCTGCTTGAAGGTGGTAATTTAGAAATAGGAGACGAAAGAGCAGATAGGATAGACAGCACAAAAAGATCACAGGTTGTGCCAATCCTGCACAAGTTTATCACAGCTCTGAATGTGGCCTACGGTCAGTCAACTGGCGAACCAATCTGGCAAAACCAAGTTCTAGCTTCTAATCAACACCTAGCAGGCTCATCTTTTCATTTTTTTAATCGTCCTGAAATCACAGACGAGATTTTCGCAGGAGTAAAACGCACAGTTGGAGACATAGATCTCAAAGTTGATTCCGAAAAGAACGAGAAAATACGCGAATGGCTAAAATCACTCCCACGAGGTGCTAAAATTGGTCCAGCTCGTTTTATAGGCTGGGACGGCAAAGATTCAGAACAGGCTCTAACGCTTTGGCAATTTCCTGACATTGTCATCACGGGCACAGACAATAAAGAAAAGCCGGTTAATATTCAAATCGATCTTGAAATGAAAGATTACGAGGACGGCAAGCCAACCGACTGGGCAGGATTTTCTACTTCAAGTTCTTGGGAAGATCTTTCTGAAGGCATTAAAGGAGTGTTCCACAAGTTTTTGATACAGAGTCTTTCTGTGCTAACCAAAAAAGAATTTGTTTTACAAAAATACAAAAAAGTAAGAGGCAAGGACGAATATCTACCTTCAACCAGACAAACTGTGGAAGACACCATGGTTTCGTTTGCAATCAAAAGCAAAGAAGGCGGTGGACTAAGACTGAAATACGAACCTGTGCTTGATCCTGACACAGGCGAGCAAGAGACAGAAGACGGCTTACCTGTTTTCAAGAAGAGGCCAACCACAGGTTATCAAAAAGATCTTGTAGAAATTTTCTATCAGCTGTTTAGCGGCAACCTAGAAAGAGGAACCATAGAGCAGAATAAAAGAAACCTCTGGAGTTTTATTGGGATTCTAAATATCATAAAAAACGCCCTGCCTGAAGATCAACAGCTAAAAGTTGCACAGGCATTTTCAGAGAAGCTGTTTGGCAAAGGAGCACAAGGCCTATACAAAGCAGATCCTGAGAAGGATCGAGAAGAAAAAACCATTGCCATGCGCAAATTGATCGATATTCTAGAAACCAAACCACAAGATCTAGAACAGATGATTTCTGACTACTACGAAGACTATAAAACAGAAAGTCTCGAAGAAGACGTTGCAACTTCAAAACGCAAAGGTGTAGTGCATCTAGAGAAAATGAAAGATCTTGACTTTTTGGAGTTTGTAGAAGAAATTCAAAACAAACAGGGAACAGGATTCGATCTTGCAAATATCAAAATGACTACCAAAATTGACGGGCTAGGAGGTCGTTTTGGCAAAGACTCAAACGGTGAGCCTTTCTTTGAAAGTTCTAGATCAGGCCCGATTAAAACACCAGGTGCATTTACAGCACACATGGAAAAGCAGGGCATAGACGATCCTGAAAAACTTGCAAGAGCAGAAAAATACGACAATCTGTTTGACGACATAATGGATCTTATAGATGATATCGACAGAGAATTAGGCGAAGACTTTTTGGTCAATGTGAAAGTACACTGCGAAATTCTATATGTGCCAATGGCGACTGAAACACCACAAGGCAAGTTGCAGTATGTGTCAATGGAGTATGACAAGCTGCCGGACGGAGTTGATCTTGCTGTGGTTCCTCTGTTTGTAGAACAAGCAGATACAGGAGAAGATCATGACAAGAACGATGAAATAAAACAGCAGCTTAATGAATTAGGCAGGCTGGGCAATGCTCAGTTTATTGATAATTCTATACTGCAACAGGGCAGCCTAGACGTTACTACTATTCTCGAGCCTTTGGAAAACATCGAAGAACTAAAATCTGTAGTACAAAGCAGAAAGAGAAAAGGTTCAGAAGCAGATCGCAAACAGGAAATCAAAAAGATCCTCGACGGCATGAAGCAGCAGATTGCTCAAGAAGTAATTGAAAACCCCAATATTGTGGGCAAGTACAAGCTGGGCGATGATTATGAAGGAGTGATACTGTACACGCAGAAGGGGCCAATCAAAGTTACTTCTCCTAAATTTAAAGAACTAATGAAACAAAAACAACAGCCCAAAGGTGATAAAAAAGCAGTTGTAGCATATGGCAATTTGATGGGACACAAAGGTCACCAGTTGCTGGTAGATGCTACTTTGAAAATTGCTCAACAACAAAATGCAACACCGTTTGTATACATATCGCCAATGGTAGGTCCCGATGATCCAGTGTCGCCTGAAACAAAAAAAGCCACATTCCAAAAGTTGTATCCTGAACACAAAGGTGTATTTAGAATAGTAGGATCCGGACCAGATGC
>Ga0207421_10005413_pt1 | contig 14282 bp, 8 predicted proteins | sample SodLakKL_010_SED_4_FD_187542 | JGI IMG/M metagenome (GOLD analysis project Ga0207421, IMG submission 187542) | Alkaline sediment microbial communities from Lake Tanatar, Kulunda Steppe, Russia - 8KL_010_SED (SPAdes) (version 2) | ecosystem: Environmental > Aquatic > Non-marine Saline and...
ACTTCATCTGCTCCACGGGAAGCCGCTTCAATTCCTACAATGCCTGAACCTGAGAACAGGTCGAGGAATGAACACTGCTCAAGGGGTCCGAGCATAGAAAAAAGTGCTTCTCTCATTTTGTCCATAGCAGGCCTGATAATTCCCGGCGGACATACGATCCGTCTGCCGCGGTAGACTCCGCCTGTAATACGCATGCAAATACCTCCGCAGTTTCTGGTAAGAACTTAACCATTCACAGCAATTAAATCAATCGAAAAGAAAAGGCGGCAGTTCAAAGAATCATTCCGGCATGATACTATCGCGGATATGGAGCATCCAAAGAACATGATGAACCGTCTTCTATCAGAAATTCTGCCGAAAGCAGCGGCGCTGCGTAGAGAACTGCACCGGTATCCGGAAACAGCGTACCGGGAAACAGAAACCCGAAAACGGCTGCTGCAGTGGTTTGAGCAGGAAGGAGTTCTTGGACAGTTTACTGTCCGTGAACCGCTGACCGGCACTGATCTTGTCCTTGAAATGCAAGGCAGTGAAGAAGGATTCATCGGCCTTCGTGCAGATATGGATGCGCTTCCCATTGAAGAGCAGACAGATGCTGAATATGCCTCTGAACATCCGGGGATGATGCATGCCTGCGGACATGACGGACATATGGCAATCCTAGCCGGGGCTGCTGCAGCAGCTGCCAAGTACACTTATCCCCTGCCTTCCCTGCGGTTTATATTTCAGCCCGGCGAGGAAGAGGTGGCTGCCGGCGCAGAGCTGGTCTCTGCCGGTGTATGCACTGGGCTGGATCGGATATATGCGCTCCATGGCTGGCCGGGTATTCCCCTGGGCGCAGTAGCAGTGAAGGAGGGAGTGATGCTGGCTGCTGCAGGCACCTTTGTGTTAACCTGCCGCGGGAAGTCGAGCCACGGCGCTGCCCCTGAGAAGGGAAAGAACCCATTGTTTGCTGCTGCTGAAATTGTACTGGAATTGGAAGAGCTGCACCGGAGGGTATCCGATGCATATCAGGCAGTAGTTTCTCCCTGTTCGGTCCAGGGAGGAGAAAGCAGCAACGGGATCCCGGAAACTGCAGTAATAAAAGGGACCACCAGGTATCTGGACGATCAGACCGGTGCATACTTGAAGCAAGCCTTAGAGGATACAGTTAATCGATGCAGCACCCGTTGGGAGATACCGGTAGATATCGAGTATCATGCACGGTACTGGATTCCGGTGGTAAATGATAAAGAGGAAACAGAACGGGTGATTTCCGTGGCAGAGGCTCTCTTCGGCAGGGATCACATCATCCGTCTGGAACATCATGAAATGGTTGCAGAAGACTTTGCATTTTACCTGAAACAAGTTCCCGGCTGTTTCTTCTTCCTGGGAATGGGGAAAGGGTATCAGGGGCTGCATACTGCACAGTTCAATTTTAATGATGAACTGCTGCTTCCCGGGATGCAGATGATGATGAACTTGCTTATCCCTGAATCAAATCTTCCTTAAACGGAGGGGCTTTCTGGAGCACTTCCCTGCAGACGGAGTATTCTGAGGAAAGCAGGCCGGGATCCTGCTTCAGCACTTCTTCTGCCGGTTTAAGACTTTCCTGAAGTATTGAAAAGTCGCGGATGAGATCGGTAAAGGTAAGCTGAATAAAGCCGGACTGCTGAATTCCCCCGATGTCTCCGGGTCCGCGGATTTTCAGGTCTTCTTCAGCGATGGTGAAACCGTCGGCACGTTCCTTCATGATCTTCAGCCGCCGTTTACCCTGCTCAGTTAATTCCTCTGCGTAAATAAGAAATGCGTAGGCCTGCTCATTTCCTCTTCCGACTCGTCCTCTCAGCTGATGGAGGGCTGAGAGTCCGAACCGTTCTGCATGTTCAATCACCATGCATGTGGCATTAGCTACATGCATGCCTACTTCAATCACACTGGTGGAAACTAAATATATGAGCTCCCCTGCCTTGAACGACGCCATAGTCTGTTCTTTCTGTTCCTGGGGCAGCTGGGAATGGATGAGCCCTGCAGGAATTCCCGGGTATACGCTGCCGGTAAGGTATGCATACATTCCTTCAGCATCCTTTATCTCAGAATTTTCTCCCCTTTCTATGCGGGGATATACAAAATAAGCCTGTCTACCTCGGCAAATTTCCTTCCTGACAGCTTCATATACCCGTTCTCTGCTCTTCTCTGAAGCAAGATGAGTAATGACCGGCTTTCTCCCAGGCGGCATGGTTTCTATGGTGGAGACATCCAGGTCGCCGAAAATAGTCATGGTAAGACTTCTTGGTATCGGAGTAGCTGTCATGTAGAGGATGTCCGGCGCAGTGCCTTTCCTCTGCAGCGATAGACGCTGAAGCACACCGAAACGCTGCTGTTCATCAATGATTACCAGACCAAGATCTTTGAAGATTACATCAGGGGAAAATAATGCATGGGTACCGAAAAGCAGATCTATGTTCCCCTCTGCGAGAGCGGAAACAAGCAGTTTCCTTTCCTTCTGGTCGAGCCCGCCGTGCAGGAGTGCAAGACGGATTCCCAGGGGGTCAAGCAGTTTTGCGGCTTCTTCTGCATGCTGGCGGGCAAGCAGTTCAGTGGGAGCCATGCATGCAGCCTGTCTGCCTGCTTCGATGAGGGGAAGGGCTGCGAGCAGCGACACAAGGGTTTTCCCTGAACCGACATCACCTTGAAGCAGCCGGTTCATGGGAGCGTCACTTTCAAGATCATGAAGTATTTCACCGGCTGAACGCTTCTGCCCTTCAGTAAGGGAGAAAGGCAGTGATGACAGCAGCCGGCGGTATAACCGTCTCGGATATTTGGAGGGACTTCGTTTGACTGCCCTTTGTTTCAGCACCCTGCGCCGGATTATCAGGTGGAGGTAGAAGAATTCACCGAATGCCAGTGATCTTCTTGCTTTCTCAAGGGAGGCCATAGATTCAGGAAAATGGACTTCCTTTAAAGCATGCTGCGTCTGCATCAAGCTGTACGTTTCTATGAGGGGGAGAGGAATTTCATTCCTCAGGTATTTTCCATAGGAACGCATCAGCCCACCTATGTGTTTCCTGAGAATTTTTTGGGTCAGTTTCCCTGCCAGGGGATACAGCGGTAAGATCCGGGAAAACTCCGGAGGAGGAGAGGCATTCTCCGACCAGGGGGCGGTGTCAAATGAGCTGAACTGCAGCTCCCCGTACTGGAGTTTCCCCTGCCCGTAAAAATAGAATTTTCTGCCTGCTGTGAAGGTCTTCTGCAGAAAATTGCGCCCGAAACACAGCAGGGCAGCAGGTCCGGTATCATCCCTGACAATAACTTTAAGTGCATATCCCTTTTTGTACCGGATATAATCATGGGCAATTACTTCCATGACGGTAAGCACGGGAGTTCCGTCGTATCCTTTAGAGAACGGCACAGGTGTGCTTCTGTCTTCATAACTCCGGGGAAGATGGGTCAGCAGATCAAAGCAGGTAGTTATTCCCAGCCGTTTGTAGGACTGCTCAGCAGCAGTTCCCACCCCTTTCAGGGAGGAAACCGGCTCGGTAATCTCACGGATAAACATAACAGTTAGAAGGGAAGACTGTAAAGCAGCCTGAGAATCCAGTCAATCAGGATCGTGCCGAAGAACCTGATGCCGATGGTCAGAAGCAGCCCGCCGAACAAGCCCTTACGGATAGATATGGGCTGCCCCCGAAAAAACAGTTTATGGGCTGCGTTCACTGGATGCTTCACCAGCATGTCCAGAATGGGAGCGTAACGGGCTGCACCGGGTGATTGTGAATAATCCATTACCAGGCGGATGATCAGGAGAATAATAAATATGAGGAGGAAAAATGCAAAGATTGACCAGAGTGCTTGAAGGATAATAGCAAGCACAATACCTACAGAGATCCTTCCCTGCTGCGCAAGGGTATTGAATATGCTGCTGATTATCCCCAGGGTTACCAGTGCGGCAACGGGAGAGAAATCAAAACCGGCTCTCTGTAAACCGGGTATTCGACGGAAAAATTTCAAAAAAGGCTCTGTTACTCGTTCAAGGAATCCGTACACTTCATGGAAAGAACTTTCCTCGCCGAGGCTTACCCAGCTGAGCAGGATACGTACAATAATAAGAAGTGAATATAATGATACGGCAAAGCTGATAACTGACGCCAGTGTCTGCATAGTCCCCCTCTAGATTGACTTAGTATAGCATATGTGCTTCAGAACTCCTAACATTTCAGCAGTACCAGACCTCATTGACTGCCGGATGGGTCTTCAGCAGCTGGGTCAGGCCTTCAGAAAAAGCTACATGGAGCTGGTTGGATGCCCGGATTACCGTTTCCCGTTCTGTCTCAGGACACTGCAGGTGAAGAAATACCCGGCACGGACCGGGATGGTCTATCAGCATATCACGCATACGGTCCATTCCTTCCCGGGAGCATGTCTCTTTTGCCAGCTGAATATGTATTTCCGATATGTTTTCCGGCTGAAGTTCCTCCGGCTGAAGGACCTCATCCACCAGGAATTTTGCTTCACCCTTCGGGAATTCGATCTTGCCCCTGAATCCGAGAATAGCATCTGCAGTGATCAGATGACGGACATTCTCCCACACTCTGGGGAAAAATGTCATCTCAATTGAACCTCGGTAATCTTCAAGAAGGGCAAAGGCCATGGGGTCGCCCTTTTTGGTTACAATCGTGCGTACCTGCTGTACCAGGCCTAGAAGATTTATGACCTTCCCCTGAGGAAGTTTGTCAGGATCGGAGAGATCGGCGTTTACTGACTGGTTCCAGATTTCCCGGTATTTATCCAGCGGATGACCTGAAAAATAAAAACCAAGCAGGGTACGTTCAAACTGCAGTTTTTCCTTTAAGTCAAACTCCTCGGCCTGCTGCATTTCGAAATTTCCAAGCGATTCCTCATCCTGGATATCGAAAAGGGTTGCCTGACCGTAGCGCTCTGCTTCTTTTTTCCCTGCAGCATAACTGGCTGCCCGTTCCAAATTCTGAAGCAGCGTGGCCCGGTTTTCCCCGAGGGAATCAAAGGCGCCGCATTGAATTAATGATTCCAGCACTTTCCGGTTTGCCTGTCTCAAATCAATTCTGTGGAGGAAGTCCAGCAGGGAGCTGTAATGACCGTTTTCTTTTCTCTCACTGATAACAGCCTCAACCACAGCAGATCCGACATTCTTTATTCCGTTGAGCCCGTAGACCACTTTCCCTTCCTGAGCCGTAAAGAATTTCTCTGATCTGTTGATATCCGGGGGAAGCACCTCAATACCCATGTTCTGAGTTTCTGCTATGTACAAGGCCATTTTATCAGTATCATTCATTTCATTGGTCAGGTTGGCAGCCATGAATTCCACAGGGTAGTTTGCTTTCAAATATGCCGTCTGATATGCAAGCACGGAATACGCGGCGGCATGGGATTTGTTGAACCCGTAACCGGCAAAGGGTTTGAGCATCTCAAACATCTGGTCAGCGAACTGTTTCGTATATCCTTTATCAGCAGCGCCTTGAAGGAATTCTTCCTTCATCTTCTCCATCTCTTTGATTTTTTTCTTTCCCATTGCCCGTCGAAGGAGATCTGCTTTCCCCAGGCTGAATCCGCCTATGATTTGCGCAGCCTTCATAACCTGTTCCTGGTAGACAAATACTCCGTAAGTGGGTTTGAGCACCTCTTCCAAGTCCTGGTGGGGGTACTGTATGGGTGCGCTGCCGTTCTTAGAAGCGATAAACTGCGGAATGTTGGCCATAGGTCCTGGGCGGTATAGGGCATTTAATGCGATCAGGTCTTCAATGGAGTTAGGTTTTGCTTCTTTGAGAATTCCCTGCATCCCGGAGCCTTCAAACTGGAATATGCAGGCGCTTTTCCCTTTGGAGAGCATTGAAAAGGTGGGCTCATCGTCTTCAGCAATTTCAGAAATCCTAAAGTCGACTCCCTGGCCGTTTATCATTTCCTCGGTATGCCGGATGAGGGTCAATGTCTTCAGCCCGAGAAAATCCATTTTTACCAGCCCGCATTCTTCCAGCAGGTCCATGGTGAACTGAGTGGAGACAGAACCTGTTTTTGGGTCCCGGTACAGCGGAACGTATTCAGTGAGTTTGTCCTTTCCGATGACTACTCCTGCAGCATGGGTGGAGGCATTTCTTCTCAGACCCAGCAGTTTTCTGCAGATATCAAGAAGGTCTTTATAGACTCCTCCCCGTTCATAGACCTCACGAAGCCGACTGTCCTGCTCCATGGCCTTTTCAATGGAGATGGTGGGATCCCTTTCAGGTATCATTTTTGCAATCTGGTCAGCTTCAGCATAGGGGATATCAAGGACACGCGCTACATCCCGTATGGCTGCCTTTGCCTGAAGTGTTCCAAAGGTAATAATCTGACTTACCCTGTCATTTCCGTAGCGCTGGCTGACATAATCAATGACTTCCTGACGGCGCTCATAGCAGAAGTCGATATCAAAATCGGGCATACTGACACGCTCCGGATTAAGGAACCGTTCAAACAGAAGATCGTATTTTAACGGATCAATATCAGTTATCGTGAGCGCATAGGCGACAATTGATCCTGCACCGGAGCCGCGTCCCGGCCCTACTGGGATGTCACGATCTCTTGCCCATCGTATGAAGTCCCAGACGATGAGGAAATAACCGGTAAAGCCCATGGATATGATAGTATCCAGCTCATAATTGCACCGGTTTTGTATTTCCTCAGTTATCGAGGGATACCGATTCTCCAGTCCGCGCTGGGCAAGATGCCGCAGGTATTCATCGGGAGATTGAAACTCTGCAGGAATTTCATAATCAGGCAGAAGCGGACCCGGCAAATCAATGGTAAGATCGCACATCTGCGCAACTTTCACCGTGTTCTCTAAAGCTTCAGGAACTTCCGGAAACACCGAAGCCATCTGTTCCGGGGTTTTCAGGAAGAACTGGTCGCTTTCAAATTTCATCCGATTGGTATCACTGCGTTTTTTATTGGTTCCTATGCAGATAACCACATCCTGCGCAGCAGCATCTTCCTGCTTGATATAATGGAGATCGTTGGTAGCTACCAGAGGAATACCTGTTTCCCGGGAGAGCTCAATGAGCGACAGGTTCAATGTTTTCTGTTCAGGTATCCCATGGTCCTGCAGTTCCAGGTAATATCCTTCCTTCCCGAATAATTCCTGATAGAACAGAGCTTTTTTCTTTGCTTCCTCATATCTGCGGTCGAGAATCAGTGAGGGAACCTCTCCGGCTAGGCAGGCACTCATACAAATCAGCCCTTCATGATAGGATTTCAGAAGCTCGTCGTCTATCCGGGGTTTATAGTAGAATCCTTCGGTATACGCAAGGGAAGCTAATTTGAGCAGATTCTTGTACCCCTGTTTGTTTCTGGCTATGAGTACCAGATGGTAGTAGGTATTTACCCCTTCAGTCCCGGATTTTTCAAAACGTGAAACAGGGGCAAGGTAGAATTCACTCCCGATTATCGGATTGATTTCAGCTTCCCTGCAGGCCTGGTAAAACCTGAGGACACCGAACATATTCCCGTGATCAGTGATTGCCAGGTGTTTCATTCCCTGTTTTTTAGCCTCGGCTACCAGTCCTTCGATGGGAGCAGCGCCGTCTAACAGGGAAAATTCTGTGTGGTTGTGGAGATGGACAAATTCATTCATTCAGGGACTACCTCAAGGACAACTATACTCAGCCTCTTCCCTCCTTGTAAAGAGCAGGGGGTTATCGAACGACACTTTTTGTATTCAGCAGGATAAGAGAGCGCTCAAAAGAGCGGACAGCTCTGGCATGCTGGATTGAAGAAATTCTTGAGGAGTATCCGAGAAGGGCCCGTTTGAGCAGCTGGGATGCCTGCTGTATTTCGTGCTGCTGGAGGGGGAGGTCCTGGTTGGTGACCGATGTTTCCATGTCCCTGCTGCGGAAAATCCCGATCTTAGGAAAGCAGATCGAGACCCGGTATTCTGTTACCGATTTCCCGCTGAAGTTTGCAAACACGGAGAACAGAACTGCTTCTTCCGGATGCTGATAGGGGAATCCTATTTGCTGGAACAGCTGATAATTCCCCTCTTCAAAGGGGATACGCACCCGGGTGAGGATTTCTGTTTCCCGCAGCAGCACGGTACCTTCCTTGTCATAGAACCGAAAAAGCGGGACCCACCGGGTATGGTTCCTTTGGGACTGATCACCCCGGAGTTCTGCCTGCACATTGAATAGGGAAAACACCGAAGCCAAATTCAACCGCAGGTCAGGGATACAGAGATTTCCCCCAATAGTGGCTTCAGAGGTAATAGTTGAAGGTCCCACAGCTCTCAGTGCTTTTGCCAATACCGGCGGAAGAATATGATGGCCTACGGTAAGGACCTGTTCCAGGGTGGCCATTGAACCAATATCGAGAAAACGCTCTGTTCTGCTTACCCGGGAAAGTTCCTTGACATGTTTCATGGAAATGATTTGGTTTGATAACGGATTCGGGTACTGATAGTACCTGCTCATCAAACCGGTTCCTCCTGCCCACAGGACAGCGCGGGGCATTTCACGGCGGAGGGAAAGCAGTTCATCGATAGATGCAGGGCTGAATACTGCAGGGGACCTATTTTTTTCTGGCATACCTCCTCCTTTTCCCGCGGAATGCTCCCGCCTGGATGACTCCTTGTGCAAGCTGGGAAGGTTCAATGCAGGTGCAGGCATTGAGTGAAAAAGCCTGCAGAATATCTTCAATGGAAGGGTTTACATTCCTGCTGATAACTCCATGGGCAAGCATCACTTTTGATGCAAAACAGTATCTGCACGGAATTGAATCAGCTTGAGTAAAGCCCCTGCTGATATCCGAGAAATCCCGGGACCGCTGGAAATGTTCAAAGGTGGTTATTTCCCTTCCCCTGACGGAAAATGCAGGGACCAGACAGGAAAGCACCGGTTTGTTGTCAAGAAGCACTACACAGTTACCGCAGCTGCCTTTTGAGCATCCCGGTTTCAGTGAAGAGATGTGCGTGTATTCAATCAGCAGCTGGAGCAGCGGGATATCGGAGGAACAGTTTAATTCCTGCTGTCTCCCGTTTAATACAAATGATATCTTCATAGATCCTCCAGTGCTGTAAGGATATCCGACGGAATAAGCGGCTGTTTTGCAACCTGGCGGTCCAAAGCCTGGGAGAGTGCGGAAATAAATGCTGCAGAAAACAGTCCGGTAAGCACCTGGGTCCCTGACAGCGGAATGGAACTGCCCCGGTCAATAAAATGAATGTCTACTTTCGGCATATATTCAGGGGTAATCCTCCCTCCTACGGCAATGTGGAGTGCTCTGAGCAGTTTGCCGCGCAGATTGTTCCTTAGTTTTTCTTCATTGAAGATTTTCCCGCAATCCAGGGCGCACCATATCCCCCTGAATTCCGGCATATACGAAATACTGTCCACTTCAAGTTCCACCACGACAGCTCCCCAGCAGGCAGCATCAAAAGGCCGGAACTCATGGAAGGTCTCCGACGGTTCGTGCCCCCGGGATTTAAACCCGCGTTTCACGATGATCGGGAGAGGTTCCTTAAATCGCTGGCTCTTGATTGATTCACAGCAGCGCTGGATAAGCGGCGTAATAATTGAGATATCCCGGGAGAGGATGTGAGGCCCTGAGTTGGGCAAATCGCTGGTGTCCCCGTATGCAATTTCAATATCCTCTTCGGGGATCCCCAGGATCTGGTTGCAGGTTTTTTTCCAAGTATAGGATGCTCCTGAATTACATAAGCTTGTATGGATGGTGAGTTTATTCTTTTCATCCAGTCTGACGGCTACTGAATATTTTTTTTCCCAGGGATAGTTCCTGGAGAATCCGTTAGGAGCATAGCCTGAGGCAATGCCGATCCCGCGAAGATAACCTGTGAAGGATGCATGAAGCTTGCGCTGTACCTGGTTTGTTTTGCTGGCCGTATGCTTCCGGTGAAAATCGGATTTGTTCACCACATAATTGATCAGTTCCTCCAGCGGAGGAGTTTTCATGACAGCACCGTTTGACAGCTTGAGATCTTTTCCTGTATATCGGTGCATTCTCCATTGTGCGGGGTTTACTGCAAACTCCGAGCATATGGCATTCATCTGCGCCTCAGTACTGAACAGACCTGCCGCATAATTGAACCCGTCAAAGTGGTATCTTGGCGGGCTGGGCGAATACAGCGTGCAGACCCTGATCCGATAGGCCTTCAATGGTATGTATCCCATGACCCCTGCCCGCAGATGTTCAGTGATTTCATCAGCAAACAGGGGATATGCTCCTATATCTGCAGAAACATCAATGTCTTCTGCAAAAGGGGTGCCGTATTCATCAAGAAAGCTTTTTCTTGTGATGGTAATCCTTGGACTTTCCACAGGGAATTTATCGATGAGACGTGCAGGTTTCCCTGTTTTCAGTGCTGCAAGGGTGGTAAGACATCCGTAGAGTGACGGATAAATCAGTTTCTCACCGTAATTCGGTGAATAGGCAGTTGTACGCACATGGACAGTGCGTTTTTGGAGAGCGCAGACTTCATTGACAATTCCCCGGACATGGAACGGCCACTGAGTAGAAGCATAGATAATAAGAGCATCATCGGAAAAAGCAGTTACTGCACCAGTGGGTGCAGTAAACATCCGCTTCTGCTCCAGGGAATTATATGTATGTTCTATAATTCGGGAAGCCTGTTCTAAGCTTTCATCCATAGATCCGTGCGACACTGTTCTGTCAGTAAATATCGCCTGCTGTTCTTCCGCAGGGGGTATTGTATCAAACTGGATGCTGATGGACTGGGCAAATACTTGTGCTTCTTCCAGGGTCGGTGAAAAAACAGCCATGATCGGCTGGCCAATATACTGGATTGTCTCCTGGGTAAGAAGAGGAAACGTGCTTTGAAGCACCCTTACGGCATTGGAACCCGGAATATCTTTAGCTGTCAGGACAACAGTCCCTTTAGGAACGGGGGGAATGGAAACAGAAGTAATCTTACCCCTGATTACAGGGGATCTGATGATGGTTCCGTGGAGCATCCCTTCCCGGTGGATGTCGCTAATGAATTGGGTTTCTCTTGCCATAATGATAACCTATCATGTTTAGGATTGAAACTGCAACAAAATAGCGAGTACAATACACGAAAGGAGAAGTTGCTTATGGAGGAAAAGCGCATACGGCAGGAAATCCAGGAACTGACCGAATCACTGAACAGGCTGGACCGGGCATATTATGTGGAGGGGAAACCGCTTGTATCTGATCGTGAATATGACAGACTGTTTCTCCGGCTCTCCGAACTGGAGCAGGCGTATCCTCACTTGAAGATGAAAGATACACCGACCTCCCGGGTCGGTTCCGATCTGTCCTCTGATCTTCCGGAAGCGGAGCACCAGATACCAGTGCTTAGTCTGGATAAAGCCTACACTCCTTCTGCGGTAACAGAGTGGATGCAGAAGACTGACAGGAAAGCCTCCCGGGAGCTTTCTTTTGTGGCTGAGGAAAAAATTGACGGAGTAGCAATCGTGCTGTACTACCGGGAGGGTGTTCTGGACCGGGCTGTGACCAGAGGGAACGGTTATGTAGGAAATGATGTAACCGGCAATGTCCGGACGATCCGTCAGGTCCCCTTAAGACTTGCAGAACCGGCGGACATTACTGTCAGAGGGGAGATATTCCTAACAAAAAGTGATTTCAGACACATTGCCGAAACACAGGAAATTGAGTATGCCAATCCGCGCAACCTTGCTGCTGGTTCAATTAGAAGGGTGAAAAGCCGCGAAGCTGCAGCAGTCCCGCTGCAGATATGCATTTATGAAGGCTATACAGCCGTAGGCAGCAAGGAAACTCATGTCGAAATGCTTCAGTACTTAGCGCATCTGGGATTTCCTTTAAGCAGGCACATAGGGGTATTCTTCCCGGCGGGAAAGCAGCAGCCTGTCCAGGCTGAAGGGTTCTCCCATTGGTGGGTTGATACTCATGAAGGTCTTGAATCCTATATTCATGAAGCGGCAGCGAACAGGGATGCTAAGGATTATGAGATTGATGGTCTGGTCATAAAGGTAAATGAGCTGCAGGTGCGTAATGAGCTGGGATATACCGGTCATCATCCGCGCTGGGCTGTAGCCTATAAGTTTGAATCCTTGGTAGCTGAAACGGTTATTGAGCAGATTGAAGTGCAGGTGGGAAGGACTGGAAGAATTACTCCTGTTGCCCGGGTGCATCCTGCAAAGATCGGGGGTTCGGTGGTGTCAAATGTAACGCTTCATAACCAGGATTTCATCAGGATGCTTGAAATAGCTCCCGGCGACACGGTGGCTGTTTCCAAGCGGGGTGATGTGATTCCTGCCGTTGAACGGGTGGTTGAAAAAAGCCCCTCTGCAGCACCTTACTGGAAACTTCCTTCTTCCTGCCCGTCCTGCGAGGGCACATTGACCCAGAGAGGAGCTCATCTTTTCTGCGAAAACCTCCAGTGCCCGCAGCAGGTATTTGAAAGAATCCGGTTTTTCTGCAGTAAAAAGCAAATGGATATAGAAGGTTTTGGTCCTGAAACCATAAAGGTGCTCATAGATCTTGGGGTGCTTCAGGATATCCCTGATATGTATGAGATAGATTTTGAACAGACACTTGCTGAAGTCCCCGGATTCGGCAGGAAGAAGATCCGTCAGCTGCAGCGGGCAGTTCATAAAAGCAGGGAAAAACCCTTTCAGGTCGTATTGGCTTCCCTGGGAATCCCGGAGATAGGACATGCGGCTGCTGAACTGCTTGTAGAAGCAGGATTTTCCGATATAGATTCAATTATTGAGACGATTGACAGAAGGGAAACGTACAAATTTGAGCACATCAAAGGATTCGGGAAATCCATGGCCCAGTCCCTTGCTCATGCTCTTGGAGATCCGGCCATGCGCAGGAGAATTACACGGCTGAAGGATGCCGGGCTTTCTTTTTCCGGCGTAAGGAGTGATGCAGAAGAGAATGATCAGCGGTTTGCCGGTCAGCAGTGGTGCGTAACCGGGAGTTTTGAGCATTTTTCTCCCCGTTCGCAGGCAGAAGAATGCATTAAAAAGCACGGCGGGAAACTTGTTTCAGCAGTAAGCAGGAACACCACCCATCTTTTGGCAGGAGCATCGCCGGGAAGCAAGCTGGAGAAAGCAAAGGAACTGGGGGTAACTGTTGTGACAGAGGAAGAATTTATTAGAATGCTTGAGTAAAGCATGCTGTTTTTTCTCAGGAATAGTATGCAATGTGCTGTCAACTTGATATAATACGGCAACTCAAAACTTAATACTGTAATACAGAGGGGGATAAATGCATTCAATAGCAAAGGAATTTAATGAACGGCTTGCCGGGACAGTAGTGGATAATCTCTTATCTGACCTGGGAAGAAGGTTCTATTTTCCGCGGGGGATTGTCTCTCAGACTGCGGAAGCTTCTGAAAAGGCATACCGGATCATTTCAACGGTGGGAATGGCATCGAAGGGCAATGAGCCGTTGTATTTACCGTCAATTCACCGTGAGATAAGCGGACTGACTCCCTCAGAAGCATTTTCCTATGTTCCCACTGCCGGTGACAAAAAACTCCGTGCTGCCTGGAAGGAAGAGATGATCAGGAAAAATCCTGATTTAAAGGGCAAACTTACCTCTATGCCGCTTGTCACCTCAGGGGTGACCCACGGGATTACCTTGACGGGTGAACTTTTTGTAGACAAAGGAGATGTTGTCCTGTTTCCTGATATGTTCTGGGGAAACTACCGCCTGATTTTCGAAGAACGGAGAGAAGCGAAGCTTGCGACATTCCCGTTTTATACCGAGGAGAAAGACGGGATCAATATTTCCGCCATGGATCAAGCAATTGCAGATATCCCGGGTGACAAAGCAGTATTGGTGCTGAACTTTCCGAACAATCCCAGCGGCTACTCACCCTCTGTCCGGGAAGCAGAAGAGATAGTAAAAGTACTGGTTTCCCATGCAGAAAAAGGGAAGCAGCTGCTTATTATACTTGATGATGCCTACTTCGGGCTGTTCTTTGAGAAGGATACATTCCCCCAGTCCCTGTTTGCACTTCTTGCTGATGCCCATGAGCAGATTCTTGCAGTCAAAGCCGACGGAGCAACGAAAGAAGAGCTTGCCTGGGGTTTCCGTGTCGGTTTTCTTACTTTCGGGGCAAAAGGCCTGACTGAAGATCATTATGAAGTTCTGGAGAAAAAGTTCATGGGAGCAATCCGCTCCTCGATATCAAATGCAAGCAGACCTGCGCAGACGCTGCTGCTGAAAGCTCTGAACAGCAGCACATATCGGCAGGAAAAGGAAGAGGCTTATGCAGAATTAGAGAGGCGCTACCTCTTAGTCAAGGAGAT
>Ga0207421_10005415_pt1 | contig 14280 bp, 14 predicted proteins | sample SodLakKL_010_SED_4_FD_187542 | JGI IMG/M metagenome (GOLD analysis project Ga0207421, IMG submission 187542) | Alkaline sediment microbial communities from Lake Tanatar, Kulunda Steppe, Russia - 8KL_010_SED (SPAdes) (version 2) | ecosystem: Environmental > Aquatic > Non-marine Saline and...
GAAGCAGGGCTCGACGTCACCGTACTCGAGGCAAACGATCGGTTCGGTGGAAAAGCCCGGTCGGTCCCCATTGCTGACGAGCAACACGCCCTTCACGGCGAACACGGCTTTCGATTCTTTCCGGCGTTCTACCGCCACGTAATTGACACGCTCGAGCGAATCCCAACGGAGAACGGAACAGTCGCGGACAATCTCGTCCAGACTGAGGCGACGCTCATTGCAAGTACGAACAAGCCGGACATCGTTGCTTCGACGAAATCGCCCGAAACGCCCCGTGAGTGGCTCGAGGCCCTCCGCCCAGCGTTCGTCGAGGAGTTGCCATCGAACGACGTTCGGTTCCTCCTCGAGCGCCTCTTTTATTTGCTCACCGCGTGTGATGCGCGCCGGGAGGCCGAACTCGACAACGTGTCGTGGTGGGAGTTCATCGACGCCGACAACCGTTCACAGGAGTTCCGAGACCGATTGGCGTTCGCCGTCCAGTCGCTCGTCGCCCTGCGACCCCAATTGGGGAGTGCCCGAACCATCGGGACCATTTATTTGCAGCTCCTCTTCGGGCAGCTCGATCCGAACCAACCGGCAGAACGAATCCTCAACGCTCCGACAAGCGTCGCTTGGATCGATCCTTGGACGAACTACCTCGAGCGTCTGGGTGTAACGCTCCGACCAGCGACGCCGGTAACGGGCGTGTCGTTCGACGGGCACACCATTACTGGAGCCGAACTGTCATCGGGAGAAACCGTTGTCGGGGACGAGTACGTGCTGGCGGTGCCAGTCGAGGTGGCCCCGGCTTTCGTCACCGACGAGATGGCCCGTCGAGATCCGGCGCTCGGTCGAATCACGGCGCTCGATACGGCGTGGATGAACGGCGTTCAGTTTTACCTCTCAGAAGACGTGACGCTCACGCAGGGTCACCAGGTGTACGCCGATGCACCGTGGGCGCTCACGTCGATCTCACAACGACAGTTCTGGACCGGTTTCGATGTCGATTCCCACGGCCCGGATGAAGTCGAAGGCGTCCTCTCGGTGATCGCCTCCGATTGGGATACCCCCGGAATCGTCTACGATAAGCCAGCACGTGAGTGCACACGCGATGAAATCGTCACGGAAATCTGGGCGCAGTTGAAGGCACACCTCAACGCCGAAACGCCACGCCTGTCGGACGAGATGCTCGTCGACTGGTTCCTCGATCCGGCGCTCGTGGAGACCGACACTGGGGTCACCAACCGGTCACCGCTGCTCATCAACACCGTGGGCTCGCTGAGCAATCGCCCACCGGCTGACGTCGATATTCCAAACCTCACCGTGGCGAGTGATTACGTCAGAACCAACAGCGACCTCGCGTCGATGGAGTCGGCGAACGAAGCCGGTCGCCGTGCAGCAAACGCCATCTTTGCCCGCCACGGCTATCCCGATCGGGCCGAAATCTGGGACCTTACGGAGCCCGCGATCTTCGAACCGTTCAAACGCCAGGACGAGATTCGGTATCGGCTGGGGCTCCCTCATCCGGGCGAGGTCACGCAGTCAATACGCACCGTGACCAGTCGGTTCAGTCGACGAGCCTGACGATTATCCTTCGTTTTCGGCCTCGATCGACCACTCGAGGAATTTTGGCACCAGGACGGCGTCGAGAGCGGCGAAGACGAGGAGAACGTATCGGATCAGTCCCTCGAAATAAAAGATGGCGATGAACGCCAGGATGGCGGCACCCGAGATCCCGACCGCGTAGCGGTACATCGGGTTTTCGAACGGGTGTGACTCTTCCCCTCCAGCGGTTGTCGTGCTCATGGTACAAAGAGGATATGGCAGTGGATAAAAACGTTATCAACCGGACCAATTGTTGGAAGCCAGCGGCGATGGTGAACGAACCATGCACGAACGTGGATATGGAAACCCCTATAGGACCCCACTTTCACCATCTAAGTGAATGAGTTTGCCCGAATCGGACCGCGAACTGATCGTCGACGAGTTGGGGCGTGAGCCCACCCCAGCCGAGGCGGCGCTGTTCGAGAACCTCTGGAGTGAACACTGTGCATACCGCTCCTCGAGACCGCTGTTGTCGGCATTCGAGACCGACGGCGACCAGGTAGTAATCGGGCCGGGGGACGACGCAGCCGTCGTGGCTGTCCCGGCCGCTGGCGACGACGAGTTGTACATCACGCTCGGCATCGAAAGTCACAACCACCCCTCCTACGTTGATCCATTCGACGGTGCAGCGACGGGTGTCGGGGGCATCGTCCGCGATACCCTCTCGATGGGAGCCTATCCAATCGCCCTCGCCGACAGCCTCTACTTCGGCTCCTTCGACCGAGAACACTCGCGCTATCTCTTCGAGGGCGTCGTCGAAGGAATCAGCCACTACGGGAACTGTATCGGCGTTCCCACCGTCGCCGGCAGTGTCGACTTCCACCCGGACTACGAGGGCAACCCCCTCGTCAATGTCGCGTGTGTTGGCCTCCTCGAGCCCGACCGACTGGTGACGGCCGAAGCCCAGGAACCCGGCAACAAACTCGTCCTCGTCGGGAACGCAACGGGTCGTGACGGGCTGGGTGGGGCGAGCTTTGCCAGTGAGGACTTAGCCGAAGACGCCGAAACGGAAGACCGTCCAGCCGTGCAGGTCGGTGACCCCTACGCCGAGAAACTCCTGATCGAGGCCAACGAGATGCTGATCGACGAGGGACTGATCGAATCTGCTCGTGACCTTGGCGCAGCCGGCCTCGGCGGTGCCTCGAGCGAACTCGTCGCTAAAGGCGGACTCGGCGCGAACATCGACCTCGAGCGGGTGCATCAACGCGAACCGAACATGAACGCCCTCGAAATCCTGCTCGCAGAGTCACAAGAGCGGATGTGTTACGAGGTCAAACCGGCCAACGTCGAGCGTGTCGCGGAAATCGCCGAACGGTTCGACCTCGGGTGTTCCGTCATTGGCGACGTCACCGAGGAGACCTACGTCTGCACCTTCGACGGCGACGTCGTCGTCGAGGTCGATGCCGAATTCCTCGGAGAAGGCGCACCGATGAACGACTTGCCATGGGAGGAGCCACCGGCACAACCAACCGAGTTGCCCAAACCCGAACCAGACCTTGGCACGGCGTTCGACGCTGTCGTCGGCGACCCAACCACGGCCTCGAAACGCTGGGTGTACCGCCAGTACGATCACGAAGTCGGTGTCCGAACGAGTGTTTCGCCGGGCGACGATGCCGCAGTTATGGCACTTCGGGAAGCCGAAACCGGCCTGGCGATCTCCGCTGGGGCCGCACCACACTGGACGGCCGCGGAGCCCGAAGCCGGCGCGAAAGCCGTCGCCCTCGAGAACGCGACGAATCTAGCGGCCAAAGGAGCCACCCCACTCGCCGCCGTCGACTGCCTCAACGGTGGAAACCCCGAGAAACCGGACGTCTATGGCGGGTTCAAGGGAATCGTCGATGGCCTGGCAGCGATGTGTGCGACCCTCTCGGTCCCGATCGTTGGTGGCAACGTCTCCCTCTACAACGACTCGCCGAGCGGGCCGATCCCCCCGACACCAACGCTCGCGATGGTGGGCACGAAAGCAGGGTACGAAGCCCCGCCCCTTACCCTCCAGCCCGAGGCCGAGACGAAGCTGGTGCTCCTCGGGGACGACGCCCTCGAGGCTGACTCGTTCGCCCTTGGCGGGTCGATCTACCTCGCTCAGTTCGACGGCACCGATGCCTTCCCGACACTTCCCGCGGAGCCAACGGCACTGCTCGAGTCAATCGGGACGGTTGCCAACGCAGAGACGACCCTCGCCACACACGACGTCAGCCATGGCGGCCTCGCCGTGTCACTGGCAGAGATGGTCACCCCAGATGCCGGGCTCGATATCGCACTTTCGACGAGCGAGCCTGCCGGGGCGCTCTTTCACGAGGCGCCGGGCCGCGTCCTCGTGCAAACGACGGATGTCGAGGCAGTCAGAGACAGTGTCGGTGATGCTTGTCCGGTCACCGAACTGGGGACCGTCACCGAGACAGGCAGCCTGTCCCTCGGCATTGGCGACGCTCAGTCACAATCGATCGAACGAACGCACGACCAGATTCAGACCGCAAGATCCGTCATCACGCGCGAACTCGAGTAAGCAGTCTCACGTACCAGACCGTCGGGCCCGGTCGCGACTTCCGCTCGAGTCACGGTCGGCCGTTTCACCCGCATAGTCCATGTACATGGAATTTGTAGCCAGGATACCCGATATTTACTTATACTCGGGCACGCTCGGATTTACTCACCAGCTAGCCCTGGGGAGAAACGCGATGCAAACGGATCCACACGTACTCATCGTCGAAGACGAGCCGGACCTCGCGACATTGTATGCGGCCTGGCTCGAAGACCCGTGTTCCGTCGAAACGGCATACAACGGGACCGATGCACTCGATGGGATCGACGAAACGATTGACATCGTGCTCCTCGATCGTCGCATGCCAGGACTATCCGGAGACACCGTGCTCGAGACGATTCGTGATCGGGAACTGGATTGTCAGGTAGCAATGGTCACTGCCGTCGAACCCGATTTCGATATTGTTGGGATGGGTTTCGACGATTATCTCGTCAAACCCGTGTCCAAACACGAACTCGAGACGCTCATCGACCAACTCACCCTCCGGTCGACCTACGACACCCAACTCCAGGAGTTCTTCGCACTTGCCTCGAAAAAAGCGTTGCTCGATGCACAGAAAACCGATGCCGAACGTCGCTCGAGCCAGGAGTATGCACGGCTCGAGGACCGGCTGGCAGTGTTGCGCACCAGTGTCGATGAGACGATGACAGAGTTACTCGAGCAGGATGTGTACCACCGGCTCTGCCAGGATATTGGCACGAACAAAGCGTCTCCGAACTGAGTAAACACGGCAGCTTCGGCAGGCAAAGGGACAGTACGTACGTACACCGGAACACTTATTTTATCTATGCGGGTGTGTTAAATCGATGGCTCAGACGGCGTCCCAATCAGCCCCGGTTGTCACTGCAGTCCGATTCAGACTTGGGACAGACCGCTACTGCGTTGACTCAACGCGCCTCTCTTCAGTTCTTGGAGTCGGTGATATCGGCACGGTAGATTCAGCTGCTGACCCCTGGTATGCTGGGGAATTGTCTGTGGCTGGCGAGCGGATACGAGTGGTTGATCTGGCACGGGTTTTTGCCAGTCCGACGGCGACGATCGATCGCCCCGACGAGCCAACGCTGCTGATCTTTCGCGTGGCGGACGAGGACGGCGCATTGTACGGCTGGCTCGTCGACGACGTCGAACGAACTGAGCGAATCGAGCCGACACAAATCGAACCCAATGGAAACCCCCTTTCGTTCATCACTGGGCAAGTGGTGATCGACGGATCACCCTATCTCTGGCTCGACGAGCAGGCGATTCACGACTGATACTGTCGCTGTAACTGTGTAAAGATTCTCGCCACCCGGAGAGGCAAGAATCGTGAACGACGTACAGCCGACAATATGACTGGATCTCTCGGGTAACGTGGGCAGTCACCTGGGGCCGATACGGCTTCCCCGAGTGCGGATTACTCGTGTAATCCACCGACCGTCTCGTAGAACGATGACGAGAGTTGGGCAGCCATCTGTTCGTCCGGATCGATCCGAACGTCGACGACAGTCGGACGATCCGACGCCACCGCTTCTTTTAATGCTCCCTCGAGATGGCCGGGATCGCGTACGGTGACACCCTCACCACCAAGCGCGTTCGCGATAGCGACGAAGTCCGTGTCGTGGAACCCTGTCCCGGGTATCGACTCGTCCATCTGACGGACCATCCCCAGGGCCGTGTCGTTGAGAACGACGAACGTCGGTGCAACCCCACAGTCGACTGCCGTCTCGAGTGCCGTCATCGTCATCGCAAATCCTCCGTCTCCGGCGACACAGATGGCGTTTCGGCCGAGCAACGCAGCGGTGACGGCTGCTGGGGCCGCCCAGCCCATCGCACCCACGCCACCGCTCCCGAAATAACTCCCCGTCGTCGGCATCTGCAGATAATTGAGCAACCAGAACCGATTGTTCCCCGAGTCCGCTGTCACGACGGTATCCTCGTCTATCACTGTCTCGAGTGCCTGACAGACTCGTTGGGGTTTGATCGGGGTGGCATCTGACGTACACGCCGATGTTTGAAAATCCGTTCGGGCGGCTCGTGCTTGCTCGAGCGCCCAGGAGACCTCAGTGTCTGCGTTGTCAGCCTCTTTTTTCCCCGATGGGGCTGCTTCGAGTAACACCTCGAGGGTTTCACCCGCATCTCCGATGAGCCCGATATCGGCCGGGTAGACCCACCCAGCGTTTCGAGAATCGATATCCGCGTGGATGATCGTTTGCTCGTCCGGTCTGATGAACGACGCCGCTTGCCAGTTCGTATCCATCGGATTGAGCCGACAGCCGACGACACAGAGGACGTCCGCGTCGCTGACGAGTTGGTTAGCCCCTTCGTGGCCAAACGACCCGATCACGCCGCCCGCCCGTTCGTGTGTTTCCGGAATCGTCGACTTGCCGAGATACGAGGTGACGACAGCAGCGTCGTAGGCTTCGGCGACCGCCTCGAGGTGGTCGTAGGCCGTCTCTGTTCCTGTTGGACTGCTGAATCCACTATCAGTGCTCCTCGTTGCACTCGCATGGACGCCATTGCCGGCGATAATCACGGGTCGAGACGCCGCCTCGAGTGCCCTCACAGCTGCTTGCACGTCCGTCTCTGGCGGCCGCGAGTGCCAGTTTTTCACCTGTGCGGAGTCAGGCCAGATGTCGGGCGTCGTCGTCTGTGGAACCTCCCCCGTAATCGCCTCCCCGTCGAAGATGACTGCACACGGGCCAGCACGCCCTGCTGTCGCGTGTTTGAACGCCAGTTGGACGGTTCGGACCGTCTCCGTCGGCGTCCGTGGGAACCACCACTCTTTGGTCACTCCATCCAGGATTTTCGGGAGTGACAGACCACCGTAATCACCACGCGATTGCTGGTATGGCGCGAGAGTGGAGTACTCGCCGCGTTCTGACGCCTCAGTGAAGACGACCATGGGTGTCGAGCCGAGGGCGGCTTCCATCTGACCGAGGAGTCCCAGACTCCCGATCCACGGCCCCTGGCCCGCGAGCACGGCCGGGGAACCCGTGAGACGGCCGTAGGCCTCAGCCATCACGCTGGCCTCTCGCTCATCCCGCGGGCGGACGATCGTGACGTCCGTGTCCCGATGCCCGATAGCCTCGAACAACTCGATAATGCGACCACCTGGGTAACCAAAGACGTACTCGACATCGAGTGACTCGAGCGTTTCGACGATGCGGTCGACGGTTGCATTCGGGGTGTTGGATGGGTCCGTAGTCATCTGTGTTTTTCCGCGTTAGGTGTGCTATTGCGACGGGCGCTCGGGTGGTGATCTCGATGCCCGTTCCTCGAGTGAGTCTGTAACTCACGCTTCGTGCGTTCGCACTTCGGCCCGGGTCTTTGTTCTGCCGGTTCGCAATTATTGCCGAGAAACGGTCACTTTCTCGAGGATGGCAGCACTTGCCGCCCTCGGACAACGTTATATGTGTGTGGTTCACACAGTCTGCTAATGAGTGTACAGATCCGGAGACCAACCGCACGGACGTGCGAACGATGCGGGCGGACAGAACGCTGGGATACGGCGAAACACTGCTGGCAACTACAGAGAGATGTTGCGGTCGGAAACACCCACTGTATTCACGAGTGGGATATCAACGGGACGTTCTATCCGTTCGATTAGTGCCACTCGAGTGCTCCTCGAGACCTGACTGTTGTCCCTGAGCCTGCCCCTTTTTGCCGGTTCAGCGAAGACGTTCAGGTGATGCCAACAGTCTATGTAACGGCACCATCGGAGGACGCCGAACGATTGGCTGAACTGGTCGTCGAATCCCGCCTCGCTGCGTGTGTCAATCGAGTTCCTACCCAGTCGACGTACAGATGGGACGGTGAGATCCACCACGATGAAGAGACGATTCTGTTGATAAAGACCACCGGAGAACGGTACGACGAACTCGTGTCACGGCTGCTCGAGGAACACCCACACGACGTGCCGTGTATCGAGCGATTCGATGCGGACGACATCGAGGAGGCCTTCGGCCAGTGGATCACGGACGTGACGGACGCACGGTGACACCGCCCTATCCGGATAGGCAACAGCCAACGAGCGGGCTCGATCACAGGCGACGAGGCATCTGGCGGCTTCGTCCTTCGACCACGGCTACCGAATCGGATGAGAAACGCTCGAGCGGCCGATTTCGACGCCCGGACGATGGTCGAGACTGGGGCGAATGGCAACCCTTAAAACTCGAGCGAGGATTTACTCGTGTATGGCTGGAACCATCGAAGTACTCGTTCCGGGTGGCCAGGCCAACCCTGGCCCACCACTCGGCCCCGAGCTTGGACCGACGCCCGTCGACGTACAGGCGGTCGTCAGCGATATCAACGAGCAGACTGCAGCGTTCGACGGCACGGAAGTGCCAGTCACTGTGGAGTACGAAGAAGACGGCTCGTACTCCATCGACGTCGGTGTCCCACCGACGGCTGCGCTCGTCAAGGACGAAGCCGGTTTCGACACGGGAAGCGGTGAACCACAGAAGGATTTCGTCGCCGACCTCTCGATCGACCAGGTCAAGACCATCGCCGAACAGAAAAAACCCGACCTCCTCGCGTACGACACGAAAAACGCAGCAAAGGAAGTCGTCGGCACCTGCGCCTCGATGGGCGTCACCATCGAAGGCGTCGACGCTCGAGAGTTCAAAGCGAAAGTGGACGACGGCGAGTACGACGACGTTCTCGCAGCGTAATCCTGCGGTATTTTCGCGTTTCAAACTGGATACAGAGCCTCAGCAATCAGCAGGAAGACTATCCTCGAGAGGACCCGCTGTTGGATCTGCGCTCGGTCACGAACGTGACGCCGAATACGGTTTCGGGGCCATAGAAAGCCGTTTCACACTCGGTTCGTAGGCGGGACCACACGCTCGTCGTACCGGCCGAGATTCCCGCCGGCGAACAACACACGGACACCGGAGCCCAATCCAAAGGCCATGAGCAGGGCAGTGAGGATCAGCCCGATCGGCTGGACCAGGGCACTCAACGCACCGATGAGTGCCCCAGTGAGCAGTCCGGCCGCCACCGATTGTGCGCCGACACGACTACTCACGGCCCTCCCAAAAGCCGTGTAGCCGAAGACGGTTGCAGCTGGCAGTGTGAGTACGCCAAAGCAGACTAACGGAATCGCAAACATGACCCCGATATTGGTCGTGCTTAGGAGAAAACCCGTATACGTCAGTCCCGTCACGACGAGCAGACTTGGCAGGCCAATACACAGGGAGATGACTGGGCTCCGACGGGTCGTCTGAACGACCTGCAGGCCGGTCCGCTGGGTCAATCCCAAAACCAGCACCCCCACGACGAGCAGCGCCCCACCGAAAAACAGCGCTTGCTCGAGCACCCCGAACCCCTCGATTATTCCCGTCACGTCCCCCCAGACGCTGGATGAGTCTCGTACGCCGTCACCCGGCGGGAGATTCATTGTATATAACTCCATTGGCCACATAGTGTGAAGCTACATAGTCCAACCATATGAACACTCTGGAATTCTTCAACGTAGGTGGGGGGGACATAAACTACGGTGGATGAACCAGGACTAATTGCAAAAGAGCCAGCGCTGGTTCGAGCCGAGGTTCTTGTCCCGCCCGAGAACCCCCGGCAGCAAACAAACGCTGCATGTGATGGTGACACAGGTCCCCAGTCGCTTCGACGGGTTTAAGTTTCTCATGGGACTTCTCCCAATCGAGACAGGCATGGCCTGTTTCACTGACCCGTAGGAGCATCCTGCGTACTACGGAGGTGAACGATGGCAGATACGGATATCGAAACAGCAGTCACGCGCGCACTCGAGGAGGCACCGGATCGGAACTTTACCGAGACGGTCGACCTCGCGATTAACTTGCGCGATCTTGACCTAAACGAACCGTCGAATCGTGTCGATGAGTCGGTCGTCCTCCCGTCCGGAACCGGACAGGAGACCCGAATCGTCGTCATCGCCGAAGGGGAGACCGCTGTCCGCGCCGAAGAGGTCGCGGACGAGGTATTCTCCGGTAGCGATGTCGCCGATATGGAAGACGACGATGCCAAAGATTTGGCCGACGACACCGACTTCTTCATCGCTGAGGAAGCGATGATGCAAGATATCGCTCGACACCTGGGTACGATCCTGGGTCCTCGAGGGAAAATGCCGGACCCGCTTTCTCCCGACGACGACGTCGTGGAGACGGTCAACCGGCTCAAAAACACCGTGCAGATTCGTTCTCGTGACCGGCGTACGTTCCACACGCGCGTTGGGGCCGAAGACATGACCGCCGACGAGATCGCGTCGAACATCGACGTGATCTTGCGGCGATTGCACGCAGACCTCGAGAAGGGGCCCCAGAACATCGATTCCGTCTACGTAAAGACGACGATGGGCCCGTCTGTGGAGGTGGCCTGAGATGAGCGCCGAAGCCGAACGCAAGACCGAGAACCTTCCCCAGTGGAAGAAAGAAGAGGTCGACGAACTCGAGAGCCTCATCGCCGACTACGAAAGTATCGGTGTGGTTGGCATCACGGGTATTCCTTCGAAGCAGCTCCAGGACATGCGTCGTGGACTGCACGGAACCGCCGTGGTCCGCGTCAGCCGGAACACCCTGCAAACGCGTGCGCTCGAGTCGGCGGATCTCGACGACCTCGTCGAACACGTCGACGGGCAGGTCGGCATCGTGGCGACCAACGACAATCCGTTTGCACTGTACAAGGAACTCGAAGCCTCGAAGACGCCGGCACCGATCAACGCCGGTGAGGTCGCCCCGAACGACATCGTCATCCCCGAAGGTGACACGGGAGTCGACCCTGGTCCGTTCGTCGGTGAACTCCAGCAGGTCGGCGCGAACGCCCGGATCGAGGACGGTTCGATTCAGGTTATGGAGGACTCGACGGTCCTCGAGACTGGCGAAGAGGTTTCAGCCGATCTGGCAAACGTCCTGAACGAACTCGGCATCGAGCCAAAGGAAGTCGGACTGGATCTGCGTGCCGTCTATTCGGATGGCGTGCTGTTCGACCCCGAAGACCTCGATATCGACGTCGAGGCCTACGAGAGCGACGTGCAGACGGCCGCGGCCTTTGCACGCAACCTCTCGGTCAACGCGGCCTACCCGACGACGGCGACTGCACCGACGCTCATCGCCAAAGCGACTGGCGAGGCCAAGAGCCTCGGCCTGCACGCCGCAATCGAAGACGAGGAACTCATGCCCGACCTGGTCCGCAAGGCAGACGCACAACTGCGTGCCATCGCGGCCCAGATCGACGACGAGGAGGCACTCCCGGAAGAACTGCAGGGCCTCGAGGCCCCAGCAGCCGCCCCGGAGACCGCCGAGGAAGATGCATCGAGCGATGACCACGACGAGTCCGACGCCGAAGACGAAGAGGACGATGACGACGAAGACGATGACGACGGTGCCGAAGGACTCGGCGCAATGTTCGGATAACACACTACGAGGAATACACCAATGGAATACGTCTACGCAGCACTCATCCTGAACGAGACCGACGAAGAGATCAACGAAGACAACCTGACCGGCGTCCTCGAGGCCGCCGGTGTCGAAGTCGAAGAATCCCGTGTGAAGGCGCTCGTCGCCGCACTCGAGGACGTCGACATCGACGAGGCCGTTTCCGAGGCCGCCGCCGTGCCCGCCGCTGGCGCAGCCGCCGCGGGTGGCGCAGCTGCAGCCGCCGACGACGGTGACGACGAGGAAGTCGAAGAGACCAGTGACGTCCCAGACACGACGGACGACGACGATGACGACGAAGACGAGGCCAGCGGCGAAGGTCTCGGCGAACTCTTCGGCTAATCGGTCACCGATCAACACAGCCCTTTTTTGACGCCACACGCTGAGCGACCGCCAGGTCCTGCGCACGCGGGTTGCTGATTCAGTGAACCCAGACGCCGAGGTTCGAGTTTAAATCCGAAGCCGGAGCGACACTCGGTGAATGGACGTCCCGGCCCTCGAGTTCGGTTTCGAGCCCCATCTCACCGGCACGGTGGTATTGTGGGTCGCCGCTGGGGCGACACTCGGATCGATCAGTGGGCTCGTCCCTGGTATCCACGCAAACAATTTTGCGCTGTTGCTTGCTGGATTCGCCCCCTCGATCCCAGGGCCACCGCTCTACGTCGGCTGTGCGATGCTCGCCGCAGGCGTCGTCCACACGTTTATGAATGCGGTCCCGGCGATGGCGCTTGGTGTTCCGGACGCCGAAATGGCGGTCACCTCCCTCCCCGGTCATCGGATGGTGCTCGAGGGTCGTGGCGGTGAAGCGATGCGACTGTCCGCCATTGGCAGTCTGCTCGCGGTGCTCGTCGCAATACCGTTCGCGATTCCAATCACGATGGCGGTGACGGCCGTGTATCCCCAGCTTCAGGCTTCCCTCTCGTACCTCCTGATTGCAGTCGTTCTCGGACTCATCGCGATCGAATACACCTGGCAGCGACGGGTCGCCGGCGTACTCTCGTTTCTGTTGGCGGGTCTTCTGGGATGGGCCACTCTCGACCTCTCACCGGAGGCCCCACTCGAGGCTGGTGGGATGTTGGCCCCACTTTTTGCGGGTCTCTTCGGTGCACCTGTGCTGATTGATGCGGTTCGTGGCGGTGGTGTCCCACCGCAGACTGAGTCGGGAATCCGACTCTCTCGGCCGCTCCTCGTGTGGACAGCACTCGCCGGAGCCGTTGCGGGAGCGGTCGTTGGCTATCTCCCGGGAATTTCCGCGGCGATCGCTGCCGTCGCTGTCTTGTTTCTCGTACCCGGCGGAATTACCGACCGGGGTTATATCGTCGCGACGAGTGGTGTCGACACCGCGAACATGATCTTTGCCCTCTTTGCGCTGGCTGCCATCGGACAGCCGCGATCGGGCGTCATGGTCGCGTTCGACTCCATCGGTGCCCCACTCGAGTTACCGATCTTGCTCGGCACAGTCGTCCTCGCAGGGTGTCTCGGATTCGTTCTCGTCATCCTCGTCGGTGACGTCTACCTCGAGATCGTTGGTCAATTGACCTACTGGAAAATATCCGCAGTGGTGTTGAGTGTGCTGGTGGTGCTCTCGTACCTGTTCACGGGACTGCCGGGTGTTGGCGTGTTTGCCGTCGCCGCACTGGTGGGGATGGTCCCGCTTCGGCTCCGAGCCCGACGTGTCCATCTGATGGGTGTCCTGTTGTACCCGCTCATCCTCACCGGACTGTGAGCGAGTACCGCTACTCCCAGGGTATCGTCTTCGAGAAGGAACGCTGACCGCAAAGCGGTTGTAAGATCGGATTGTCGTGAGTTATCGCCCATTACCGTACGCGGTGGGTGAGACCGAGTGTTCTCGAGAGGCTGTTGAGAGCGAAAGTACACCAAATTAGTGACTCGAGAAGTTCAGGAAACCGCCACCGTAAGGATTCGTTGTCCGATGGATCAGTTGTCGGTGTCTTTACAGACACTCGAGAACCTGCATCGTAATGCCCAGCGGCCGTACGCGTGATCTGATTATTGGGATGGGAGTCGTCCTACTCGTCGGAATCGCCATCGTGGCTGGGTTGGGTATCATCGGGAGTGCTGGTCCGAGCACGAGCGTGTTGTTCGGCGACTCCAGTGAACCCACAGAGACTGGGATCAACGTCTCGGATGAGGAAGACAGGACACCGAGTACCGAAGCCGAAACGAGCACACCAACGCTTGACTCCTCGCTCGAGGAGATGGAAACCACACTCGAGACAGATCACGGGTTGTCGGTGACGGTCACCCATACGGACGACCAACGACTCGAGGTCGAACAGGTTACCAGTGCCCGGACGACGGGAGGATACGAGTCCGAGGCCGAATTGCTGACCGAGGCCTACGCGACGGTACTCGAGGCTGGACACGATATCGAACGGATGGACGTCGACGTCCGGCTTTCCGATGGTGGCTCGACGTTCCTCACCTGGCACGTCGAACGAAGCTGGGTCGAGTCATATCTCGAGGGTGAGATCGATGACGCGGAGCTCATCGATCGAATTCAGGAATCGATCGAGTGACACTGGTGGGCGTAGACGTCGTTCCGTCCTCGAGTATCGAAAGACAACCGTTAAAAGCGACGGGAGGGAAATGCAGTGTATGAGTTCGACGGACCGACGGGAAACACGCTCGTGTGTCTCCTGTGGGATCAATATTGCGGGTACGAACGCTGCGGCGTTCAAATGCCCAGACTGTGGCGCACAGATCTACCGCTGTGCGAAGTGTCGCAAACAGAGCAACCTGTAC